>OJNH01000474.1_pt1 | contig 36400 bp, 30 predicted proteins | sample 1597361 | NCBI WGS metagenome assembly OJNH01 (sample SAMEA2452136, study PRJEB22498) | human gut metagenome | biome: human feces; feature: human gut; material: feces | place: Australia | collected 2012
ACTCTGCCCTCTGTGATATGCGCCAAACTAATGTTCTCGGACGGGCTGGGGGGGGGCTAAGTCAACATAGCTTTGACCAGAGCCTCAAGTTGAGGCATATCTGTCGATTTCAACCTACTTTTTATGGTTACTACAGGTTCAAGGATTTCCAAATTCTTAAAAGTAGACAATTGTTCACACATTGCCCTTGCCGCACATGGTGCCCACGAGCCATTTTCTATTAATGCAATTCGACGTTTTGTGAACCCTTTTTCTTTCAATCTATGAATGAAATCATACATTGGGGTAAACACTCCACCGTCATACGAAGCCGCAGCAAGAACAATATGAGAATACCGAAACGCATGTTCTACATTCTCGGCCATGTCCGAACGGCACAGATCACTTATAACAACCTTTTGTATTCCATTTGTTTTAAGCAAATCCGACAATTTAATTGCCGCTTGCATTGTTCCGCCGTAGACAGATGCAACAGCAATATATACCCCTTCGGTTTCCGGTTTATATTGACACCATGTGTCGTATAATTTAAGGTACTCAGACAGATTGTCCTCCAACAGAGGACCGTGTAACGGACGTATCGATTTTATAGAAAGGCCAGATAACTTTGCCATAACAGACTTCACCTGATTTCCATATTTGCCGACAATATTGAAATAATACCTACGTGCCTCACACGCCCAATCAGCATCATCACTTCCCCTAAATCCACAACGTTCCAGAGCTCCAAATTTGCCGAAAGCATCTGCAGAATACAATACTTTGTCAGTAACATCATAAGTCATCATCACTTCAGGCCAATGTACCATCGGGGCCGTATAAAACGTCAATTTATGATGTCCCAAATCCAACTGGTCACCATCTTTAACCATAATAACTCTATCATCAAGACACAAATCTTCAAAGAAGTTAGGCAGCATCTGAATAGCCTTTGAAGTTGCAACTAGTTTCACCGAAGGCCACTCGTCAAGCACCCATTTTATTAGTGCAGAATGGTCTGGCTCCATGTGATGCACAATTAAATAATCTGGTTTGCGGTTATTCAACGCGCAATTAAGATTTTTTTTCCATTCCTCAGACATTATTTTGTCAACCGTATCTAACAATGCTATCTTATCATCACAGATTACATAGGAGTTATATGAGACTCCGTCAGGAATTATATAATGACTCTCAAAAAGCGATGTTTTTAAATCGTCTACACCGATATAGAACACATTATCACCTAAATCTATTTTGCCCATTTCTTCTAAATTAAACATTACGTAATAATAAAATATATAGTACTGCAAAATTATAATAATCCTAAATAATGCCCAAGTATTTTTCTGACATTTCAGACCCGACAAAGACACTAAAGAAGTCAAGTATCAAATGCAAATTAACCGCATTAAATCACATGGGCTTCAAGCATGAACTGCGTACTTTGCCCCACCCCAATACATTCCCACCATGCAATAAAAGCGTGGTAATCGATGGACCCACACTAAAAAATTACGCAAAAAAAAGCGAATACCAAACCATAATAATAGCGATTATCATTTGGACATTCAAAAAGAAGTTCTTAATTTTGCACTCCGATATGGTTTGGTAGCTCAGCTGGATAGAGCAACAGCCTTCTAAGCTGTGGGTCCTGGGTTCGAATCCCAGCCAAATCACTAAGACATCCAATCAAAGAAAAGAGGCTGTGTTGCACACAGCCCCTTTTCTTTTGCATATTGACACAAACAAGTTGGCAGCTACGATAATGGCTCGTTGAAGCAAGACCAAAAGTGTTCATTTGGCGAGATTACCTTATTCCGCTATGTTAGTGTACTGGTGTCCGCTAGGTTAGCTGACCATTGTCCACTAGGTTAGCGGACAATGGTACACTAGTTAGCGGAATGACACATGTTCGAGTCGCGGCCTAATAAAATCTCGTTCGTGTGTATTGTAGTGTACATTTGTTGCCAGATGTATTAATTGCAGAAAAGTAAAGGAGCCAGCCACATTAAACCCCAAACGGTCATTAGGTCGTAAATGACATTAATTTACAGAAACGGGAAACAATGTCTAATTTTAAGCATACAGCTTTTAGAACTTCATAAAAATCCGTAAATTTGCACCAAAAATAAGATGTTTAGATTTGAGTCGTTTGGAAGTGGTAGTAGCGGAAATATGTACTATCTTGAATCTGACGAGGGTGCAATACTAATTGATGCTGGGGTTGGAATAAGAAAAACCCGCAAGTATTTTAGAGAGTATGGAATAAAACTCTGCAACATCAAAGGAATCTTAGTAACGCACAACCACATGGACCATGTCAGGTCTTTAGGAATTCTTAATCAGAAAGATGGACTACCAATATTTTTGACAAAACCGACACACATGGGTATTAATGAGAATCCTGCTATAAAAAAATGCCCAGTAAGCGAAAGAACATTCTATATTGAGAAACAGCGACCGTTCCATCTGGCAGGATTTACCATTTGTGCATTTGAGGTCCCGCACGATTCAAGAGATAATGTTGGTTATTTTATCAGTTACCAAGGAACAACATTTTGTCTTGTTACAGACTGTGGAGTCATTACTGATACCATTGACAGTTACATAGCAAACGCCGACTATTTGGTTTTAGAATCAAACTACGACTCAGAAATGCTGGAGCAGGGGCCGTATCCCAAAAAACTTAAACAACGCATAAGCAATGGGACTGGCCATTTGTCAAACCTTCTGGCGGCCCATGCTATCGGAAGGCACCAACATCACCTCAAACACGTTTGGCTGTGTCATCTTAGCGAAAACAACAATACCCCCGAGCATGCTTTATCTACCATAAAAGAAACATTAGATTTGGCTCGGCATGACTGCATTGAAGCCTTAGACAGAATAAAGCCCTCAAAATTGTTTGAGCTTAAATAGACTTTGCTGGAGAGGCTGTATTTTGCGCCTTCCATTATTATGGCCTGATTAGATATCTTTATGATAAATATCGTGCCATTTGCAACAGAAAATCACTAACTTCGCACAGAAAACAAAAACAAGAGTTTTGAAGAGAGTTTTACCAATATTCACATTGTTCCTGACCTCTGTATGTTTAGCAATGAATTTTGCAAATAGTAGAGGTGGCATGTCTGGATTACACAAATACGACAAAGATTTGGAAATCGCCAACGGTAAAACAACCGATACGATTGACATACAATCACAACAAGACTCGTTAAAGAATAAAGATATTTTTTCCATTAGGGACGATTCTGTGTATACCAAACAGATTGACTCGTTGCAGACAGACACGCTTTCTGTTGATACCACACGAAAGAAAACAAATACAATAGACAAGCCCGTGAAATACAGTTCACGAGATTCTATGACGTATGATGCCACTGAAAAAAAAATCAACCTGTTTGGCAACAGCGAAGTCTTATACACAAACTTGGATTTGGAAGCAGACATTATCAGTATGGATATAGATTCCAGCATGGTTTTTGCAACATATTCAACCGATTCTCTGGGCAACAAAACTGGAAAACCAATATTCAAGCAAGGGAATGATTCATACGAGATGGAGAAAATCACTTACAATTTCAAGACCCAGAAAGGATTTATTCATAACGTAACGACCGAACAAGGTGAAGGTTACATGCAAAGCCAAGAATCAAAACGAGACAAAGACGGTGTTATAAACCTCATGCATGGCACCTATACAACATGCGACGCTAATCCTCCGCATTTTCATATAGCATTATCAAGGGCTAAGGTATATCCGGGAAAAGAAGCAATCTCCGGACCGTCGTATATCGTAGTAGAGGGGGTTCCACTTCCAATTGCCATTCCATTCTTTTTCTTTCCGTTTAGCAACAAATACTCAAGCGGACTTATTGTCCCTACATTTGGCTCGGAAACAGAAAGGGGATTCTACCTAAAGGATGGTGGATATTATTTTGCGATTAACGACCGAATTGATTTGCATGTTCTTGGTGAGATATATACAAAGGGGTCTTGGGGTTTGAACAGTTCCTCCACTTATAAGAAACGCTACAAGTATTCCGGCAATTTTTACGTAAACTATCTGAACACCGTAGAGGGGGAAAAAAACATGCCAGACTATTCAGTCACCAAGAGCTTTAAACTGCAATGGTCTCATAGGCAAGACCCCAAAGCAAGCATCAACTCTTCTTTTTCTGCGAGTGTGAATTTTGCATCTGAAACATTTGAGCGAAAGAATCTCAGTTCGTTGTACAATCCACTTACTTACTCACAAAGCACACGAACAAGTTCTGTGTCATACTCGTATAGCTTCCCCAAGATTGGCTTAACACTGTCCAGTTCCGCAAACCTTAGTCAAAACATGCGAGACTCTACCCTTGCCATGACTTTACCCGATTTAAACATAAACAAATCCAGGTTCTACCCATTTAAGCGCAAGAAATTACGTGGCAGAGAGAGATGGTATGAGAAAATCTCGATGTCATATACTGGGCAATTGTCAAATAGCATTACCACAACAGAAAGTCACCTGCTGAAATCTGACCTTATAAAGGAATGGAGGAATGGAATGCAACACTCCATTCCTATCAGTGCAACATTCTCTATGTTTAAATACATTAATGTTACTCCATCTATTAATTTCAAAGACAGAATGTACACAAACAAAATCATGCAAGACTGGGACTATGCTACACAATCAGTCAGACGAGACACTTTGTACGGCTTTTATAATGTATACAATTGGGACATGTCTATCAGTGCAAATACCACACTGTATGGAACATACAAACCCTCACCGTCTGTTTTTGGCAATAAGATAATTGCCATACGACACGTGCTTAAGCCCAGCGTGTCATTCAGCTATGCCCCTGATTTCAGCAGCTCTACATATGGTTACTACGAATCATATGTGTGTACTGATACAAAAGGGAACGTATCAACTGTGCAATATTCTCCTTTTTCCAATGCTTTATATGGAGTTCCAAGTCAGGGCAAAACAGGTAGCATTTCTATGAATGTCAGCAACAATGTAGAAATGAAGATAAGGAGTGACAGAGATTCTACTGGTGAACGTAAGATTTCCATTATAGACGAGCTGTCAGGGTCTTTGTCATATAACATGGTTGCAACCTATCATAAGTGGAGTGATTTGACAACTCGCATCAGATTAAAGCTATCTAAAAATTACACCTTTAGTATGGCGGCCGTATTTGCTACATATGCATACCAATTTGACAAAGATGGCAACGTATATGTCGGAGATCGCACTGAATGGAGCTATGGGCGTTTCGGGCGATTTCAGGGTATGTCTCAAAATTTTCACTATACATTTTCAAACAATACTTTTAAAAGAAAGAAGAAAACAGTAGAAAAAGTCTCTGACAATTCTGAGGATGCTATAGACTCTTACAACAATATGGATCCGGAGTTGAATGAAAATCTTAATCATGTGCCAGAAAAAAATGCTACCAGTAACGAAGTTGACGAATGGGGATATTTGCGCTTTTCAATGCCATGGACTCTTACCGTATCATACGGCATAAACATGAGGGAAAACACACAGGCGCGAATTCGTCCAAAGCACATGAGATATCCATATAAAATATCTCATACTCTGAACTTCTCTGGCAATATAAGATTGTCAGAAGGCTGGAACATAAACTATGCCTCTGGATATGATTTCAATTTTAAGAAACTGTCGACCACCACAGCTTCCCTTATGCGCGACTTACATTGTTTCTCTATGTCTTGTTCAATTGTGCTGAAGCCATACACTTCATTTAATTTCACATTCCGTGCAAAGATGTCTACCTTGGCAGATGTTCTGAAATGGGAAAAACGATCCTCGTACAGCACAAATGTCGAGTGGTACTAAATAAAAAGGTCAAAGGTAATGATTTTGAATACACCTATAACAGATTATGGAAAAACATTCCAAATTTCTCCCAATGACAAAATCTTGGCTTTGGGATCATGTTTTGCTAATGTTGTAGGGAAAAGGTTATCTGATAATCTTATAAAAACAACCTTAAACCCATTTGGCACTCTTTATAATCCCAAAAGCATCTTTAATATACTTTTTCTGGGGTTAGACTTTTTAGAGGAAGCTGTTGACATCGAAAACTTAAGCAAATCCGTAATCTTCAAATCCAGTCAAGATGTCTGGTACTCATGGCTTTCATCATCAAATATTAAAGGAACTACATTTGATGACTGCAAGAATAAGTTTATTCAGTCATTGCAATTAGTTGCAAATCGACTGAAAGAACTTGATATTCTGATGATTACATTCGGGACTTCGCATTATTATTGCCTAAAGAAAGATACACCGGGGCTCTGCGTAGCGAATTGTCACAAAATGCCATCCAGCATTTTTGAGGAAGAAGAAATGTCAGTAACGGAAATAATAACAGATTTCAGACATCTTATCTCTAAATTAAGGAAAGTAAGGCCTACGGTTAAAATTCTGGCAACAGTAAGTCCGTATCGTTATTTAAAATATGGAATGCACAAAAACCAAATAAGCAAAGCGACATTGTTGATAGCGATTGAAGAATGTATGAAAGAGGATGAGAACGTCTTTTATTTTCCTGCATATGAAATACTTAATGACGAACTTAGAGACTATCGTTTTTATGCTCCAGACATGGTGCACCCCTCTGAAGTCACAGAAAATTATATCTGGGAAATGTTTTCCCAGTTATATTTCAGTGAACAATTGCGTTCTTTCATTCAAGAATGGTCACAAATAATTAAAATGAAATCACACAGACCTTCCTCTGACGTGGAAGGAATGCGTCTTAATGATGAAATCAACAAACGGGTTGACAAAATTAGAAGTAAGTATCCATTGATGTTTTAAAATCTTCAAGTATTAGTATGAACTACACTCTAAAACAAATCATAAACATTACAGGCTGTAAGGCTGTCGGATATTCCAACGACGACCGTAAGATTGATACCCTCTTGACAGACAGCCGTTCTTTGTATTGTCCTGAAAGTACGATTTTCTTTGCGATAAAAACTTTACACGGTGACGGGCACAAATACATTCATGAATTATATGATTCGGGGGTAAGGGCTTTTGTATGTAATCTCTCATATATCAAGCCCGACGAAATGCCTCTGGCTACATTTTTGTCAAGCAGTTCCCCGCTCTTGACCCTGCAAAAAATCGCACAATATTATAGGGATCAATCTCAAGATATATCCATTGTTGGTATAACAGGCTCAAACGGCAAGACGATTGTTAAAGAATGGCTATTTCAACTTTTCGGAGACAAGCAGGATACCATACGCTCACCAAAAAGTTATAATTCACAAATAGGAGTACCTTTGTCGCTAACCCTTATCCAGCCAAACACAAAACTAGCAATCATTGAAGCCGGCATATCAAAGCCTAATGAAATGCAGAATCTGGCTTCAATGATAAAACCAGACATTGCTGTTATAACAAACATCGGAAGCGCACATCAAGAAAACTTTTTATCCTTAGAACAAAAAGCTGCTGAAAAATTACAACTTGCACGAAAAGCAGAGAAGATTGTATTTCCTGCTGACGACTCAGTTCTTCTTAACACAATAAAAACTTTAAATCTCAACAAAAACAGACTATACGGATGGAGTGTAGACCAGAATACACCGTATTGCTGTTTTTATGTAAGTAAGATAACTCGGCAAAATGGCCACACCAATGTCGTCGTAAAACACAAAAATGAAGAAGCTACATTTTCCATACCATTTATTGACAGTGCTTCAATACAAAATAGTATTACAGCATTTGTCACAGCGTTGGTCATGGGGTATGAGCCAACGGAAATCGCAGACAGAATGTCCAAACTATATCCTGTTGCCATGAGATTGGAAGTTAAGGAGGGACAACATCGTCTAACATTGATCAACGACTCATATAATTCAGACATCAACTCTCTTCGTATTGCAATAGACTTTATGAGCCGAAGGAACTGCGACTCTACACTAAAACGCATACTTATCTTAAGTGATATCCTTCAAGGTACAAAAGACAAAAAGAAATTATATGAAGAAGTCGCCAACCTTGTTGCTGGCCATGGCATTGACTATATGATAGGAGTAGGTGCGGATCTTAACAACTTCTCTGCATTGTTTAATATCCCTCACACAAACTTTCAAACAACATCTCAATTGATATCAAGTGGAGAACTATCAAGTTTGCACGACGCTACAATACTAATCAAAGGGGCCAGACCATTCCATTTTGACAAAATAACCTCCCTGTTAGAGAAACGAGTTCATGAAACCATCTTGGAAGTTAATCTAAACGCCATAGTTGACAATCTCAACCACTATCGTTCCATGTTGAAGCAAGATGAAAAGATAGTCTGCATGGTAAAAGCTTCTGCCTATGGAGCAGGAAGCATTGAGGTCAGTAAAACATTACAAGACCACAAAGTTGATTATTTGGCAGTTGCCGTTGCTGACGAGGGGGTTACGTTGAGACATGGTGGCATTCACAGTCACATTATGATTATGAATCCAGAAATGACGTCTTTTCACGATCTGTTTCAATATAACCTTGAACCTGAAGTATATAGCTTCAAACTGCTTGAGAGCCTTATCAAAGCGGCGAACCAAGCAGGTGTTACAAATTTTCCCATACATATCAAACTCGATACAGGAATGCATCGATTAGGATTTGACCCCGTCAATGACATTGAAAAACTTATTTATGTCCTAAGTCATCAAAACGCATTGAGGCCATGTTCGGTTTTCTCTCATTTTGTAGGAAGCGACAGCGAGCAATTTGATGAATTCACACGCCATCAATTTAACTTGTTTAATAAGGCAAGTTTGCAATTACAACAACATTTTCCTCATCATATCACTAGGCACATTTGTAACACTGCCGCAATAGAAAGATTTCCTGAATATCATCTGGACATGGTGAGACTGGGAATTGGCTTGTATGGTATCAATCCGTTTGACAATTCTATTGTTAATACTATTTCTGCCCTAAGAACGACAATTTTGCAAATAAGAAATGTGCCGCAAACTGACACTGTTGGTTATAGCCGCAAAGGGAGCCTTACAAGACCAAGTAAGATTGCAGCCATTCCTATAGGGTATGCAGACGGATTGGATCGTCATTTAGGCAGAGGTGTAGGATATTGTATCGTCAAAGGCAAGAAGGCATCTTATGTGGGAAACATCTGCATGGATGTATGTATGATTGATGTAACAGACATAGACTGCCAAGAGGGTGACAGTGTTGAAATCTTTGGCCCTGATTTGCCAGTAACAACACTAAGTGACATTCTTGACACTATACCATACGAAATTCTTACATCTGTCAGCGAACGAGTAAAACGTGTGTATTTCTCATAGTTAATTTCATTCTAAATAAAATGCCATTAATAGATCACAAGACAATTGACTTGGTTTACCAGGCTATGGACATCGTGGAAGTTGTCGAAGAATTTGTAACACTGCGCAAAGCAGGAGCCAACTACAAGGGACTTTGCCCTTTCCACGACGAGAAGACGCCCTCTTTTATTGTAACACCAGCAAAAGGGATTTGTCATTGTTTTGGTTGTCACAAAGGTGGCAATGCGATTAATTTTCTTATGCAATTAAACAATTGGGACTACCCCGAAACAATACGCTGGTTGGCAAGAAAATACAACATTGAAATTATTGAAGCAGAGGGTGACCCTATCATGCGACAAAATATGCGTCACAAAGAAGATTTATATGCACTCAACCAATGGGCAAATAGTTTTTTTCAAAAAAATCTTCTGAACACCACCGAGGGACAAGCCATAGGGCTTGCTTACTTGCGTTCACGTGGCATTAGGGATGATATTATACATAAATTTCAGTTAGGATACTCCCCTTCGACTAGGAATGAACTCTATAAGACGGCTCTTGAAAATAAATTTACAAAAGAGCATCTAACAGAAGTCGGTCTTTGTATTCAACCCGAACATTCATCGCCATACGACAGGTTTACGGGACGAGTAATTTTTCCGGTTCACAACTATTTAGGTAAGGTTGTCGCTTTTGGAGGAAGAATATTGCAAAAGAAGGAAAATGTCGGCAAATATGTGAATTCGCCAGAGTCGCTAATATATAATAAGAGTAAAGAACTATACGGACTGTTTTTTGCCCGCAACGCTATACAAAAATTAGACTGTTGTTATTTAGTTGAAGGGTACACGGATGTCATCTCTATGCACCAGTGTGGTATTGAAAATGTTGTGGCATCGTCTGGCACAGCACTTACCCACGACCAAATAAGACTAATAAAGAAATACACTACCAACCTTACTGTTCTGTATGATGGAGATCTTGCAGGTATCAAAGCCTCTATAAGAGGAATTGACATGCTTTTGGAACATGGCCTTAATATAAAAGTTCTATTATTGCCAGATGGCCACGACCCAGATTCTTTTGCTAAAGAACACAGTGCAAAGGACTTTGTTGACTATATTAATAGAAATCAAGTTGATTTCATACGTTTTAAAACAAAACTGCTTCTGAACCCATCCGATACAGATATTCAGAATCGTTCACTAGTCATAAATGGCATTGCAGATAGCATTTCAAGAATAGACAATCCCATAACACGTTCGTTATACATAACAGAATGTGCAAATTTAACACAAGTGCGCGAAGAAGACTTAGTTGAAGCTGTCAATATTTCACGCAACAAACTATCATTACAAAAAATTAAAGAGACACAGATACAAGCACGCACAACAAATGTTAAGCAAATAGATCCCCCTCAAGGCCAACAGCCTACATCACACAAGAATGTTTCTGCCCAAGATAACGCCGAACTAAAACTTATGAAATATATTGTTAGGTTCGGAGAGTTGCCTGTAGCAACTTCTGACAGCAATAAAAATATAAGCTTTGCTGAATACATAAAAAACTTGATGAACAGTGATGCTGTAACTCTTAAGTCAACATTATACACAGAAATAATAGAGGAACTGATACAGAGGAACTCTTTGCCAAACTTCAAGGCTACAACTTACCTCTTATCCCATCCAAATGACGATATCCGTAATTTGGCCCTTGCCTTATCTACTGATAAAGATATAACAATATCTACTGATGAGAAATCAATAACAAACCACCTGCAGAGCAACGCAGAAAAACTTGTCGTTAATATAGAGATTGCGATATTGGAAGATAAAATAAACAGCATTAACCAAGACATACATCAACACACTCTTTCTGACAGCGAAATACTACATAAATTAAAAGAGGTCCAGGAGCTTAAGCAGGCACAAGTTCTCCTAAAGAAAGGCATTTTATAACCACAACGATAATGAATACAATTTATAAAGACAATATAAATATTTGTGTAGTTGACGGAAGTTTCCTTAACTCTGGTGACTTGTCATGGGACCCCCTTAGGCAATTAGGGAATGTTGAGATATACGAAAATACAGAACCAGAACAAGTCATATCACGAACATATAATTCTGATATTGTTATTACAAACAAGGTTATATTTGATGCAGACATCTTACACCAACTTCATCGGCTAAGATGTATAATAATAACAGCAACAGGCTATAATAATGTTGACATACAGACAGCAAACTCATTAGGTATAACTGTTTGCAATGCTCCGAACTACTCTACTCCATCTGTCGCTCAACATACCTTTGCTCTAATTCTGCATGTTTACAACAACGTTTCTCCCTATTCAAAAGATACCATCCAAGGAAAATGGAACCAATCAAAAGGTTTTTGCAATATCACCTACCCTACATTAGAATTAAATAAGAAAACAATCGGTATTGTTGGCTTTGGTAACATTGGTTCGAAAGTCGCCAAAATAGCACATGCTTTTGACATGAATATTGCAGTACTTACATCAAAAGATGAAGCCATACTCCCTAAATATGTAAAAAAAGTTGACAAGGATGTACTTTTAAAAGATTCAGACATACTGACTATGCACATTCCTCTTACAACAGAAACAAAGAACTTTATAAATAAGAACACATTGGGACTAATGAAAAAGAACTCTGTAATTGTTAACACGGCAAGGGGAAATCTAATTGATGAGCAAGCTGTTGCAGAGGCTCTTAGAACTAAAAAAATACTTGCATATGTTGCAGACGTTCTATCGCAAGAACCTCCTTCTGCAGACAACCCACTTTTCAAAGTCCCAAACGCATATATAACGCCCCATATTGCATGGGCAACAAAAGAATCAAGACAACGTTTACTTGACTTAACGGTTAATAATGTTAAATCATTTCTTAATGGGACACCAACAAATATAATATCATAAGAACAACCAATATGATGCATATAGACTTTTATCAGATTTTAGATTTCATAGGAACATTGGCTTTTGCAATCTCAGGAACACGCCTTGCTGCAGCAAAACATTTTGATTTGTTTGGAGCCTACATTGTAGGGTTAACAACCGCTATAGGAGGTGGCACTGTTCGTGATTTACTGTTGGGCATTTCTCCGTTTTGGATGAAAGATCCCTTCTACTTGATTTGCTCGGCCATTGCTGTTATATGGGTTGTAGCCTTTAGAAAGGTACTTGTGCGACAAGACAACACCTGGTTTCTCTTTGACACTGTCGGATTAGCTCTATTTACAGTTGTCGGAATGGAAAAAGCACTCGCAAATGATTTTCCTATATGGTGTGCAATTTGTATGGGGGCAATGACTGGAGCTGCAGGTGGAGTTCTAAGGGATGTTTTAATTAATGAGGAGCCGTTAATATTCAGAAAAGAAATTTACGCATTAGCATGTGTCTTGGGAGGCATTGTGTTTGCTTTTCTTTATCATTTTCAAATAAACGACAACCTATGCGGAATACTATCAGGTTCTTCTGTTATCCTAATCCGTCTGCTTGCAGTTAAATATCATATTTCTTTACCCAGATTGAAAGTTGAAGGAAGTAATGATGACTGATGGTCAACATAAAACAGATTAAATTATTGTATCCAACTCCAACTGCTTTAAGATTATTATTTCCAATGATTTTAAAAACAAAATCATTACCTTTGCAATAAGCACCACAATTATAAATTTGACCTGAATGAAATATAGATATTTAACGTTAATCTTTTTGTGCATTCCGCCTGCTTTAATGGCTCAACATAAACGTTTAGTACAAAGTCCCAAGCCAATATCAACGTACTCAATTATTGCAGATAGTATAATCAAGGTTTATTCTAATTCCATTAAAAATTTAAGTAAGACGCACAGTTATGATGATTCTTCCATAGAGAAGAACACGAATGAAAATTTGCTGGTAAATCCATATTTTTATCGTCTATTTATTAGCCCCCTATTATATAAGGATGTGGTTAATCACGCCATGAACATATTGCCTCCTAAAGAAATGGATGACACTTTGAGCCTTTCTGATAAGAATCTGGAAATAACAAATTCCTTAAATGATTTTTATATTTCATTATACAACAAATATCCATATTTAGTTCACAATACGGATGAGATATTAGAGAAAAGCGGACGAGTACGCAATGATATCAACACTCGGATTGACCATGAAGTCCAAGTATCTGATGCCGTGAAAATTAAAGAACTTGACAATGTAATAGAGCCTATCGAAGCTATTAGTCATAAACCTAACTTTTGGAGTTTTAGGCAAAACGTCTCATTACAATTGATGCAAAACTATGCGAATGAAAAATGGTACAAAGGAGGCAACAATTATAATTCCATGCTTGCAAGATACAGGCTCTACGCTAATTACAACAATAAGCAAAAAGTAACATTAAACAACACCCTTGAAATGGATTTAGGGTTTCAAACAAATAAAGAAGATACAGAACACAAATTTAAGACTAATGAAGACCTTTTGCGTTTAACAAACAATTTAGGCATTCAAGCAAGCGGACGATGGTATTACTCAATACAATTACAAAGTTGGACTCAATTTTTTCCTAAATATAACAACAACAGTAATTATGTTTATTCTGACTTCATGTCTCCATTTGAAAGTGTATTGTCTCTTGGTATGGACTATAAATACAACAAAAAGCGATTTACCTTTAATTTGCATCTTGCACCGTTGGCGTATGACTTTAAGTACGTAGGCAGAAAAGCCCTTACTGGACGATATGGGATAAAAGGAAACCATCATTCATATGAAACTATCGGTTCAAACATCACTGCTACGTGGAACTGGCAAATACTAACAGAGTTGTCTTGGAACAGCCGCTTGTATTACTTTACAAACTATGAAAAAATTCAGGTAGAATGGGAGAACACTTTCAATTTTACTATAAATAAATATCTCTCCTCGAAATTATATGTGTACCCAAGATTTGACGACTCTTATATAACAGATAAAAGCAATGCTGTCATTCAATTTAAAGAGTGGTTGTCATTAGGATTAAATTTTTCTTTTTAAAAACGTTATCGATACTTAATATATTATTTTATGTTTGAAAACAGAAGCGTAATTACACTCGCACATCTTACGAGAGAGAAGATTGAATACTTGCTCAAGATGGCATCTGAGTTTGAGATGTTTCCTAATAGGAAAATCTTGGAAGGGAAAGTTGTTGCTACCCTATTTTTTGAACCGTCAACACGTACACGTCTTAGTTTTGAGACGGCAGCAAACCGGCTGGGAGCAAGAGTTATTGGCTTTGCCGACCCAAAAATAACAAGCGGCACAAAAGGAGAAAGCCTCAAGGATACTATTAAAATGGTCAGCAACTATGCGGATGTAATTGTTATGAGACATTTTCTTGAAGGTGCAGCTCAATATGCCTCTGAGGTTACACAAATCCCTATTATCAACGCTGGTGACGGAAGCAACCAACACCCCTCACAAACCATGCTTGATATGTTTTCAATTTACAAAACACAGAAAACGTTGGACAATCTTAATATTCATTTAGTAGGAGACCTAAAATATGGGAGGACCGTCCACTCGCTTCTTATGGCAATGAGGCATTTCAATCCAACATTTCACTTTATCGCGCCAAAAGAACTGGAAATGCCTGAAGAATATAAAGATTACTGTCATGAAAATAATATTAGATATACCGAAAGCACAGAATTTAACGAGAACACTATAAGCAAAGCTGACATTATATACATGACCCGTGTTCAGAAAGAGCGTTTTAGTGATTTGATGGAATACGAACGAGTAAAAAACACCTACATTCTCACAAATTCCATGCTAAACAAAGCGAAAGATAATTTAAAAATATTACACCCCCTGCCTCGAATTAATGAAATATCGGCAGATGTTGATGAAAATCCTCATGCATACTATTTTGAGCAAGCTAAAAATGGCTTGTATGCTCGTCAAGCACTGATTTGTGATGTGCTAAATTATTCACTTTCCGATATTACAAACGATAAAACAATTATCAAATGAAAAAGCAACTCTTAGTTTCGGCCCTAGAAAACGGAACTGTTATTGACCATATTCCATGTGACCGTACAATGGACATTGTAAACCTATTAAAAGTATACGAGTTGGAGACAACGGCAATGGTGGGAACGAACTTATACAGTAAAAAGATGGGCAGAAAAAGCATTATAAAAATTGCCGACAAATTTTTTACAGATGACGAATTAAATCAGTTGTCAGTTATTGCTCCCGATGTTAGTTTGTGCATAATAAAGAATTTTGAAGTCGTAGAAAAAAAACAAGTTTGTATGCCCCAAAAACTCGTTGACATTGTAAAGTGTGCAAATCCCAAATGCATAACTAATAACGAACCAATGAAAACTATCTTTCACGTTACAAATTTAAGTAACGGCATAATTAAATGTCATTACTGCGAAAAAGAACAAAGCCTTAAAGAGGTAAGGCTTAAATAATAATGTATAAACAATTTAACACATAAAACAAATGAGAAGAGATTCCGAGATTTTTAACATCATTGAAGCAGAACATCAACGCCAATTAAGAGGAGTTGAACTTATTGCTTCTGAAAACTTTGTTAGCGACCAAGTAATGGAAGCAATGGGTTCCTGTTTGACAAATAAATATGCTGAAGGATATCCCGGGAAAAGATATTACGGAGGTTGCATAAATGTTGACAAGAGTGAAACAATTGCCATCGAACGAATAAAAAAAATTTTTGGAGCGGAATATGCAAATGTACAGCCTCATTCTGGAGCACAAGCAAATGCCGCTGTATTTCTTGCAGTCTTAAAACCAGGAGACACCTTCCTAGGATTAAACCTTGAGCACGGTGGTCATCTTAGCCATGGCTCAAAAGTAAATACTTCTGGTATTTTGTATAATCCAATAGGATATAATTTAAAAAGAGAGACTGGGCGAATAGATTATGACGAAATGGAGCAATTGGCCATAGAGCATAAGCCAAAACTAATTGTCGGCGGCGGCTCAGCCTATAGTCGCGAATGGGATTATGCCCGTATGAGAGAAATCGCCGATAAAGTTGGAGCAATTTTTATGGTTGACATGGCACATCCAGCTGGTCTTATCGCTGCTGGCCTTCTTGACAATCCAGTGAAGTATGCCCATATTGTAACTTCAACAACGCATAAGACAATGCGAGGTCCACGTGGAGGAGTAATCTTGATGGGAACAGATTTTGAAAATCCATTGGGGTTAAAAACCCCAAAGGGAGTAACGAAAATGATGTCCCAATTATTAAACAGTGCGGTTTTTCCTGGCATTCAAGGAGGACCGCTTGAACATGTTATTGCAGCAAAAGCCGTAGCATTCGGAGAAATTTTACAGCCAGAATTTAAGGAATATGCAAAACAAGTAAAGAAAAATGCGACAACTCTAGCAACAGAACTTGTAAGAAGAGGTTTTGGAGTTGTCAGTGGAGGAACAGATAACCACTCCATGCTTATTGATCTGCGCCCTAAGTATCCTGAGTTAACAGGAAAAGTTGCAGAAAACGCATTGGTAGCGGCAGATATAACCGTCAATAAAAACATGGTACCTTTTGACAGTCGAAGCGCATTTCAAACATCGGGCATAAGATTGGGCACGCCTGCAATAACAACAAGAGGGGCAAAAGAGGACCTTATGTTACAAATTGCTGCTTGGATTGAAGAAGTACTTAATAATCCAGAAAATGAAAGCATTATTTCAAAAGTAAGGAATGAGGTTAACGAAACGATGAAAGCATACCCTATCTTTGCTTATTAATAATATTCACTCAATTAGTCATTAGAATGGCCATCCATGCGAAATGGATACCATCTCTAATGGCTAATTTGCATTTAATATATGTATGCTGCCTTTGGAACATGTAAAACAAATAGAATCGTATTTCCCTAATCTGACGGACTTGCAAAGAAAGCAGTTTGGCATGCTTAAGTGTCTTTATGATGATTGGAATAACAAAATAAACGTAATCTCCAGAAAAGACATGGACTCGTTATACGAACACCACGTTCTTCACTCTTTGGCCATCGCTAAATATGTATATTTCAAAGCGGGTTCAAAGATACTTGATGTTGGTACAGGTGGGGGATTTCCTGGAATTCCACTTGCCATATTGTTTCCAGAAGTGAGTTTTAAACTAATTGACAGTATAGGAAAAAAAATTCTGGTTGCAAATGAAATTGCGAAAGCAATAAATTTGCAGAATGTAGACATCGTGCAAAAAAACATAAAGTCGGAAAAACAGAAGTTTGATTTCGTTGTTAGCCGTGCAGTAATGAACGCATCTGAATTAGTCAAACTAACACGAAAAAACATCCAGCAAAACGGTATCAATGCAATACCTAACGGATTGATATGTTTAAAAGGTGGTAATTTGGATGAGGAATTGAAACCTATACATCATTGGTATGACTTGACTATGATATCAGATTATTTCGCAGAAGAGTTTTTCAAAACAAAGAAAATTCTCTACATACCACTTAAATAATCATCATTTAGACAAGTTTTCGAATCCTATAATAATAATGTATGCTTAAAATTAAATGTTTCACAGTCAATTCTTTCGGAGAAAACTGTTATATTATCAGCGATGAATCAGAAGAAGCTGTTATTATTGACGACGGCGCGGTGGGGGTAGAACACACTGCCATTGACCGTTATATAAAAGAAAATCACCTCGTCCCCAAACTGATGCTTTGTACTCATGCCCACTTCGATCATACAATGGGTTGCTTTGATATATACAGAAAATATCAACTAAAGCCACAAATGAACCAGAAAGACTTTGGGCTATACACAGACCTACATGCACAAGTAGAAAGTTTTTTGGGACAAGTAAAAATAAGTATTGAAACAGCACCTCTCGGAGAAGCCCTATACGAAGGGCAAAAAATTCATTTTGGTAATCACAATATAGATGTCATTGAGACACCAGGACACACTCTTGGTGGAGTATGCTTATTTTGCAGTTCTGAAAATATACTTTTTTCTGGTGATACCATATTCAGACACTCAATTGGGCGTACTGATTTCCCTGGCGGTGATTACAACACCTTAATCACAGCAATTAAATCTAAGTTATTTTCCTTGCCAGACAATACGATTGTATACCCTGGACATGGTGAAGAAACAACTATATATGAGGAGAAGCATTACAACCCTTTCCTCATATAAAAGTATCATAGCAAGAACAAGCTACCTGCCATAGATTATAGCCATTTAACTCTTCACCGATTTGGTGTTTTTGCTTACAGGATCACACGTAAGCCCAATTCCCAACTTCTTAAATATTTTGCGGTCTATCTCACTTAACATAACTGTCGAATGCACTTGACATCCCCTAAGTTCTGGCAATTGAGTTAAGGCACGTCTACAGTTGTCATCATTTTGACTTAATACTGATAAGGCCACAAGAACTTCATCCGTGTGTAACCTAGGGTTATGCCCACATAGATAATCTATTTTTGTTTTTTGTATCGGCTCAATCATATCTTGTGGGATTAGCTTTGTATTATGATCAATTCCTGCCAAAAATTTTGTAGCATTTAAAAGCAGTGCGGCACTTGGGCCCAAAAGAGGACTTTCTCCCGCAGTTATCAGAGTGCCGTCTGCAAGTTCAATAGCAGTAGCATGCATTCCTGTAGTTTTTTTTCTTTGCTTAGCTGCTACCGTACAACTTCTATCATCTGTAGTAATTTTTGCCTGTTTTAATAATAAGGCTATTTTATTAACCTCCGCTTCATTACCAGCACCTTCTGCCATAAGATTTAATGCATTGTAGTATCGCCTTATTATTTCGTTCCTTGAGGCGTCAGAGCAAACCTTATCGTCACAGATACAGAATCCAACCATGTTTACTCCCATGTCTGTGGGAGATTTGTATGGATTCTCACCATATATGCCCTCAAACAAAGCATTTAATACAGGAAAAATTTCTATATCACGATTGTAGTTAATTGCAATTTTATTGTAGGCCTCCATATGAAACGGATCAATCATGTTAACATCATCCAAATCAGCAGTAGCTGCCTCATATGCAATATTAACGGGATGCTTTAACGGTAAATTCCATACTGGGAAAGTCTCAAATTTTGCGTAACCTGCCTCAACACCACGCTTGTGCTCATTATATAGTTGACTTAAACAAACTGCCATCTTTCCACTGCCAGGACCTGGTGCGGTTACAATTACGAGTGGACGAGTTGTCTCTACGAAGTCGTTTCGACCAAATCCGTCATCGGAATCGATTAACGAAACATTTGTTGGATAGCCATCTATAGTGTAATGGAAATATGCTTTAATTCCGAAGTGTTCTAATTTTTTTCTATATATATCAGCACTGTTTTGTCCATTATAATGAGTTATCACAACAGAACTAACAAGAAAACCTCTGTCTAGGAATTCTTTGCGCAACCTAAGAACATCTTCGTCATACGTTATACCCAAATCACCTCTCTTCTTGTTCTTTTCAATATCAACAGCACTTATAACAATCACGATTTCTGCTGCATCACACAATTGATAAAGCATACGTAACTTGCTGTCAGGTTGAAAGCCTGGAAGCACTCGGCTAGCGTGATTGTCATCAAAAAGTTTCCCGCCTAATTCAAGATATAATTTATTTCCAAATTTTGCAATACGGTCTTTGATATGTTCTGACTGTATTAAAAGATATCTATCATTATCAAAACCTATTTTCATTTTTTCTTCATTTATAGAACGAAAACGGAATTTCGCTACTCAAAGCCGTTTTTATGTAAATTTAATCGTGAAACAACTTAATCCTTTGTTCTTCCGACAGTTTGGAAATGAGCAAAGTCCCGTCTTTCTCTACAACAATATATCCGTCTAAACCTTGTACAACTACTTCCTTTTCAGAAAGAGTATGTATTATACAATTTGAAGTGTCAAAAACTCTGACTTGAGAACCAACTATAGCGTTATTATATTCATCTTTTGCAAGCATTTTATGCAGAGAAGACCAGCTTCCTAAATCACTCCAACCAAATTCAGATGGAAAAACATATATTTCATCTGCGCTTTCCATTATGGCATAATCTACAGAAATATTAGGACACAATGGGTAAATCTCATTAATGTGACTTTGTTCAGCTGCAGTTCGATAATACGTACGGATACTTTCAAACAAAGAAGAAATTTGAGGCTGATACACTCTAAAAGCATTAACAATAGTACTGACATTCCAAATAAACAAGCCCGAATTCCAAAAATAATTAGGTTGTGTTATATACTCCTGTGCAACATCAAATGATGGTTTTTCCTTAAAGCTATCGACTCTGAAAACATTTTTATTAATTACTGTGGAACATGACAAATCGGCATCAATATAACCATAACCAGTCTCTGGTCTATCAGGTTTAATCCCTAAAGTAACAATAGCATCACTTGACGACGTAAACTGCAAGCACTCACGAATAGCATTTTGGAACACAGGTACATTTGTAATTACATGGTCACTTGGAGAGACTACAATGTTCGCATTTGGGTTAATAGACTTAATAACCCAACTAACATAGGCAATACATGGTGCAGTATTCCTTCTACACGGTTCTAATAGTATATTTTCTCTAGGAATATCTGGTAATTGTTTCTGAACTATGTCTAGGAAGTCAGCAGACGTAACAATCCAGATATTATCCAAGCTGCAAATATCAACAAACCTATCTACGGTCATTTGAATTAACGTGCGTCCTTTACCTAATATGTCCAGAAATTGTTTAGGCATCTGCGAACTACTCATTGGCCAAAAGCGACTGCCTATGCCACCTGCCATTATTACTACATGATTATTGTTTATCATAGATAAGAGATGCGTTTGTTTATTTTTTATTTTCCAACATTTCTCCCTGGATACATAGACGGGTTAGCTTGTTTGATGCATTGGTCATAACAGTAATTATCTTTTTAAATTGCCCTGGCATACGACCTTTCCCGTTGTACGTTACTTTTATTGTACCTGTTTTTCCTGGTGCAATAGGCTTGTCACTATACATCGGAATAGTACAACCGCACGATGCGACACACTGTGTAATAACCAAAGGAGATTTTCCTACGTTGGTAAACAAAAAACTACACGTCAGTATGGAGTTGCTCTCCGTGAATTTTCCAAAATCATGTACTGTTTTTTCAAATTTAATTTCTGCCTTTTGGTCTTGCGAAGTTAAAGAATATGTGTCCAGACAAAACAGTAAAAAAGCAATTAATACTATTCGATTCATTCTTAATACAATTAAAAATTATGGCAAATATAATTATAATTAATCAAACAACCACCTTTAAGTAATATAATATTCTATGAAAGCCTGTGGGAGTATGTAAAACAATCAGGAAAAATAGAACATAAGTTTTCTATAGGCCTATCAAATATACCATATATTGTAGAGCCACTACCACTCATTGAAGCATAAATCGCACCTATATCATACAACGTTTCCTTTATCACTTGCAGATTAGGAAAAAGAGGGAATATGTACCGTTCAAAAATATTAGAGATTTTATACTTCCATTGCGATATCGGTTCTGTTGACAGTATAGTCTTCAAATCATTATTGGGATTATGTGGTATAATAGCCGAAAAGGCTTGACGAGTGGAAATGCTAATGTCAGGTTTTACCAATACAATAAAATAATCTTTCAAACAGATATCAATTTGAGAGAACGTGTCTCCTAAGCCTTCTGCAAAGACAGGTTTGTTACGAATAAAAAAAGCACAGTCCGCACCAAACCGTGACACCTTTTTCTCCATATCCTCATCAGAAAGACCCAATGAAAAGAACTCGTTCAGCAACTTCATCATATGTGCACAGTCTGAACTACCTCCACCTAGTCCTGCCTCAATCGGAATATGTTTTGCAAGGTTTATACTTAAAGGCGGTAAATTGTATTCTTTCTTTAATTTCAGAAAAACCTTTACTATTAGATTGTTTTCTATTCTCCCAGGAATTGGAATTCCGGAAGAAAAAAACTCATAAGGCACGGTAGATTTTTCCAACGTCTTGATTTCTATTGCATCAGTAATGGGAATTGGATAAAAGACCGTCTGCAAATCATGATAACCATCAAGTCGTTTACTAACAACATTTAAGCCAATATTTATTTTTGCATTTGGAAGGATATACATTGTTATTTATTTTAAAGAAGGCACAAAACGAAAATCCTTCAATCCAACAACCCGGTCATAACGAGAGCCTTTCTGTGAATAGTATACAAAGATTGTGTACCTATTCTCGGTTTGATAAAAACAACCTTGTGTTTCTTCTAACGTAAGATTATTGTTTTTATTCAAAACATACTGATAATTATAATATCCCTGCTTCATAAGCAAAACTGCTTCGTAGCATTTGGACACCGGATTAAACGACATCAGATATTCTGGGGTTAAAGAATGATTTGAAAATGCTCCATCAACATATACATCACCACTTAGGCGTTTTCCTGTTTTAAGAGTAAAATGCACAAATACATAATCAGATTCAACATCTGGATATGTATTGCCAATTGATCTTATTAAAAAAGCCCCATTTGCATCTTCGTCATATACATAATTAGCCATAGGTTCATCTTCAAGTAATGTAGCATGATAATACGGTGAATGCCACCTTATCCCATCTATGCCCATTCCTCCAAGCCTCAGTGATGTCATTTCTATTTTGTTAAACTCCGTTCCACCACTAAAGATCAGTTCCTTTGAATGTCGCCATTGTATGCAATTTGTCGTAATAATATCAGGATGTGGATCATATATAGTCGTTAAAGGTGACAGGTTTTGCATCACAGCAGTATGTATTTCCGTATCAAAACTGTGGACATTTAACGACTGCTTCGGACAAACAGAGATTGATAACTGCTGTTTTTTTTGATTAAAGTCAATATCTGTATCAGTGCTTACGCTAGCATCAATTGAAGTTTCATTTTCAACTACGAAAAAGGGGATTATTGCAACATCTGTTCCATCCTCATCGTCATAGATTATAATTCTATAATTTCCGGATAGTTTTAATATGGTGTTTTCATTTGGAAAGACAAAAGAATAGTGCGTATAGAAAACGGAAGTATTCACAGACTCCTCGAAGTCTTCAATAGGTTCATCGCCCATGCCTTTCGCAAGGAATTCAGAAGGCAACAAACGAGTATTCTCTCTCCAATCCCAAGTCATTGGTTCTATGCGATACCTGTAACGACTATAGCCCTGGGCTAAATCATCAAATGAGACATGTAACAAGTCCTTGGTCCCAAGTGTTAGATATGGTATTGTATTCCACTCCCCATTTCTACTCACTACGAGAGTCTTCAACGTATTCCTTAGCAATTCATTCCTCTGCGCCATAAGCACAAGAGGAATGAATGCCAGCAATGATATTATTATGCTTTTCCTAAACATTAAAAGGAATAATAATTACACCATACTCTTGACTTGCTCAATAACTTCTTCTGCCAATTTATTTGCTTCTTCCTCAGTTGAAGCTTCTGAGTAAACCCTAATAATAGGCTCTGTGTTTGAACGCCTCAAATGTACCCATGATGTCGGAAAATCTATCTTAACACCATCAATATCAGTAATTTTTTCATTCGAATAATGTTTTTTTACCGAATCCAGAATGGCATCAATATTCATTTCCGGCTTTAAATCTATACGATTTTTAGTAATCACATAATTAGGATACGAAGCTCGCAACTGACTTAGTTTCATATGCTTTTTTGCTAAATACGTCAGAATAAGAGCAATGCCCACCAAAGCGTCACGACCATAGTGAGCAGCAGGATAGATAACACCACCATTTCCTTCCCCACCAATAATTGCTCCTGTTTCTTTCATCTTTGTAACAACATTCACTTCCCCTACAGCAGATGGGGTGTATGAAGCACCATATCTTACTGCAACATCACGAAGAGCACGGGTTGAACTGAGATTGCTTACAGCATTGCCACGTTGATTCTGAAGAATATAATCAGCAACAGTTACAAGCGTATATTCCTCCCCATACATTGTGCCATCCTCGCAGATAAGAGCAAGACGGTCAACATCAGGGTCTACCACAAATGCCAAATCATGGCCACCTTGTTTCATGAGTTTTTTTATATCTGTAAGATTTTTCTCTAACGGTTCAGGATTATGGCCAAAAAAACCTGTAGGGTCTGTGTATAGGCCTGTAACTTTTTCAACCCCCAATTGATTCAGAAGTCGTGGAAGAATCAATCCCCCAACAGAGTTTACGCAGTCTATTGCAACTTTGAAATGAGCATTACGAATGGCATCAATATCTACCAAGTCAAGATTCTTTACAAGGTTAATGTGTTTTTGTTCGAAACTTAAATCCTTGTAATATTTTCCCAGATGATCAATATCTGCATATTCAAATTCCTCAGTATGCTCTGCCAAATGGATAATTTCATTAGCCTCCTTCTGGTTTAAAAACTCTCCTTTTTCATTCAATAGCTTCAACGCATTCCATTCGCGAGGATTATGACTCGCGGTCAAGATGATACCTCCACATGCTTCAGACATTGTGACTGCCAATTCAGTAGTCGGTGTAGAAGCCAAGCCGATGTTTATTACATCAAACCCTAACCCTTGGAGTGTGCCACATACAATTTGCTTTACCATATCTCCAGAAATACGTGCATCTCGGCCTACAACAATATAATTGCTCTTTATTTTGCATGACCGTCGACGCTGAATAGCATACGCCGAGACAATTTTGACAATTTCTAATGGAGACAATGATTCTGAAGCTTTTCCGCCTATCGTTCCACGAATTCCGGAAATAGATTTAATAAGTGTCATAATCTAATCTAATATATAATATTTTGTTATTTACTTAACTGCAGAATATCTTCTAAATTCAGTTCTGGAGCTATTATACGATTGTTCTCTAACAACAATTGTCTGTTGATAACCTCTGCCCTATCAAAATAGCCACCGTTTACAAGAAAAAATCTATCACCTTCAACACCACCATTAAAGTCTAACCTAATACCTTTACTTCCTGTCAAATCATTTGTTAATCGTGCTTCTACAATAGGTTTCCAATTATCATTTTTAGGCTTTATCCACACATTTGAATAATATGCTTTACGGGTCTTATCTCCTTGTTCAGGATTGAAATTCTCAAGAAAAGAGTGCAAACCACTAATCAAGTCCGTACAATTAGGCCTCCGTAATGTTGCCAGAAAAATCCATTTCGCACCTATTGTATCATAAAACCATGCGCTATAGTCTGTTGTTGTCGAACTGGACTTGTATGCATGCAGCAGAAAACGATAAGTTACATTGGGTTTCCAGTCTATTTTTATGAAAGATTGTTTGCCACTTCCTTCATGCCCAAAATCTTTTACTGTAACACCATCTCCATGCTTTATCACCCTTGTTTGGTGTTCTTTGGCTACATTACAAGGGTCATCATCATCAATAGAATTCCAAACAGAGAACAAAACTTGTCGGCGATTAGCAGAATTATTCTGGAAGCCAAAATATCCCCCCTGAAATCCCAATGCCATGTAATATGATCCTGTCATGTCAAATTCCAGAGGCACTTGTACGTCAACAAGTGCCCACTCTATATCTTTTTTATATTGCCCAGTATTATATGACAAATGACAAGAAGGGCCTCTTAGACCAAAATGACTATTGAAATCTTCGCTTAAATAAATGGGGGAAGAAGAAGTCTGTGTAATAACATTTAGATATTTGATATTAATTGTATCTTCAAGGCTTAAAAGTTTAAATTCCACCTTTATATAACCATCCTTTTGGGGCGAGATTTTGCCTATACTATAATTCTTCGCAAAGCGACTCATAATATGTATTTTCTTTGAGTATGGTTTAGATGAAAGATTATTTATCGCCAATCCAACAACCCCTTTACCCCTTGCTTCCAATGACAACATATACTTTGCCTCTTTCTTTAGATATACGTACATAGTGGCAGTATTGTTGGTCTGGTCAAAAAATGTTAGACCATCTTTCCCAATAAGGACATCCTTGTCGGACTTTTGGTTTGTCTTGATGTATGTATTATTCAATAATGGAATATTGAATGTCTTTTTCTGGGCATTTGTAAACAATGCAAATACCGAGACAGCCAACAAACATAATAGTATTCTCATTTTACAGTAACTGTTCTTTCTACGGTAACAAACATCTTAAGGGTGCTTACGTTGTACGTATTCGTCGTTTCCCCTACCGTTATTCTCTTTCCATTGTCAGCAGCATTACCATCTGCAAAAGTAGTAACTTCAACCTTAACACTAATTTTATGCCGTCCCCTTTGTTTTGGGACAAATGAATTGTTGGAGTTGGGGGTTGCAGATGCGAGTCCGTCTACTTCTGGAGAACACGACCAAACATACGAATCGTATCGAAGATTTTTAGGAGTGTTCTTATTTGTCAATGTTAAAATGACATTATCACCTACATGAAGGTCCTCGGAATTGGACAGCCCGATTTCAAACACTGGTAGAGAAACATAACGCTTGTCTTCGCTGCAAGACAAGAAAAACAGAAGTACAAAAAAAACAGACGTACAACCAATCAGATATTTCATTGTTATAATCTTTAATTGTACAAATATAACATGTTTAAATTTAATGACAAAAAAACACCCGCTAATAATTCATTTTTACTTCAACACATCAACATTTTCTTTAATTCGTGGTACAATCGGGACACAGGCAACCCCATAACATTATAAAAACATCCGTTAATGGCTTTGATTCCAATCATACCAATCCACTCTTGTATTCCGTATGCGCCAGCTTTATCATATGGACGAAAATTATCTACATAGTATTTTATTTCACAATCAGATAATGTTAAAAACGTAACATCCGTAATCTCTGAGAAACTGTAAAAATTGTTCCGATGTGCAATTGTAACCCCTGTGATAACATGACTTGTCTTATCACTTAATCTACGCAACATCCCACAAGCCTCGCTTCTACTTCTTGGCTTACCAAGAACCTTGCCATCTACGACAACAATGGTATCTGCAGCTACTCTTACAACTTTTTCGTTCGAGAGTTCTTGGTATGCCAATACTTTTCGCTTTGACAAGTACATAGGAATATCACCTACAGGTAAGTCTTCTGGATAAAACTCTTCTACATTTGGCTTAACAACACTGAACTTTACACCCATCTCTTTTATTAACCGGGTCCGTCTTGGTGATTTGCTTAAAAGTATAAACTCAAAAATATCAAACATGTTTATCTCTGCTTTAAATTGTACTTACCACCCGAACGCCATTTTGTCCAGCTTCCATAATCCTTTTCCACGCAAGACCTGCTCTATCACATCTCTAACACATCCGTTGCCTCCAGTAAATGGAGAAATATATTTGGAAATCTGCTGTATTTCTATGGCTGCGTCTTTTGGACAGCAAGGCAAGCCACAAGAGGACATCACTTCATAGTCTGGAATATCGTCGCCCATATATAAAACTTCACAAGTCTGCAAATTAAACTTTGATAAAAGTTTGGTATACACATCTTTTTTTACATTAGCAGAAGTGTATATTTCGTTAACACCGAGGCTTTTATATCTATTAACTATAGCCACCGAATTGCCACCTGTAATAATTGCAACATTGAGTCCGAGTCTCACAGCTAACTGTATTGCGTACCCATCCTTTATGTTTACACTACGCAAGGGTATGCCATGCTCGTCCACAGAAACAGTAGACGTACTCAGGACTCCGTCAACATCAAAAAATAAAGCTTTTATTTTCTTTAGATCATAATCAATCATCTCAACTGTTTTTTAAGTGTTTATGTTTGAACTCAATAATACTTTCTGATTCCAATTGATATATTTGTTTCAGCAATGGGAAGCCATCAAGTATTTCCATGTGGCTTGCCATGACATTATAGTCCTCACGTACTGCTGGCCCAGTTTGGCCATCTATTGGCGTGCAATAATTAAGTTTGTCCAATGTTTCTGAAATTAACGGTATCAACATAGAATGCGGAACATCAATGGTATCAAGAAGAGAAAACGCAATTGCAATGTTATGGTTAACAAAATTACATGCAAAGACACTTGCTAAATGCAACATCCTACGTTTATTACCTTCTAAAACAAATAGGTTTTTTGAAATAGGAATGAGGAGTTCTCTTAACAGAGATAAAACCGTTTCTGAACCCTCAATAAAAAAAGGTATTTTTGAATAGTCAAGAGCTTTTGTTTTAGAAAAAGTCTGCATCGGATACATAACACCATACAAATCAAAATAAGGCTTTAAAATATCTGCAGAAAGGCTTCCCGCTGTATGTACCACTGCTTTTTTTATGTTTGGCATAGCGACAGAAAGATCTTTTGCTACTTCACATACCGCATTGTCTTTCACAGAAATAATATAGATGTCCGCATCTATCGGCAATTTCTTCATGTCTGTTGTACAGAAAAAAGTGCATCCGTTTCTGCGTAGCAATCGTAAACTTTCCTCTGCATGATTCCATACAGATATATGACATCCCACTGCACCAAAAGCTTCAATAAGATGTCCTGCAACATTTCCAGCGCCAAGAACACACACTTTCATACCAATCAATTGTTTGGGGTTATAACTTATTTTTATACTATAACAAGAGAAAAAACGTATCTATCAGACTCAGACATCCATTCTATTTGGAAAATTTAAGCAACAGCACGCCCCACGCAGAGACAGCGACTTTTGCTTGTTCGTTCTCTGACACTGTTATCAACTGTTCTTCATTCGTAATAAGATTCCTCGCCTTGTATTTCTTCGGCGTAATCTTTAGAAAATCAAGCATGTGTCTTGGTATGTTAATCTTCGCTTGCGTTTCGTTGTCACTAAAATTACACACAACAAGACAAGCTTCAGTATTTGTTGAACGAACAAAAACAAAAGTACGGTTCGCATCAAAATTCGGATTATCACAGTTTACATACATCAAATCATAAAACAGTCCGTCTATGAATACAGGCTCTGTCTGCGCAAGATTCAAAATATGCTTATACATTACATATACCGATTTGCTCTCAGGCGAGACATCAGACATGTTGTATTTTCCGTTATTTCTCCACTGTTGAATAGTCGTCACCTTCCAGTAATCAAAAATTGAAGTTCGGCCATCTAACCCACTGAACCCCTCCTTATCCATACCCTTTTCCCCAAATTCCTGCCCGAAATACAGCATAAAGGGGTTGGTTCCCATCAACACCGAAACAGCAAGAGCAGGAATTCCTTTTAGCGCATCGTTTGCAAAGAAAGGGCTGGCAAGTCGTTGCTCATCATGATTCTCAAGAAAATAAAGCATATGATCCCTGATATCATCCAATTGTTGCCAACAAGACGTTATGGCTTGAGCCCCACATTCCATTCTTATCACCGCCCTTAACGTATCATACAATCCCACCTTGTCATACAAATAGTCGAAATTACCTTTATATATGAAGTCACGATACATGGAAGGATTGTAAACTTCACCTATAAATAAAATATTCGGGTATTTATTTTTAATTTGTGGAATTGCCCAATACCAAAACTCCAAAGGAACCATCTCTGCCATGTCACAACGAAAGGCGTCTACATGCTTCTCCGACCAAAAAAACAAGATATCCAACATCTTTTTCCACGTATCAGGAATAGGACTGAAATGCTTGATACGACCTCCACAATAATCAACTCCATAGTTCAACTTGACGGTTTCATACCAGTCTGTTATTTCAGGAAAAGGGCTAAAGAAATCATTACCTGTGGCTTTCGCTGGAAATTCCTTGTATGGTGTCATATCCGTACCAGTCATGTCAAAACGACAAGCAAGAGGCTGGCCAGGAATATAATAGAAATTGTTATTCGGACAAAAGGCTTGGGCTGTGTTGTCATTTTCACCTAAGTCATTCACGTAATTTGGCTTCACATCAGAATGGTATTCCCTTGCAACATGATTAGGAACAAAATCTATTATGATTTTCAATCCCAACCTATGGGTTCTTTCTATCAACGATTCAAACTCGCCCATTCTTTTAGCTGGATTTCGCGCAAGGTCTGGGTCAACATCGTAATAATCTTTAATCGCATAAGGTGAACCCGCCTTGCCTTTTACCATCGCACTATGATCACGTCTAATGCCAAATTCCCTATAATCTGTTTGAGTGGCATGTTCTATTACACCTGTATACCAGATATGGGTAACGCCAAGTTCTTTAATCTTTCTTAAAGCACCTAATGTAAACGACTTGAATTTTCCACAACCGTTTTGTTTTATGCTTCCATTGAATACAAGCTCTTTGGTATTGTTTCCAAAAAGTCTTGGCAATACTTGGTAAATGACAATCTTCGACATGTTTATAGCATCATAAAAAAAATAATCCCCATGCTCTTAAATCAAAAACAGGGGGATTATCTATAACGTATTAAATCATACTTAAATCAACCCGTGAATAGAAATCGCATCGTTTCCTTTGCATATTTTTGCAATCATACCCTGCAAGGCTTTACCGGGGCCACACTCTGTAAAATCGGTTGCGCCATCTGCTACCATAGACTGGACTTCATAAGTCCATCTGACAGGGGATGTCAACTGGGCTATTAAATTATGTTTTATTTCATTTGGACACGTATGCGGTTTCGCATCAACGTTTTGATATACCTTAACTCGAGGAGCAGAAAATTCCGTAGATTCTATTGCAGCTTGGAGTTCTTCTTTTGCTGGTTGCATTAATGGAGAATGAAATGCACCACCAACTGGTAGAGGCAAAGCTCGTTTGGCTCCAGCAGCTTTCAAAGCTTCACAAGCCTGCAATACAGCTTCATTGTTACCTGAAATAACCAACTGTCCGGGATTGTTATAATTTGCAGGAACCACAATATTCCCCGGCTTAGAAACTGACGCACAAACATCCTCTATTGTTTTGTCGTCCAAACCAATTATTGCGGCCATTGTAGAAGGTGCTGCTTCACAAGCTTTCTGCATTGCGAGTGCACGTTTGCTAACAAGTCTCAATCCATCTTCAAATGACAACACACCAGCAGCGACCAGAGCCGAAAACTCGCCTAAAGAATGACCGCCTACCATATCAAACATTGCCTTGTCACCTGCACAGATTGCACTAATAACAGAATGAAGGAAAACGGCAGGTTGTGTAACCTTCGTCTGCTTCAACTGCTCCGCTGTTCCCTCAAACATAATATCGGTTATATTAAAACCAAGGATGTCGTTTGATTTGTCGAAAAGTTCTTTTGCCGTGGGATTTGAGTCGTATAAATCCTTGCCCATTCCAGAAAATTGAGCCCCTTGCCCGGGAAATACAAATGCTTTCATATTGTTTGTAGTTGTTTATTATAATTCTGCAAAATTAATGATTTTTTTTTGTTTTCACATGATTTCTACCCAAAGCCTACAAGCCGCTAAGCCTTAATTTAAAATTTACAGGTTTTTGAGGTATTATATACTCCTCCATTGGCCCTGGACCACAGCTCGCATTTCCAAGCCCTCGTTGCGCACCATCCAAATGCATATATATATACGGCCTCTTTACAAGTTCCCATTGATGTTTTGCGTTCATCAAATCTTCGTCAGTGTAACGGTTCGCAGAAAAAGAAACATCTCCTTCTGTCTGTATTCTGATTCCCTTACCAGATATATCTTTCAGAACCAGTTCACGCATTTTGCCACGATCTCCCGTAGTTTGTGGTTTCACGTAATTCTCTTTCAGGCTGTCTATAACTGTTGAATAGCGGCCCAACATTACACCATTATTTCTGTCACAGTAATTCTCCCATGGACCCAAAGCATAATATTCCACTCTTGACATGGAGCTGTCTATCGCACATGCAACACCTGCACGTCTCAGATTGTCGCTATGAGGCAAAATATTAACATCCATATCTATTATACCATTTGAGTATATAACATAGTCTATTTGTTGGTCAGCAATCTTGCCGGAACGCATTGTAGACACAACACAAGTCTTTTTGTCCACACATCTAATTTGGACTTTTCCTGTTGGAGCCAATTCGTTTGACACATGAGCATATCGGTCATTCTCTATCCATCTGTGATTATTAAACACGAAACCCATACTATCCGCAATGATTCTCTTATCATGCAATAACAAAGATTTCATCAATCCTGTATTTTTTTCAAACACCACACAGATTTTATTATTGGAAATTTTCAGGAGATTACTTGTTGAATCAATTGCAAGCGTTTTTCCTGAGGGTTTGACAGGCAAAAGTTTAGAGCTACTATTGAGAACGAACTGCTTGCGTGCCAACACATGGCCAGCAAGACAAAATCTGGTATCTGATTTATATTTGGCATAAACATTTAGCAATAATTCACCAGGTTTTCTGTTGTATGTATTTTTCACGCTGGGAATAACAACAGTTCCGCTATCATTTGGCATAATGTGTGTTAAAGGCCTAACACCTCGTGCAATAACTGTTCCATTATGCATATATTCATATTCTAATTCAATATTTTCAGTAGAACTGAAAGAAAATTTATTGTAAACACGTATTGCGGTCTTTTTCTCAAAATTATATTGTCTTAAGTCAAACTTGAAATCCAAATTTTGAAACACCCCACATACTTCGGCAAGTTTAGCGGTATAATTTCGTTCTGCTGTCACAATACCGTTGGAACAGAAGTTTCCTTGGTGAGGCCCAGGAAAATCATATCCTGTATGTAACCTATATATACCCATCTTGATTTCCTTTGGTTCATATATGGCTTGGTCAACCCAGTCCCAAATGCAACCACCAATTGTAGAGTTGCTTTCTTCCATGGCTTTCCAATAATGGTCAAGATTACCAATGGCATTCCCCATTGCATGAGCATATTCACAGATGAACATTGGCTTGTCAAGATTTGAAGTGTTATCATTCATCCAATGCATTGACGGATACATCTTTGAATAGAAATCTGAATATGCCGAGCCACCATAATCCCTGTCAACACGTGTCCCTTCATAATGAATTGGACGTAGACTGTCTAAAGAGTGCACTTTGTCATAGCAATATTTGAAATTCTTTCCGGCACCGCTTTCATTCCCGAGACTCCACATTATTATAGAGGGGAAATTGCGATATATGCCAGCCAAACGGGCAACCCGATCTACAAATGAAGGTTGCCATGTCACAATGTCCGAGATACTCTGGTTTGCATGATCCTCAAGATCTGCCTCTGCACAAACATACAGTCCGTAATAATCAAACATGCCAAACATCCTTGTATCGTTCGGATAGTGAGAAGTACGAATTGTATTTATATTGTTTCGTTTCATCATGAGCACATCATGCTCCATAGATTTGACAGAGACAGTACGACCTGTTAACGGATTCGTATCATGCCTGTTTACGCCTTTCAGAAACAGTCTTTTTCCATTTAGATATAAGAGGGAATTCTTTATCGTAATTTCTCGCAAGCCACATTTGGTACTGAATGCCATCTGTTCCTTCCCATTTCTATCGTGCTGTATAACATGAACCGTGTAAAGTAACGGTGATTCTGCATTCCACAACTGTGGGTTGTCAATAACGAACTTTGCATTATACGTCACCGAGTCTATAGCTGTCGCAAGAGATTGCCCCACCAGATTTCCATCAGGAGCAAATAGTTTGAGCACAATATCACCAAGATCTTCGTTTCCTTCCTTTTTCAACTCCACACCAAGATTCGCCTTACTGTAATCAGAGTTAAAGCGTGAGGTTATATAATGATCTCTGATACTTGTCTCAGGAATGTTATAAACATACACCGAACGGAATATGCCGCTCATACGAAACATGTCCTGACACTCTAAGTATGAACCATCGCACCATCTTATCACCTGTACCACCAAATTATTCTCCCCCTCTCTGACACTCTTGGTTATATCAAACTCTGATACATTATTTGAGCCTTGGGTATAGCCAACATACTGTCCGTTCAAATATACGAAAGCCGCACTGTATATACCCCCAAAATGAATTATTGTACGTTTGGAAAGCCATTCTTTGTTTACATTAAACGTACGTTGATATGTACCCACAGGATCTACACCATAATTTTCTCCATTGCTGTTGTATCCGTCTCTTGCTTTAATAAAAGGTGGAGTATTAGAATGAGGATATTCCACATTACAGTAAATCGGACGGTCATAACCTTGCATTTCCCAACAACCTGGAACTGTTATATCGTCCCATTCGGCGAATAGTTCCTTGGCTGCTCTCGATAATTCTATGCCATCAGGACGTTTCTCTGGCGACGTAACAAAATCAAACTTCCACGTGCCATCAAGGTATTGGCGGATGTTGGTCTGTGGTTCTGCCCATACTTTGTTGTAGTGTACACTGTCAGCCACCATTTCATGCTCGCTTGCATATGGGCAGTAGTCTGCAACTGCAGGCAACCTGTTTTCCTCAAAAATTGTCTCGTCTTCCCAGATGGGAGATTTTATTCTGGGCTTTTCCACCTCCTCTACATAAAACCAGCTATTTGCGTCATTAACGTCAATATCTACCAACATCATCCTACCATCACGAACAGTATACATCTTGTTCTTGTTTAAACTGAGAATCTGACACACACCCACTCTGTTTTCCAGTGGTTTGATTGTCAATAACGCATTGCCCCAGTTTTCTGGATTAGCAGGCCATTGCAACAAGTAATCAATGTTAGGATTGTTTCCTCCATCATCAAAATACTGCCAATAGAATGCGTTACAGACAACATGTCTGCCCAATGCAACCGTTTTAATTGTCCAATATTGCCCTCTGTTTAACGTATCCCTTTTCTCTACAACTATGCGTGCATTGTTATTGCTATTGTCTCCGTTGCCAAGAACAAAGTCAGGATTTGTTGCACTCACAAAACGGTATGTTCTGTTCTCATCTGAACCGAAATAGCAGGATTCCTTTATAGAGAACATGCTTCTCGCGAGTTTTTTTGAAGAGTGTGCAGGGGAAATTGTATACATGTGGCCTTTCACGTGTTTTATCGTCCACTTCTGCAACTCGTCAGAGCCGTTCTCTTCGCCCCAGCCCAACCCAGAGTCCGTCAGTCGTAGTGCTCTATTTGTAAATGGGTCTATAATCCGCCACGAACCAGACAGGCTGGATATCTGGACAATCTGTTTTTCGTACTCCAACGGAATGGAGGAAACAACATAGAACGCACCATTGCGGAATTCTTGTGCCATTATGATAACAGGAACCAGTGCCAACAGAAAAAAGAATCTTTTTAACATAAGTATTTAGATATTAGGGTTATATTCTATGCAAAAATAGTTTTTTTTTCTATAATGACAGAAGAAACATTGCGTTTTAAGCATCTGTTTCCAAATTTTCAGATACAAAACACTTTATAATACCAACCTTTAAATCCAAAAGCCTTAGCTATACCGTACAAAAACTTATGTGCGCCAAGTTTTTTTTGCTCTATTTCTGAAGAAAGTTGTGATAGCCCCTCTGCATATTCAGATTTTTTCCTAATTTTGCTGTCGAACTGGGCAAAATCCTGAGTGTCCTCGTAAGGCTGACGCGCTTCTTGAACTATCCTACTTGGATGGGTAGCCTCGGAAGCAACACCGATAGTGTTGCTTTCGTTATTTTTAGTAATAACCACAGCAGTATCATACGCCCGCCTTAGCATCACCCTCGGTCTGTTCCAAAAGAGCATCCCAAGCAAACTGCTCACTGCAACAGAACCAGAAAGCCCATCAAAAAAATTAAAGGACGTTCTTAGGTTGCCCTTTCGGCCGAAACATTTATCCCTTTCGGCCGAAAGGGACATCTGTTTCCGCGGAAATCACATTACATTTCCGCCGAAAGAACATTGCGAGAAGGCATAAATGTGATGGAGTGTCAGACAAAAAAATGGTAAGAGCAAGAATACTCCCTGCCAACAGGGCCATGATATATAGCTTTTTGAAACAGAGAACTCGATTTGGTTAACATAGTTTCCGTAATAATCGAATATACATAAGAGAGGCTGTGTCAAAATAGGCGCAGCCTCTTTTTTGTAGCCTGCTGTAAACCATAAAACAAAGCCCCGACTTTCACAAGCCGAGGCTTTGTCATG
>OJNH01000489.1_pt1 | contig 35433 bp, 30 predicted proteins | sample 1597361 | NCBI WGS metagenome assembly OJNH01 (sample SAMEA2452136, study PRJEB22498) | human gut metagenome | biome: human feces; feature: human gut; material: feces | place: Australia | collected 2012
TTATGGTTTACAGCAGGCTACAAAAAAGAGGCTGCGCCTATTTTGACACAGCCTCCTGCTGCTGGACATCTACTTATTGCAGATAAGCCTCTACATTCTTCTCAATGCGTTCAGAAATGTTTGTGGTGTCTTCCTTTACGAAAGATTCTCCTGTGATATGCTCATATAGCTCTATGTAACGGTTGGAGATTCCCTCAACGATGGCAGGAGTCATTTCGGGCACCACCTGACCAGGTTTCCCTTGGAAGCCGTTGTCCATAAGCCATTCACGCACAAACTCCTTTGACAACTGTTTTTGCGGTTCGCCTTTTTCAAATTTCTCCTCATAGCCCTCGCTATAGAAGTAACGACTGGAGTCAGGAGTGTGGATTTCGTCCATCAAATAAATCTCCCCATTATGCTTGCCAAATTCGTATTTTGTGTCAACAAGAATAAGGCCTCTTTTAGCTGCAATCTCGGTGCCACGTTGGAAAAGGGCAAGGGTATACTTCTCAAGCACTTCATACTCTTCGGGGGTAGCAAGACCTCTCGCCAAAATTTCCTCCTTTGATATGTCTGCATCATGCTCGCCAATCTCTGCCTTTGTAGTAGGAGTGATTATAGGTGCAGGGAATTTCTGGTTTTCGCGCATTCCCTCTGGGAGTTTGACGCCACAAATCTCGCGCACCCCGCTTTTGTAAGCTCTCCACGCACTACCACACAAATATCCCCTTACGATCATCTCTATTGGGAAACCTTCGCACATCACCCCTACCGTAACATTGGGGTCAGGAGTGGCAAGTTTCCAATTAGGACAAATGTCTGTTGTAGCGTCAAGAAATTTAGCGGCAATCTGATTGAGCATCTGACCCTTATAGGGAATTCCTTCTGGCAAAATTACGTCAAACGCTGAAATACGGTCGGTAGCAACCATTGCCAAGCGATCGCCTAAATTATACACATCACGGACTTTGCCGTGATAAACACTCTTCTGACCTTTGAAATGATAGTCAGTCTTAGTCAATGCCTTTGTCATAGAGTAATATCTGTTGTTTTAAATTAAACGTTTCATTCTTATTGTCTGCAAGCATGCATGCCAAAAGTCTCTACATTACTTTTCGCAGGATGCCCCCTCGTTTTGCTCTGTAGCCTGTTTCTTTCGTTGCGATTCCTTTTCATAAGCTGCCACTATCTGCGACACCAACCGGTGACGAACAATGTCACTTTTGTCAAGGTTTACAAACGCTATGCCATCAACATTTCCAAGAATGCGCATGGCCTCTATCAGTCCCGATTTCTGAGAATACGGAAGGTCGATTTGTGTGCAATCGCCCGTAATTATCATCTTTGTGTTTTGGCCCATTCGGGTCATAAACATTTTTATTTGGCTTGACGTTGTGTTTTGTGCCTCGTCAAGAATCACTACGGCATCGTTGAGTGTACGGCCGCGCATAAATGCCAAAGGGGCTATCTGGATTATATTGGAATCCATATATTCCTGTAGCTTTGCGGGTGGAATCATCTCTTCAAGTGCATCATAAAGAGGCTGCAGATAAGGGTCGATCTTTTCCTTCATGTCGCCAGGGAGGAAACCCAACTTCTCACCAGCTTCAACAGCTGGGCGACTCAATATAATCTTGCGTATCTCCTTTTTTTTCAGAGCCCTCACCGCAATTGCAATGCTAACATAGGTCTTACCTGTACCGGCAGGACCAACGGCAAAGACCATATCGTTGTGCTCGCAGGCCTGAACGAGCCTAATCTGATTTTCCGTTCTTGCTTTGATAGGTTTCCCCATAGTGCTGTAGACTATCACGTGTTCTGCACTTTCTTCCTTGGTTTTAGTGCCGTTAAGCAACATCACAATGTCTTCTTCTTCCAATGCATTATACCTCACACAGTGGTCTATCATTTTGTTGAAGAGTCCTTCGAAAGCTCTAAGGTCTTCGTCAGCTCCCATCACCTTAACTACATTGTCGCGTGCCAGAATGCGCAACTTAGGATAAAGCGATTTCATCATTCGCATATTGGCATTGCAAGCACCATAAAAAACAACGGGGTCCACATCGTCTAACACAAGGACTTTCTCTATCATTATATCAGCTATTTTATGCAAAAGTATAAATAAAGTTGCACTTCACACAGTTTTTACAGACGAAAAGAATTATTTTTGCGCTTCGAAACAGAACTATTTTATGAAATTACATTTCAAGCCTAATAAAAAGCAGTCATTTGAACTGATTTTCCTTTTTTTGATTGTTGTCATTTTTATTGCCAAAGCATGCAGTGGTGCCTACCACAAATCGCCCCTCGCCACCTCTGACAATGCGCCAGACTCTGCCACGTTCCATTCCGCTCGGGCCTATACAGACTTGGCCGACACTCTGGCTTTGGCCGCAAGCCTGTGCGACTCCATACTGACTGCTCCATCACCTCACCCTATCCACGTGGCAGCGAATGGAAATCCTCATAAGATTTACAGTGTCAACGACTATTCGCTGGCGTTTCCCGATATTAATGTAGTGCAGCTTGCCGCTGCAAAATATCACGGCATTGAGCCACAAACCACGCGCAACAACCTTGAGAGGGTGGCCAAGACTTCTATGGTGAGCATCAACTACAGCCCGTATTACACCATTGCCAAATTAACAAACTCCCTGCCCTACCTTGTGCCTCGAGCCCAAAAACTGCTAAATCGCATTGGCCGCAACTTCATCGACTCGCTGTTAATCAAACACATTCCACCATCACTGGTCATTGTAACTTCTGTCACTCGCACCCTGGAAGATATTCAGAATCTTAAGCAGGGCAACGGCAATGCCATAGAAAGTAGCTGTCACTCATACGGCACCACCATAGACATTAGCTACAATAAATATGAAGCGTTCAAAGACCCACAGGGGCAACCCCTGCGACAGGCGCGCAGCGACACACTAAAATGGGTGCTGTCTGAAGTTCTAAACGACTTGCGGTTGGCAGGTGCATGCTACGTAAAGCATGAGCGCAAACAGGGTTGCTTTCACATTACAGTAAGATGATGCGCTACTGCATATTCTTTTCATACGACGGCACGGCCTACCATGGGTGGCAATTCCAACCCAATGCCGTCACAGTGCAACAGAGGCTGGAGGAAGCCCTTTCTACCATCATGCGACAGAAAATCGGCGTTACGGGAGCCGGGCGAACAGACACAGGGGTACACGCGCGCCAAATGGCTTGCCACTTTGACACCGAGCACCCCATAGACACAACCAATGTAGCGTTTCGCCTCAACAGCATTCTGCCTGCCGATATCGCCGTAAGCTCAATACACCGTGTGGCCCCTGACTGGCACGCCCGCTTCAGCGCAACGTCGCGCACATACCGCTACTACATAACCACCCAAAAGTCTCCATTCAACAGGAACTACGCCCTGCGCTTGCACTTCGGGCTTGATATAGAGCTTATGAACGAAGCTACGACCCTGCTGTTACACCACGAAGACTTCGGGTGTTTTTGCAAGTCACACTCCGACAACAAAACAAACATTTGTCACGTTACCTGCGCCCAATGGACAACCTTGCCTGACGGCACACTGTGTTTCACCATAACGGCCAACCGTTTTTTGCGCAACATGGTGCGCGCCATAGTAGGCACATTGATTGATGTGGGCAAGCACCGTCTTACGTTGGCCGACTTTGCCAACATACTCACCAGCGGATGCCGCACAAGAGCAGGAGAGTCCGTGCCTGCCCATGCGTTGTTTCTGGAAAGAGTGGAGTACGGCAACACCATCTTTGAGAAGGAGGACATAGAATAGATGTGGATAGCATTCGCCTTTTTGTCTGCAATATTGTTGGGATTCTATGATGTATCGAAAAAGATTTCCCTAAAAGACAATGCTATAATACCCGTATTGTTTCTCAACACATTGTTTTGTTCACTGCTTTTCGTTCCTTTTATTGCACTGTCAGGCAACGCAATTGGCTCTGACGCTTTTCTATACGTGCCTCAGACAAGCCTTCACGAGCAAGTGTTCATCATGCTCAAAGCCGTCATAGTGCTGTCTTCGTGGATATTGGGCTATAAAGCAATCAAGCATCTGCCACTCACCATCGTGGGACCCATCAACGCCACACGACCCGTAATGGTGCTGGTGGGGGCTTTGCTTTTATATGGCGAGCGTCTCAATCTGTGGCAATGGGCAGGTGTAGCTCTATCCATTGTCTCTTTTTTCATGCTCAGTCGCAGCGGGCGCAAAGAAGGCATCAAGTTTTCACACAACAAATGGATTGCATTTCTAATCGCTGCCGCCGTGTTGGGCGCCTGCAGTGGCCTGTACGACAGACTTATCCTGGCACCTGTCAGCGAAGGAGGATTGGGGCTGCATCGCATGACGGTACAAGCGTACTATAATTTCTACCAATGCATTCTGATGTTTGTTGCCATGCTTACTATGTGGTTGCCCAAACGCCGTTCTTCAACACCGCTGAAATGGCATTGGGCGATTCCAGTCATATCAATCTTCTTGTCAGCAGCAGACCTGGCATACTTCTATGCGCTAACCAAGCCCGATGCCATGATTGCTGTAGTATCAATGATACGTCGTGGGAGCGTTGTCGTTTCATTTTGCATAGGTTCGATATTTTTGCACGAAAAGAATCTCCGCTCCAAATTTACAGACGTAATTCTAATTTTGCTTAGCATGCTGATGCTATATCTCGGCAGCAAGTAGGCTCGCCCCCGTGCAAAGCGATACACATAGGATAACACTGAACTCAATAAAATTTGTGGCAATCCAAATCCTTCCAATGTCCTTCTGTAAAATCTGGGCATTCTACAGGTTGTCCTCCCCGCGAAGCAGACAGGCCAGACAGCTCTATGATGCTTGACCACTCGGCAACATCAAAAACATCCATGTCGAGAGGCAGTCCGTTGCGCAAGCAATACACAAGTCGGCAGTCCATAACATGGTTCATCAGATTGGGCGACCCCTTTCGTTTACCATCGTCAAACCACTCGCTGACACCTGATTCACGGAAACTCTCGCAATAAGACAAAGCAGCATCGCCATAGAGGGCATTACCAGTACTGCCGATTTGCACTGTCGGCAACGGATATTTCTGAGTAAAGCCCAGTGTGCCGCATGTGGTCTGAAGTCTGCTGTAAGGGCGCGGTGTTCCTATATCGTGCTGCAACAGAATAGTGCGACCAAGTTGAGTGGTTATTATCGTGTTGTTCACACGTCCCTTTAATCCACTGCCCTTGCTCGTCACCGAGACTAACGTTTTCATGCGGTCTCCACGATGGAGGTTCATCTGCAAAGCAATGGGGCCTATGCTGTGCGTTGGGTAGGCGTTGCCTGGCTGACGGAGAGTCTCTTGGGCCATCCAATACTTACGCTCACCCCCAAGGGCCGCAACATCTTGGTTTAGGTCGTGTATGTATGCTCCTTCGCAATGAGTCACCTCACCCAGCAACCCTTTGTTTACCATCTCGCGTGTGGCTGAAGCAAACGTGTCGTAACAGCAGTTTTCCAGCATAACACAGTGTCGCCCCGTTTCGAGCGACACGTCAATAAGCTCTCTGCATTCATCGGTTGTCATGGCGGCTGGCACCTCTATTGCCACATGTTTGCCGCTGCGCATTGCCATGACCGCCAACGGAACATGGCTGCGCCAATCGGTGCACACGTACACCAAATCCACGGCAGAGTCCTGCACAAGAAGCACGTGGGCCTGATTGCCAAAATAGGTGTGGGCTTCGGATCGCCCCGACATTATCAGTGTGCGATTTGCCGTGATAGTGCTACTCTCCTTGTGGTCTGCCAATGCCACAATCTCTGCACCTGGCACCAACTCGTATCTGCCAACCGCCTTCATGCCCCTGTTGCCCAAACCCACTATGCCAATATGAACAATGTCTAAAGGAGGCACGGTATATTCAAGTAGTCTATGTTTCACCATCGCTGCGTTTTCATTTTCTCCCCATTAATTCACAGGGCGACATTTCTCTTTCGCTCGCAAAAATAACAAAAAATATGCCATCTCCACAGAGATAGCATATTTTTTATATCAATTAAAGAGGTAAAAGGCTCACCTCCCTCGTCTGGCCGTTATAGCCCCAATGCATAGGCTTACTTCTTGCGAGTAACTGCGTAACGACTAAGGAATTTGTCTACACGACCAGCAGTGTCAACAAGTGTTGACTTGCCAGTATAGAAAGGATGAGACGTGTTAGAGATTTCGACTTTGACGAGAGGATAGGTTTCACCCTCAAATTCAATAGTTTCTTTGGTCTTGCATGTTGAGCGAGTAAGGAACATATCACCGTTACTCATGTCCTTAAATACCACTGGACGATAGTCAGTAGGATGGATTTCTTTTTTCATGTCTTATATGTTTGTTTAATTATTACTCCTGCCTGCACGACACCTTCCCAAAAGATGCCGACACAAAATGCGACTGCAAAATTACGACTTTTTATCGTATTGCAAAACGTTTTTTAGTTTTTTTACTATCATTCCTCTTTTATTTGTAAATCAAACTCAAACAAACTTCCGCAAAACACAGTGAAACAGCATGCCTGCCGAAAGACTGGGAAAAGACCCACTGGGCCTGAAAAACTATACGATTGTTTGGCAGTACAGCTTATCCCAAAACGGTCATTAGGTCGTAAATGACATCTTTTTTGTTACTTCTTATTGCCTTTTGTTTTTTATAAGGCATCTGCTGCTTGTTTTTAGCTCAAAATAGCCCGCTATTATTCGCTAAAACGACAAACAACATCTGCACTCCTAAAAATTCAATATACAATAAGTCCTAACGACCGGTTTGGGCTTATCCCAACTTAACGACAATTTTAGGATTAATGTTTTTTCACTAATTCCACCTTAAATCAGGCGTATGATTCTAAGTTTTATTCGTATCTTTGCACAATATGAAGAATTTTGTCTTTCTACTTTTATGTTTTTGGGGCGGTTTGCTTACTGCCAATGCCCGCACCATGACCGATTTCTTTATAGATATGCCAGACTCACTGATGCCCATGCTGAGCCAAAACGCCCGTAAGGATTTGATAGACTTCTACCGAAGCGGAATGAAACCCATTCTGCCAAATGAATGGTCAGCCAACTCTCAGTTGACAAAGGTAGAAAAGAGCTTGATTGAACTCTGCGAGGATTCTCGCGGTGTTGTAACAACAACTTTTGCCATGCTCAACCTTAAAAGCCGTGACACAGTTATATGCATGGTGCGCACCATCAAGTGTCCTCAGCCTGACAGCGAAATCTTCTTCTTCTCTGCTAATTGGGAGCCGCTGAAAACTCGGCACTATATCACACTGCCTTCTGAACAGGAAACCAGACCTACCACAGACCACTCCGTGGTAGACTACACCTCCATAAGCCTCGCCTCAAAAGACAGTATAGGGTTTACCCTTGACATCGCAATTGATGCCACAGATGGTATTAGCGATGCGTCCCCCGACAGAAAGAGAACTTTCCGTTATGAGTGGAACGGTTCAAAATTCACAAAAAAAACATAGGCATGTCAACCATCATACACATAGAAACATCCACCGATGTATGTTCTGTAGCACTTAGCGAAAACGGTCAATGCATCTTTCATCAGGAAGACCGCAAAGGGCCGTCACACGCACGTATTCTTGCCCCATTTGTAGAAAATGCCGTCAGCATGGCAGACAGCCACGCCATGCCCATTGATGCGGTCGCCGTCAGTTCGGGACCTGGGTCATACACAGGCTTGCGCATAGGAGTATCAACAGCCAAGGGGCTGTGTTATGGAAGAGGACTTAAACTAATCAGCGTACCCACACTCGAACTGCTGTGTGTGCCAGTACTGCTCTACCACGAAGACCTGCCCACCGATGCCCTGCTATGTCCGATGCTCGACGCAAGGCGCATGGAAGTATATACGGCAGTCTACGACCGTTCGCTGAAAACAGTTTGCAGCACCAGCGCACAAATCATAACGCCAGACTCGTTTAAAGACCTTCTTGACAAAAACACTATGATATTTTTCGGAAACGGAGCCTCAAAATGCAAGGATGTTCTGTCGCACCCCAACGCCATCTTCATTGACGGCATTGAGCCTTTGGCAAAAAACATGACACCCCTTGCAGAACGTTCGCTCTTGCAAGGAAAAATTGAAGACACCGCTTATTTTGAGCCGTTCTACTTAAAGGAATTTGTTGCCGGACAGTCTAAAAAACTATTCTGACATTACAATCACCAAAACACATACGTCCAACCTTTTTATATGAAATACAACACCACACAAGAAAAACTCATATTACCCGACTACGGGCGCAACATTCAGAACATGGTAGAATTTGCCATGACTCTGTCCGACAGAAACGAACGACAGCACTGCGCCGAGACGATAATAAAGATAATGTCCTCTAAGGTTCCGCAGCAAAAAGACCCCGAAGACCAGTTGAGAATGTTGTGGGATCATCTTGCCCTTATATCCGGCTACCGCCTTGACGTAGACTCTCCCTTTCCCATCACTATCCGAAATGAAGAAGAAGCCCAGCGGCCACACCTTGACTACCCAAAAAGCCATCCCAGATTCCGCCACTACGGCCACGCGCTTGAAGAAATGGCCAAAAGCCTGGCAGAAATCCCAGATGGCGACGCAAAGCAAGCGACAATAGAACTGGTCGTGGCACAGATGGCAAAGAGCCTGTATCAATGGAACAGAAACGTGTTGTCACCAGAAAAACTGGCCAACGACCTCAGTATTCTAACTGACGGAAAAATAACATTGACCATAAGTCCGCAACGTATGAACGCCATCATCAGCACCGCGACTTCACACCCTCGCAATGTCATGACACGCAGGAAGAAAAAATGACATCATTATATATTGACATCACCATCTTTAAATAACCTTCACTCACACCGACCACATGGGATCATTCATTATTGAAGGCGGACATCCGCTAAAAGGCGATATAACACCCCAAGGCGCCAAGAACGAAGCTTTGGAGGTCATCTGCGCCACCCTACTTACCGATGAAGAAGTACGCATCAGCAACATCCCGGAAATCTTAGACGTGCTCCACCTGATAAAGCTCATGTGCAGCCTGGGAGTAGAGGTCACACAGCACGCGAAAGGTGACTATTCGTTTTGTGCGAGAAACATCAACATAGACTACTCCACAAGCGAAGACTTCATGATAAAGAGCGCAACCCTGCGAGGCAGCGTCATGCTTACAGGCCCACTGTTGGCCCGTTTCGGTATGGCCGTATTGGCAAAACCTGGTGGTGACAAGATAGGGCGCCGCAGAGTTGACACTCACCTCTTCGGCATGTGCCAATTGGGCGCCAAACTTACGCCAGAGACCGCCAACTCGCGCTATACCCTTGAAGCAGACAGACTTAAAGGCACCCACATGATTCTTGACGAAGCATCAGTAACAGGAACGGCCAATATCATCATGGCAGCGGTTTTGGCTGATGGTATCACTACAATCTATAATGCCGCTTGCGAACCATATATCCAGCAACTCTGCAAGATGCTTAACAACATGGGAGCCGACATCACGGGCATCTCATCTAACCTGCTCACCATCAAAGGAGTTAAAGCACTGCATGGCACTACACACGCCATCAACGCTGACATGATTGAAGTGGGCAGTTTCATCGGTATGTCGCTGATGCTCGGTGGCGGGCTGACCATACGCAATGTGTCACCCAAAGATTTGGGAATCATACCCAAATCCTTCCAACGTCTGGGGGCAAAGCTTGTGCTGGGCAAAGACTACATCAAAATTCCTGAGCAGAAGCATTATCAGATTGACACCTTCCTTGACGGCTCATTCATGACCATTGACGATGCCCCATGGCCAGGTCTCACCCCTGACCTCTTGAGTGTACTCATTGTTGTGGCCACACAGGCAAGAGGCACTGTGCTCTTTCACCAAAAGATGTTTGAGAGCCGACTATTCTTCGTTGACAGACTTATCGACATGGGGGCGCAGATAATCCTCTGTGACCCTCACCGCGCAGTGGTTGTGGGCCATGACAACAAAATAAAACTTAGAGCACGACGCATGGTTTCACCCGACATTAGGGCCGGCATCGCCTTGCTCATAGCCGCCCTTAGTGCTGACGGCACAAGCCAGATCGACAATGTAGAGCAGATTGACCGGGGCTACGAAGACATTGACGTACGCCTGAACGCTCTTGGAGCAAAAATTAGACGCAAATAAAGCTTTCGAAATTCATGATAACTTTCGACGAAGTCTTTAAAATAGGTAAGATGGGGCGCCCCCACGGCATAAAGGGTGAAATAAGCATGTATTTCACCGACGACGTTTTTGACAATGTTGACGCCGACTACCTTGTTTGCAATATTGACGGCATCCTCGTACCATTTTTCATGGAGAGTTGGTCCTTCAAGGGTTCCGACACTGCTATCATAAAATTTGAAAACCTTGACTGCGAAGATGATGTCCGAATTCTCCAGAATTCCGATGTATATTTCCCTAAATCACTCGCCTCGAAACGAGACGACAGCTTCTGTTCGTGGCAGTCGTTCACGGGGTTTAGAGCATCTGATACACGAGCAGGAAGTCTGGGCATCATCACCCGTATAGATGACTCGTCTGCCAACATTCTTCTGGAAATCACCACCGACAACGGCCAAGACCTGCTGCTGCCCATACACCCAGACCTGGTCGCAGATTTCGACATGCGGCAACGCACCCTAACACTAAATCTTCCAGAGGGGCTTCTGGAACTAAACTGACCACAGCCCCCAAAGACAATAAAGACGCACAAGAGAAACATGAGAAAGAAACGATTGGCAATACTTGGGTCTACCGGTTCCATTGGCACACAGGCTCTGCAGGTTGTGGCAGAACATCCAGAACTGTATGAAGTCCGCATTCTTACAGCCAACAGCCAAGCCGACCTGCTTATAGGTCAAGCCCTGCGCTTTGAGCCAGATGCCGTAGTCATTGCCGACGAATCAAAATACCACTACGTAAGTGAGGCCCTCGCCCACCACCCCATAAAAGTTTTTGCAGGAGCAAGGGCTTTGTGTGAAGTCGTGGAATCAAGCACCGTTGACACGGTAATCACCGCCCTCGTTGGGTTTTGCGGACTGGAACCCACCATCTCTGCAATCAAAGCTGGCAAACAGATTGCCTTGGCAAACAAGGAGACCCTCGTTGTGGCCGGCGAACTGGTGACAGCTCTTGCCATGCAGTACAAAGCCCCAATACTGCCAGTTGACAGTGAGCATTCAGCCATATTCCAATGTTTGGCAGGAGAGCCTGCCGACACAGTAAGCCGCCTGCTGCTTACGGCCTCGGGCGGGCCTTTCCGCTGCCTTCCGGCATCTAAATTGGCAACTGTAACTGCCCAGCAGGCAATGCGTCATCCCACATGGAAGATGGGGGCAAAAATTACTGTCGACTCAGCCACAATGATGAACAAAGGCTTTGAAGTCATAGAAGCCAAATGGTTGTTTGGCATTACCCCTGATAGAATAGACGTGGTAGTCCACCCACAAAGCATCATACACTCCGCCGTAGAGTTTGTTGATGGGACGATCAAAGCCCAGATGGGCGCGCCCGACATGCGTTTGCCCATACAATACGCCCTGTCATACCCCTCAAGACTTAAACTGTCACATTCACACCTCGACATCTTCCAGACCGCCAGCCTAACTTTCGAAAAGCCTGACCTCAACAGATTTCCATGTTTGACATTGGCATACGAGGCTATCAACAAAGGAGGCAATATGCCCTGCATTCTCAACGCAGCTAACGAAGTGGCAAACCTTGCTTTTCGCAATGGCATGATAACATACCCCCAATTATATCAAACATTAGAGAAAACAATGCAAACTGCTACGTTCTGCACTACACCGTCACTCGACACCTATCTCTCTTCAGACAAAGAGAGCCGTGAAATAGCAGAAACAATTATTAACAAGAAATAAACATTATCATCTTATATCTATATGGAAATTTTCCTGATTCGTGCCGCCCAGCTAATCCTATGCCTCTCAATACTTGTGGTCCTTCATGAGGGCGGGCACTTCTTTTTTGCAAAAATCTTCGGCATACGTGTAGAGAAGTTCTACATGTTCTTTGACTATAAGTTCCACCTTTTCAGCACATACTCCAACTGGTGGCGAAAACTGATCGGCAAAAAGCCTGTAACGAAAGGGCCTGACGGCAACTACCCCTATGTGGGTACCGAATACGGCATCGGCTGGATTCCTTTGGGTGGCTACGTGAAGATTGCCGGCATGATAGACGAGTCCATGGACACAGACCAGATGAAACAGCCTGCCCAACCATGGGAGTTTCGCACAAAACCTGCTTGGCAACGACTTCTCGTCATGCTCGGAGGTGTGATGGTCAATTTCTTCCTCGCACTGTTTATCTATTCCATGATACTGTTTGCATGGGGAGAGCAGTATATCCCTATCCGTAACATGACAATGGGATTTACCTTCAACCAGCAAGCCAAGGAAATAGGTTTCAAGGATGGAGACATTATCATCGGCACCGAGACCAACACGTTCCGCGACTTCAATACTGACGTGGTGCGTTCAATCTCTACCGCAAAGACAGTAACAGTGATGCGCAATGGCAAAAGCGAAACAATTGCGATGCCCGACGGAGGGCTAAACCTGCTCGACATGTTCCAAAGTGAAAAGCCGTTTCTTTCAACCTATATCCCAACAATCATCGACAGCGTAATTACAGGCTCTGCCGCCCACAAAGCACTGCTGCAAAAAGGTGACAAGATAACAAGTTTCAACAACTCCCCCACACAGACTTGGAGTGACTATAATGCGGCCGTAAGACATCTTGCCAAACAGTTGGAGGGAGCTACCACCAACGACTCCTTGCGCAAACGCAACGTACAGATTGCCGTAATGCACACCTCGGGCCAAACCGACACTATGCACATCATGCTCGACACAGAGCTACGCATGGGAGTAATACAGGCCTCCGCCCTCAATTACTACAAGCCCACCACCGTACACTACTCGTTTTTCGAGTCTTTCCCCGCAGGGTGCCAACACGGTATAAACGTATTCAAGGGCTATGTCAGCGACCTCAAATACCTGTTTACAAAAGAGGGAGCAAAGAGCGTGGGATCTTTCGGAGCTATCGGCAGCATGTTCCCCACAGCATGGGACTGGCAGCGTTTTTGGGAACTGACAGCGTTCATCAGCATCATACTGGCGTTTATGAACATCTTGCCTATTCCTGCCCTTGACGGAGGCCACGCCATGTTTCTGCTCATCGAGATGATTTTCCGCAGAAAATTCAGCCTCAGATTTCAAGAACGGGCTCAGATGATAGGCATGTTCATACTGCTTCTGTTGATGGTCTACGCCATAGGAAATGACATCTTCAGATTTCTGCTGTAAGGTAAACAACGTTTCGGCCATTCTCATACAAGCCAGATAGACACACGGGCATAACCTGCCATTCCCCTAAAGCATTGACATAACGTTTTCTGTCACTCTCACAGAAGACATCTGCCTCATTGTCATACCGTTACCATTTTTATGAACTCTAAAAGAATTGAGACCCGCTATTTCTTTTTCTCAAAAAAAGCGAACAACGGCTTAGGCTAAAATCACTATTAACTAAAATCACTATTAATAGGTATTGGCAAATTCTGAAAAAGGCAGTAACTTTGCCGCCAAAATCACTCTTATGAACTACAGAAACCTATTTACATCCCTTCTCTCTCTGACTATTTTCAGCATTTTTTCAGTGTCGCTGTATGCCAACGACAAAAAAGACTCCACTGACATAAAGGACATAGAAGAGGTGGTCATAATCTCCACGCCTAAAGAAACAGGTAAACTCAGCCAGTTGCCCAACGCAGTGTCGATTGTCAGCCAGAACGACATGCGCCGCCACGGCATCACATCATTAAAAGGCATGAGCGACGTGGTTGCAAACCTCTACATTCCTGACTATGGCTCCAGACTTACGTCGGCCATCTACATTCGCGGCATTGGCTCGCGCATCAACACTCCAGCAGTGGGACTGTATGTTGACAATATTCCTTATTTCGACAAATCGGCTTTTGACTTCAACTTCTACGATATAGAGCGCATCGATGTGTTGCGTGGTCCACAAGGCACTCTCTACGGACGTAACTCCATGGGAGGCCTGATCAAGGTACACACCCATTCCCCGTTTTCATACCAAGGCACTTCGCTAAACTTTGGCATGGCCACAGGCGATGCCCACCGCCATATTTCACTGACACACTACCACCGCATCAGCCAGCATTTTGCCTTTAGTGCCGGAGGTTATTATGATGGGAGTAATGGTTTTTTCAGAAATTCGCAACGCCACGAACGGCAAGACAAGATGAATGCAGGAGGAGGACGCCTGCGCGCCATCTACAGAGCCAACGACCGCCTGAAAGTTGACCTAAGCCTCAACTACGACTATTCACACGAGAGAGGATACCCTTACTTTTACTCCGGGAAGACAAAGGGCGAAGAATCCCACCCCGAGCTCCTGAATAAAATAACGGCAAACGAACAGAGTTCCTACCGTCGCAATATGCTCAACACTGGTGTAAACGTAGAGTACAAGGCAAACTGCTTTACACTTAACTACATTACTGGTTTCCAACACCTCCAAGACCGTATGTTTCTGGACCAAGACTTCATTGCCGATGACATCTACACTCTTGAACAAAAACAAAATCTGAACATCATAAGTCAGGAACTTACGATGAAAAGCCACAGCGGAGCCTTTTGGGAATGGCTCAACGGCATCAGTGCCTCCAAACAATGGCTCAAGACCACAGGACCCGTTACCTTCAAAGAAGACGGAGTGAAGTTCCTGCAAAACAATATCAACTCATACATGCCCGACCTCAGTGCCAAGGGCATCACCTCAATGGGTGTAACCATCAACGACCCTCAATTGCTAATGAGCGGACGATTTCAGACCCCGATTACCAACCTTGCGATTTTCCACCAATCTACGCTCAACTTCACTAAGACTTTCTCTGCCACCATCGGTGTGCGCCTCGACCATGAGCACAACTCCATTACATACAACTCAACAGGAGCCATCAACTACGACTTCAACATGACCAGCGGACGCATGCCACTATCTCTGCACAACCTAAGCGCCACCCCCTCGTTTGTAGGCAAAACCTCGCACAACTATCTCGAAGTGCTGCCCAAAGTCGCCCTAAAATGGCAGGCAAGCCCCAACGTGATGCTCTATACCTCTGCCGCAAAGGGACACCGCTCGGGCGGCTACAACGTGCAGATGTTTTCAGACCTACTGCAAGAGTCCATGCGCAACCAGATGATGCAAGGCATCAAGGATGAAACAAACCGCACCCTCGACCACTATGCACAAATGGGCATGCCTGCCAATGTCATTAACTCCATCAAGGCAGGACTTGACCAAATGCCTATTGGCCAAACACCCGATGTAAACAAAACCGTCACTTTCAAGCCCGAATTCAGCTGGAACTACGAGGTGGGCACAAAGATTAAACTGCTCGGAGGAAGCCTCAACATCGACTTTGCCACATTCTTTGCTACCATACGCGACCAACAGATTGCTCGCTTTGCCAACAGCGGATTGGGACGAATGATGGTCAATGTCGGCCGAAGCCGTAGCTACGGAGTGGAGGCTAACATGCGCTACACTCCCTCGCGCGACCTTACCATTTGGGGCACCTACGGCTACACTCATGCCACCTTTACCAAGCACGATGCAGGCAACGGCACCAACTATCGTGGGAACTTTGTACCCTTCATTCCACGCCACACCATTTGTGCAGGAGCCGACTACACCTTCTGGAAGCCTCAACACTCATGGTTGAAATCACTCACCCTCGGGGCCGACGTCAAAGCAAACGGACGCATCTATTGGACCGAAAGCAACAATGCCAGCCAGTCGCTCTACACCACCATGGGCGCCCATCTGCTGGCAGACCTTGGCAAATGCGAAATAAATCTTTGGGGCAAAAACCTCACAAACAAGCATTACTCATCGTTTTATTTTGAAAGCATGAACCGCAAATTCATTCAGAAGGGCAAGCCAATACAAGTGGGCATTGACATCAGCCTGAAATTCTAAGCACAACAGATTTTTTAGTAGACATTAAAATTTATGTTACTAAGCAGTTTCTTGTCATAACATCTTTCTTTTGAGCACATACTTTAAAAGAATCTCCAAAAATGCCGTAAAACGGACCTTGCTGCACCGTTTTACGGCATTTTTTGTTGAGATAACCTTGACATTTCGGCCGATGCGTTATTACACTTCGGCCGAAATCTATATCCCAATCGGCCGAAATGCAATTACGTACCGGCCGATGGCGCAACGTTTGTTGGTCATTCGTTGCTCAAATATTTTGCCACGAGCCATTAAATATCATGGAAAAGTTTTACCTTTGTAGCAATTTATCCCAATTCGGTCGTTAGGACTTATTGTATTTTAAATTTTTAGGAGAGCAAATGTCGCTTGCTGTTATTATGAGTAATAGCGGGCTATTTCGAGCAAAAGGCAGGCGTCAGATGCCTTATGAAAAACAAAAGACAACAAGAAGTTCTGAAAATATATCATTTACGACCTTATGACCGATTTTGGTTTATATCTATCTGGAGGATGTACGCACAGGAGAAAATCAAACCCTATAACCAGCAAGAAGAAAAAGGAGCGCAGGTAGAGCGAATGTTTGACAGCATAGCCAACACCTACGACCGACTTAACCACCTCCTGTCGCTGGGAATAGACCGTCGATGGCGCAAAACAACCATCAACTCTCTGAAGCCTTTTGCCCCCGACTGTATTCTTGACATAGCCACAGGCACTGGCGACTTCGCCATATTGGAAGCAAAGTTGCTTAAGCCCACCAGCATTATCGGAGCGGATCTGTCGGAAGGCATGATGAACATTGCACGACAGAAAACCATACAGGCGGGACTCGACCAAATCATCTCGTTCAAAAAAGAAGATTGCACCAACCTTACCTTTAGCGACCATACGTTTGATGCCGTTACCGTTGCCTATGGCGTGCGCAACTACAAGGATCTCGACAAAGGGCTCAAAGAAATGCTGCGTGTTCTGAAACCCGGTGGCCACCTTGCCATTTTGGAGCTGTGCACCCCAAAGAGTTTTCCCATGCGCCAGTTGTTCTGGCTCTACAGCCACATCGTAATGCCTGCAATGGGCAGACTGCTATCAAAAGACGGTCACGCCTACAAATACCTACCAGCTACGATGGAGGCATTTCCGCAAGGCGAGACGATGAAGCTAATCCTTGAGAAAGCCGGATACGAAAACGTTTCCTTCAAACGTTTTACATTCGGACTCTGTACAATGTATCTCGCCTCGTCACCACAAGCAAACAACGACAAGCCATGACTGAATACGGACTTATAGGTTTTCCGCTTATCCATTCGTTTTCAAAGCAATTCTTTACAGAGAAATTTGCAAACGAGCATCTCGAAGCAGAGTTCCTCAACTTCGAGATGGAAACCGTTGACAATTTAATTGACATCATCAAGGCACACCCTCTGCTCAGGGGACTTAACGTAACCATTCCACACAAGCAACACGTCATGCCTTTGCTCAACGACATGAACACAGAAGCACGCGAAATCGGAGCTGTAAACGTAATTGCCATCAAGCGCAATACGGACGGTAGCCTGTTTCTCAAAGGCTATAACGCTGACGTCATAGGATTTGAAGAAAGTATCAAGCCCCTGCTCGCACCTCACCACACACAGGCTTTAATTCTCGGCACGGGGGGGGCATCGAAGGCCATTCGCTATGGGCTGGAACGACTGGGCCTGAACACCATCTTTGTCAGTCGCACACCTAAAGAAGGGATGCTGACTTATGAGCAACTCACACCACAAGTTATGGAACAACACACCGTGGTGGTAAACTGCACCCCGGTGGGAACCTTTCCACATCAGGACAAATGCCCCGACATACCCTACCATCTGCTGACTGACCGGCATCTGCTCTACGACTTGGTGTACAACCCCGAGAAAACTCTCTTCCTGCAAAAGGGCGAGACACAGGGTGCCACAATCAAGAACGGGCTTGAAATGCTACACCGTCAAGCGTTGGCAAGCTGGAGATTTTGGAACGAAAAATAATCAACATACAATACACAACGAAAACATAATTCCTCATGGATAACAAACAACGATACATGATGCGTGGCGTAAGTGCCATGAAAGAAGACGTTCACAACGCCATCAAAAACATTGACAAAGGCATCTTTCCGCAAGCTTTCTGCAAGATCATTCCCGACATTCTCGGGGGAGATCCCGAATACTGCAACATCATGCACGCCGACGGCGCCGGCACCAAGTCGAGCCTTGCCTATATGTATTGGAAAGAAACCGGCGACCTCAGTGTTTGGAAGGGCATTGCCCAAGACGCCCTCATCATGAACACAGACGACCTGCTCTGCGTGGGTGCCGTCGACAACATTCTGGTGAGCAGCACAATCGGACGCAACAAAATGCTCATTCCCGGTGAAGTAATCTCTGCCATCATCAACGGCACAGATGAACTGATGGCACAAATGCGCGAGATGGGTATAGGCATCTATGGCACCGGTGGTGAGACTGCCGATGTGGGCGACTTAGTGCGCACCATCATTGTCGACTCTACCGTAACCTGTCGCATGAAGCGAAGCGAAGTTGTCAACAATGCCAACATAAGACCAGGCGATGTGATAGTAGGATTGTCATCGTGCGGGCAGGCAACCTACGAAACCGAATACAACAGCGGCATGGGCAGCAACGGACTGACATCTGCCCGCCATGACGTGTTCAGCAAATATCTGGCAGAGAAATATCCAGAGAGCTACGATAAAGCCGTGCCAGAAGAATTGGTATACAGTGGGTCGTACAAGTTGACAGACTCCGTTGAAGGTTCGCCCATCAATGCAGGCAAACTTGTTCTATCCCCCACCCGCACATATGCCCCTGTAGTTAAACAACTGCTCGACAGACTGCGTCCCGAGATACACGGCATGGTACACTGCACGGGTGGAGCACAGACCAAGGTTCTTCACTTCGTAAGCGACAACTGCCGTGTAGTGAAAGACAACATGTTCCCCGTTCCACCATTATTTAAAACCATTGCAAAGGAAAGCGGCACCGACTGGGCCGAAATGTACAAGGTGTTCAACATGGGACACCGCCTTGAAGTCTATATCGAGCCAAAGCATGCGCAAGAGGTTATAGACATCTCTAAGAGTTTTAACATCGATGCTCAAATCGTAGGCCACATCGAAGAGGGACCACGCTCACTTACCATCAAGAGCGAGTTCGGCGAATTCAACTATTAACCAATATCTCATCTGAAACACAGAAAAAGCACAACCACAGCAAATGAATTCATTGTTGGAAAAACTCGATGCCCTCGTAGCGCGTTTTGAAGAGGTAAGCACACTCATTACCGACCCTAATGTCATTGCTGACCAACAGCGCTATGTAAAGCTAACCAAGGAATATAAGGAACTCGAAGACCTCATGGCCGCAAGAAAGGAATATGCCAATCTGCTCAGCAACCTTGAGGAAGGCAAGAACATGCTCGTGAGCGAAGCTGACCCTGACCTAAAGGAAATGGCTCGTGAACAAGTAGCGGAATGCGAAGCACGCATGCCAGCACTGGAAGAAAGCATCAAGCTCATGCTCGTACCGAAAGACCCCGAAGACTCCAAAAACGCCATACTCGAAATACGCAGTGGTACAGGAGGCGACGAAGCTGCTCTTTTTGCCGGTGACCTCTTCAGAATGTATGCCAAGTATTGCGAAGCTAAAGGTTGGAAGCTCGAAGTGTCAAGCTCAAGCGAGGGGGCTGTTGGTGGATACAAGGAAATAATCTGCTCCGTGACAGGTGACAACGTTTATGGCATCTTGAAATACGAAAGTGGAGTACATCGCGTGCAACGAGTGCCCGCCACAGAGACACAAGGCAGAGTACACACCAGTGCCGCCACCGTTGCCGTATTGCCCGAAGCCGAAGCCTTTGACGTGGTCATCAACGAAGGTGAAATTAAATGGGATACTTTCCGCTCATCCGGGGCAGGAGGACAAAATGTCAATAAAGTGGAGTCGGGTGTGCGTCTGCGCTACAACTGGAAAAACCCAAACACAGGTGAGGTACAGGAAATACTCATAGAGTGCACAGAAACACGTGACCAACCAAAAAACAAAGAACGCGCCCTGGCACGTCTGCGCACATTTATCTACGACAATGAACGCCAGAAATATGATGCCGACATCGCCAACAAGCGAAAGTCACTTGTTTCAACTGGTGACCGCTCCGCCAAAATACGCACATACAACTACCCGCAAGGCCGCATAACCGACCACCGCATCAACTATACCGTCTACAACCTAAATGCTTTTATGGACGGTGACATACAGGACTGCATTGACCATCTTATCGTGGCCGAAAACGCAGAGCGACTCAAAGACAGCAGTCTGTCATAGAGACGACAAACACCACAATCGTAACATGCAGACAGAACCGTCTTTGCCACAACACCTTCATTTTCTTACAGGCAACAAAACAACAACATAATGAACAAACAACAATTAATTGAAAATATCAGGACAAAACGTTCGTTTCTGTGCGTAGGCCTTGACACCGACCTCAAGAAAATACCACAACATCTGCTCAAAGAAGAATACCCCATCTTCGCTTTCAACAAAGCCATCATTGATTCCACAGCACCCTACTGTGTTGCCTACAAACCAAACCTCGCTTTCTACGAATGCTTTGGCCTTAAAGGTTGGGTTGCCTTTGACAAAACAGTGAGGTACATCAAGGAACACTATCCAGACCTATTCATCATAGCTGACGCCAAACGGGGCGACATTGGCAACACCAGTGCCATGTATGCTCGATGCTTCTTTGAGGAATTGGATATCGACTCGCTGACCGTGGCACCATATATGGGAGAAGACAGTGTTACACCGTTTCTGCAATACAAAGACAAGTGGGTCATCCTGCTTGCACTGACCAGCAACAAGGGTTCGCACGACTTCCAACTTACAGAAGACAAAGATGGAGTACGCCTCTTTGAAAAAGTGCTGCGCACCTCGCAGCAATGGGCCAGCGACCAACAGATGATGTATGTAGTCGGGGCTACCCAAGGACGCCTCTTTGAAGATATACGCAAGATTGCACCTGAACACTTCTTGCTGGTTCCAGGAGTAGGGGCACAGGGAGGCTCACTCGAAGAAGTGTGCAAATACGGCATGACAAAAGACTGTGGACTGCTCGTAAATTCTTCGCGTGGCATCATTTATGCTGACAGCACCGAGAACTTTGCCACAGCTGCCGGCCAAAAAGCCAAAGAATTGCAACAGCAGATGTCCGCCTTGCTACCATAGCTGGCCAAATTGCGACAAAACGCCACTGCCCTGCCATACATTGGCAAACCCAATAAACAGAAAGATGATAATCAACGATCCCGTACACGGCTTTATCGAGATTCCCGACGGCATACTTGCCTCGCTGGTAAAGCATCCATACTTTATACGCCTCAACCGCATTGAGCAGCTGGGGCCCACATCATACGTGTACCCAGGGGGGCGTCATACCCGTTTTCTGCACTCCATAGGTGCACTGCACCTAATCACCAACGCTTTGCAGACTCTGCGCAGCCGACATTGCGACATTGCACCGGAAGAGGCTCTTGGGGCCCAAATCGCCATGCTGCTACACGACATAGGCCACGGCCCTATGTCACACTGCCTTGAAGGGATGTTTATAAGTGACATGACCCATGAGGACATCTCACTCCTGCTGATGGAGAGGCTTAACGATGAATTCAACGGTAAACTTGACATAGCCATAAGCATCTTTAAAGACCAATACCCCAAGCACTTCCTTCACGAACTGATATGCAGTCAACTCGACATGGACAGACTTGACTACCTGTGCCGTGACAGTTTCTTTACAGGAGTCAGAGAAGGCAATATCGGGGCGGAACGTATTATAAAAATGCTCAACGTACGCGAAGACCGCCTCGTGGTCGAATCGAAAGGCATCTACACAATAGAGAACTATCTTATGTCGCGACGACTGATGTATTGGCAGGTTTACCTTCACAAGACAGTGTTGGCGGCACGCTACACTCTCCTATCTGCCCTGGAGCGCGCCAAGGAACTCATCAGCATCGGACACCCCATTCAATTGGGAGAACGGATGGAGTATTTTCTCTGCAACAATGTCAACAAAAAGCACATTGCAGCCCATCCTGAAGCTATTGATACTTTCATCATGCTTGATGACCACGACATATATCTGGCACTCAAAGAGTGGATGACCAGTAAAGACAAAGTGTTGCGCACACTGTCGCAGAACTATATCAACCGCCATCTATACAAGACAAAAGAACTTAGCCGCCCATTGTCTGCATCCGACCGCAAGCAACTGGAACAAACGGCAGCACAATGCCTCGACATCGAACCAAGATGTGCCCACTACTTCGTCAGACCACTCAATGTGTCACAGATGCTCTACTCTACCACTGACGACCACATAAACATTTTGACAAAAGAAAACAAAACACGTGACATTTCGAATTTCTCAGAACTGCTTCACAGTGAAATGGTTGACCGACGTAGCGAACGGCATTATCTCCTTTATCAAAGAGATTCCGGAATAATTGACAATCCAATCGTTTGCGACATTCTGGACAAATACTAAGACCTTTTCTTGTACGCAATACATATAAATAGCATAAAACATACCGGTTATTTTAGGCTATGTTATTATTTTTTGCGATATTTGCATTTATACAGAAAAACGATACATTTTAACATGGAATTTTCAGCCAAGCAGATTGCCGAATTCCTTCACGGAACAATAGAAGGAGACGAGAATACAACAGTCAATACCTTTGCAAAAATAGAGGAAGGCACGACTGGAGCCATCTCGTTCTTGGCCAATCAGGCTTACGAACACTATATCTACGACACGGCATCAAGCGTAGTTCTGGTTAACGACAGTTTCAAACCATGCAAGCCTGTCAGCACCACGCTGATAAAAGTGCCGAATGCTTATGAAGCCGTTGCAAAACTTCTGCAACTTTACGAGTCTATGAAACCCAAGAAGGTGGGTGTCAGTTCGCTTGCTTATATTGATCCCACTGCCACCATTGGCAAGGATTGCTACATTGGGCCGTTTGTAGCCATAGGCCCAAAAGTTGTTATCGGCGAAGGGTGTGTTTTCCATCCACACGTAACGATTGGCGAAGGGGCAAGCGTTGGCAAAAACACCGAAATATACAGCAACGCTGTTATCTACCACGGCTGCAAGGTGGGCAACAACTGCATTCTTCATGCAGGCTGTGTGATTGGAGCTGACGGATTTGGCTTTGCACCATCGGCAGAAGGCTATGACAAAATCCCGCAAATTGGTATTGTCACCATAGAAGACAACGTGGAGATAGGTGCAAACACCTGTGTAGACCGCTCCACAATGGGGTCCACTGTAGTCAGAAAAGGTGTTAAACTGGATAACCTCGTCCAAATAGCCCACAACGTTGTTGTTGGCGAAAATACAGTGATGAGCTCACAAGTAGGCATTGCAGGCAGCACCAAGATAGGAAAATGGTGTATGCTCGGAGGCCAAGTTGGAGTAGCTGGACACGTAAACATTGCAGACTATACCACATGTGCGGCAAAGGCTGGAGTGGCAGGACCAGTAATCAAGGAACATGCCACGCTACTTGGCATTCCAGCCATTGATGCACGCAAGTTTGCGCGCTGCAACGCAGTATTTCGCAATTTGCCTGAGATGTCAGCCGATGTACAGGCACTCAAGCGCGAGATAGCAGAACTAAAGGAGTTGCTTGGCAAAAAGTGACACACATTCAAGTCTAAAACATACATACACAATATATGTCAAAACAACATACGCTAAAAGGAATGTTCTCTGTTGAAGGCAAAGGCCTCCATACAGGAATACACACCGTAGCAACATTCAACCCTGCACCAGAAAACACAGGGTACAGATTTCAACGCACCGACATTGAAGGAATGCCCATAATTGAGGGGGTTGCCGAAAACGTTGTCGATACCACACGAAGCACCGTATTGGCAAAAGACAATGTGCGCATCGGCACCGTGGAGCATGCTCTCGCTGCACTATACGGCATGGGCGTTGACAACTGCCTGATTCAAATCAACGGCCCCGAAATGCCTATCCTTGAAGGAAGTTCGCAAACATACGTTGACAACATCAACAAGGTCGGGAAAGAAGAACAGAAAGAGGACCGCCATTATTACGTAATAAAGAAAAAGACCGAATTCCGCGATGAAGACACAGGAGCATCCATCGTATTGCTTCCTGATGACAAATTCAGCCTCACGGCAATGATTGCCTACGACAGCGATTGGTTTGCAAGCCAATTTGCCACTATTGAGGACATAAAAACTTTCGAAAGCGAAATAGCAGGTGCACGTACATTTGTGTTTGTACGCGAAGTTGAACCTCTTATCAATGCAGGGTTGATAAAAGGGGGTGACCTGAACAACGCCATCGTAATATACGAAAACCAAATCTCACAAGAACGCCTTGACCGCCTTGCCGATGAAGTAGGCATTGAGCACAAAGATGCAACCAAGCTCGGCTTCCTCAATTCCAAACCACTGGTGTGGAAAAACGAGCCGGCACGCCACAAGGTGCTTGACATCATCGGCGACATGGCTCTCATCGGCCGGCCACTTAAAGGGCGCATCATAGCCACCAAGCCTGGCCACACCATTAACAACAAGTTTGCTCGCCAAATGCGTCGTGAGATACGTGCCCACGAAGTGCAGACACCGCAATACGACTGTAACAAAGCACCGCTGATGGATGTCAACCGCATACGCGAATTGCTCCCACACCGCTACCCTATGCAGCTGGTAGACAAAATTATCGAAATAGGAGCGAACTATATTGTTGGAATCAAAAACGTTACAAGCAACGAACCATTTTTTCAAGGCCACTTCCCGAAAGAACCCGTCATGCCTGGCGTACTGCAAATCGAAGCCATGGCTCAGGCTGGAGGTCTGTTGGTGCTGAACCAACTTGAAGAGCCGGAAAAATGGAGCACATACTTCATGCGCATAGACAATGTCAAGTTCAGACAAAAAGTTGTTCCTGGTGACACCTTGATATTCAAAGTAGAACTGCTTGCCCCCGTACGACACGGCATTTCGTCGATGAAGGGCTATATCTTTGTAGGCGAGAAAATTGTAAGCGAGTGTACCTTTACCGCACAAATCATAAAAAACAAATAATCCCCTCTTGGCAATAAAGCACATCTTATTGCCCATGTCAGTTATATCCACAACACACACAAAGCAATGAGCAACATCAGTCCTTTAGCCTATGTACACCCAGAAGCCAAAATCGGAGAGAACTGCGAGATTGGCCCATTCTGCTACATTGACAAGAATGTGGTGATTGGCGACAACAACACATTCATGAACAACGTAACCATTCTATACGGTGCACGCATAGGCAACGGCAACATCATCTTCCCTGGAGCCGTAATCAGTGCCATACCACAAGACCTGAAATTTCAAGGCGAAGACACCACCGCAGAAATTGGCGACAACAACAAGATACGAGAAAACGTGACCGTCAACCGCGGAACAAAAGCCAAGGGCAAAACCGTTGTCGGTAGCAATAATCTCCTGATGGAGAGTGTACACGTTGCCCACGATGCCATTGTAGGCAACGGATGTATCATCGGAAACAGCACAAAAATTGCAGGAGAGGTCGTGGTTGACGATTTTGCCGTTATCAGTGCAAGCGTGCTGATACATCAGTTCTGTCGCGTGGGCAGCTTCTCCATGCTCGGAGGAGGCACACGCACCAGTCAAGACATTCCACCATACTCAACAGTAGCCCGTGAACCGGCAGCATACTGTGGTCTTAACCTTATAGGACTGCGCCGCCGCAAATTCACGCCAAAACAGATTGACGACATACACGAAACATACCGCATCCTCTATAACCGTACATTCACCATCGAGGAACGTATGGCTATGGTGCGTGAACAAATGCCCAACAACCCTGACGTGGAATATATCCTTGACTTTATCAAAACCTCAAAACGAGGCATTGTCTACTAACACCCAAAACAAGACTCATGTTATTTAAGATTGCCATAATCTGCGATGAGGCCGAAGATTTTTTTCGGGAGATTACCATTGACTCCGACAACTCCTTTTTGGACCTGAACAAAGCTATCCTTGATGCCTGCAGTTACGATGACAGCCAGATTACAAGTTTCAGTATCTGTTCTGACAACTGGGAAGAAGAACAGCAGATTGTCAGGGAAGACATGGGCACCACAGCCGAAGACCAAGACATCTATATCATGGCAGACACACGGCTCGGCGACCTTATCGAAGACGAAGAACAGAAACTCATCTTCACATTTGACCCTATCAACAACCGTGTTTTCTACCTTGAAGTCACAGAGATTGTAACAGGAAGAAGTCTGGAGAAAGCAGAGTGTACAGAGTCAAGAGGAGATGCACCTACACAGCTCAACGACTTCGATCTTGATTTTAGCAATCTTGCAAAAGACGACAAAGACCTTGACCTTGACCTCGACAACTACGACGAAGAGGGATTCAACGAAGACGAATACGATCCCGACTCTTACACGGTAGAGTAACAACTCTTGTTATAACTTTTCCGAACACGAAAAACGGGTCGGAAAACAACAATACACCTACAAGCACAGGCTTTGTCATCCGGTCAAGGACAACAAGGCCTGTAACTTTATCTATGAACACACTATTCGTTTTGACAGGCCCCACCGGAGTCGGCAAGACAGAACTGGCGCTTTCTATTGCCAAAATGCTCGGTTCACCCATCGTCAATGCAGACTCAAGGCAATTATATCGCCAGTTACCCATTGGCACCGCGGCCCCCACACCACAACAGCAAGCCTTGGTGAAACACTACTTTGTAGGCACGCTGAACCTTGAGGACTACTACAGTGCCGCAGAATACGAGCAAGACGTACTCAAGCTGTTACCCAATCTTTTCGCTTCTTCTGACAACATACTGCTGACAGGCGGAAGCATGCTATATATTGATGCTGTCTGCAAGGGCATAGATGATATGCCTACTGTTGACAACACCACACGAAGCATGCTTAAACACCGTTATGAAACCGTGGGACTGGAGGCTCTGTGTGAAGAGTTAAGACAGCTCGACCCAAAACATTATAATAAGGTAGACCTCTGTAATCCGAAAAGGGTAATACACGCCCTTGAGATTTGCCACATGACAGGACGACCCTACTCTTCGTTTCTGACCAAGCAGGCCAAGCCACGGCCTTTCAACATCGTCAAGATTGGGCTTGACAGACCGCGTGAAGAACTTTTTGCACGCATCAACCAACGCGTTATACAAATGCTGGAACAGGGGCTTGAGGATGAGGCATACAGGGTCTACCCCTTTCGCCGTCTGAACAGCCTCAACACCGTTGGTTACAAGGAGATGTTCAAATACTTCGACGGAGAATGGAGCCTTGCAACAGCCATAGAGAAGATACAGCGCAACACGCGCATCTATGCCAAAAAACAGCTCACTTGGTACAAGAAAGACCACGACATGAACTGGTTCAATCCAGACGACACTCAAAGCATCTTGTCATTCATACTCCATAAGATTCACCCTGAGGAAAATAAAACAAAGAAGAATACGTAATCAAAAGATGTCATTTACGACCTAATGACCAATTTGGGCTTAACCCAATTCGGGCGTTAGGACTTATTGAATTTTGTTTTTTCCTGACTTCGTCATCGTGTCACCCAAGAAAAATAAATCATCCAATATTCCTCAACGAGAATGCAATATTCGAACAACCTATCGTAAGGGGTACGAATCCACTATTTTACTCGCATTTTTCCGCGTCACCCAAAGCTAGAACCCACATGCTGATTTTCAAACACTTACAAACTTGCTTCAAAAAAGTAACGAAGTCAAGCGAGCTTTCACCAGTTTGCGGAATACTTCATCATCAATCCTGTTGAAACCAATCCTGTCAAATGTACGGTCTAATATCAGGTCACAACCGTTGAGAAGGATATTGCTCACATTGGACAGAACACGACGAACCTCATCACGGTCACAGGCCTCACGTTCCTCTCCGAAAAGGTCAAGTTGAGGATAGCTGCGCGAATTCTCTCTAGAAATCCATTCTTTTGCTTCATTGACAAGAGTTTCGACCTCATCTTCATGATATGCAACTCCAATTGTAGCAAGGTCTTTCATTTTGCCACCTGTTTTCTCAACAACAAAAACTCCGGTATTACCTGATGGATATTTCTTCTTTCTGACAAGTATAGTTAAAAAACCTTTCGTGTCACCCAAAAGTCGGTGACACGAAAGGTACAAAAATCTGATTATCAACCAAATAGAAAATGCATGTTTTTTGGTGACGAAGTCAGGAGAAGAATACGTAATCAAAAGATGTCATTTACGGCCCTAATGACCGATTTGGGTTTAACCCAATTCGGGCGTTAGGACTTATTGAATTTTGTTTTTTAGCAAAACAACGATAGCCAAAAGGGCTGGCACCTCGTGAGAGGTGTCAGCCCTAATATATTTAGCTTTAAAAATGCCTACATTCAATTTGAGACAGGTCTTACAGGTAATTTATAAACCCAACTAAAAATCGTCATAGAATTATTATACCTTGTGAAGTCTGCGCTCATATCTTTCTTCCATATCTCAAAAACTGGTGTTCGGGGGTCTACAGACCCTTTGTTCAAGTAACTTTCGCCAATCATGCAGTAGCATACTTCTCCCTTATGGTTAAACTTAAAGTCAGTAGTGGGGTCATAGAAAGCCTCTTTCATTCCTGTAAATGGGAAAACAATCGATTGCCCATTTTTTTTGCTTTTCACTACAGCAACAAAAACTCCATTCAGCTTTTTCAGAGAAAAAGTACAATTATCTATCAATTCCTGAAATTGTTTTTGTGTGGGCAATTTCCATTTCTTCCCCCATAGGACTGATGCTACATCATTGCCCGTCCCACAAATATTCATGTATTCCACATCTGCAGGATAAGGAATATTCCATTCCTCTGTTGTTCTTCCCCAACAATAGTATGTTCCAGTTTCTTCTGGTTCTTTTGCACCGATATTACATGTTGCCCACTTAACACTCAGTCCCAAATCTACGTATTCATGGCCCAATATAATACCTGTTAATTCATCATCATTATCATCATTACCATCATTCTCATCTGGCATTCCGTTTCCTGAAACAAGAGAAGCGTCTTCTGCAATATTACGGAAACTATTCCAACTTTTACTTTGTTTATAAGCTACTATTGAGCCCTTAGGCACATACAAGTTCCACTTGTTTTGATTATTAGCAAAGACTCCACCATCGTCTGCTATCTTTAGCGGGATACCAAGATTTACATATATGTTACCACCAGACTCACTACCATCAAAGGCATTCCTGCTCAAAGTTTTCAATCCTGTTCCTATTGTTACATTTGAGAATGTACCGGTAAAAGCCAAATTACCTATAGATTCTACAGAATTAGGTATTCTAATTGTCTTTGCTTTAACATAAAAAGCAGCATTACCAATAATCTTCAATTTTTCGTTCAAAGTCAGCCCCGACAGTTTCCAACCCATAAATGTATATGCACCAACTTTCGTTACGTTTTCTGGTAGTGTCAAGTACTTTGTCACGGGACAGTTACAAAACGCATAATCCCCAATCTCTTCAATTCCGTCACCGAGAATAACCGATTTCAAATATTGGCAGTTCTCAAAAGCGCCTTCTTTTATATAAAAGACATTGTCTGGAATTATCACTTTTGTAATGCTTGAACCTGCGAACGAACCAGCCCCAATGCTTTTCAGTGTTTTCGGTAGTTCTACTGTCGTCAAATATTGAGATTTGTAAAACGCAAAATTACCTATTGAGGTACAGCCTTCTTCGATTCTGACTTCTTCAATGTAGCAATCATGCCATGGCTGACTCTTTGATGTAAAATCTCGCATTTCACCTTTACCAGTTATCTCAAGGATATGAGTTTTCGGATAATAGGCATAATTTAAAGAAGAACCACAACTTCCTGTTTGAGGAGATATTCTTTTGATTAAATCCTTGTCTCCATAGTTGAGCGGAGATTGGTAGAAGTATGTGTTATTATGCACAAGGCGATTATTCTTATATCTATACGTATAAGTGGAGCCATCTCCATACTCTAATATTACGTTGTTTCCTGAAATTTTATAGGTAAAATAAGTATAGTCGGTAGTTCGGTTATTACCAAGTTCGGAATCATAATCCTTTTGAATCCAATACAAGACACCGTTCTTGTCAGATGTAAAATAAAGAGTCGTTGATTCCAAATCTGCCCAGATATGTTCATCGTCTCCAACATCATATGAGAAGTCTGTATCACAATACCATTTGTTAGATTTCAGAATAGTAATTAGATTTCCGTTTGTTCCACCCTCATTGCCACCTTCGTTATCACTAGAACTGCAACCTACGAGTCCCAGAGATGCAAACATAAATAAAAAGGTGTAATATATAATCTTCTTCATTTTGTATATTGTTACTTTTCTTGCTTATTTTTAATATTATCTTTAAGTTTATGATGTGAAGATGAATGGCAAGTAAAAAAATCCAAGCAACCCATTTTCATCACTAAAACCAAGCACTCATACGTGTCGTGCGCAACTACTTAATTTACATTTCTGTTATAGACTACTTGTTATGAAACTGTTTTCTATTGTTATATTAATCCTATATCTTTTACTCGCGACTCAAACTATACACACCAAGATGATAGTATTTTCCAGAGGGATTATTATACCCATACACGTGTATACTCACCTCACCAGAGGATTTATACTGTATTGCTCTGATTGCAGTTCCATTGTCCAACTTGTATAAAGGCAGAACAACGTCATCTTTTTCTGTTATAACAGTAAGCATTTCTTTACCTGACACAATTTTTGATGTCTGTTGAGTTCCGTCAGGAAATTTACAAGTAAAGCTATTGTTACCAACAATAACAGAACCATTTTTGTTTGTGTAACTTTTATACGTTCCAAGTGGTACAACCATATAGGAAGTCAAATTATAGGTCTTTGGCGTTTTAAAAAAGGTATCACTTATTTCATAAAACTCTAGAATATAATTGTTCTCCTTTATCTCGTCTTGAGTAGTAGGTTCTTCCTTATTGATTTTATTTCCATGTATATCCATATCAAAAGCTATCCAATTACCAGCATCATTTTTATATTCAAAGCCATCTAATAAATATACAATTGACTTATACAAAGAACTTGAGGGTATAATAACTCGTCCCTTGTCATTCATAATGCCAATTCCTACATTATCTTCGAATTTAAAATATGTTCCATCATCTTCTTCCCGTACATAAATGTTATTGTATTTTGCTTCACAAATACATCTTCCGTCTTTTGTATACAATCCTTTTTTCCCATTCTTTTTGACATAAAAATATCCATCGTCATAATATATGGATTCATACCTTTCAGAAATCAGAGGTTTCCCGTTAATATCTTGCACACCACAATTTACAAAATCCGTCCCATTCCATGTATGTACTTTATACCAAGAGAAACCATCGTCTTCTTCCATCAGTTTTTTTTCTCTTTCACTCTTTGTTTTTGTAGTAGTACGATTTGAGGGTGCGTTAGTGCGGAATTGCTGATTATAGTTATAATTCTGCATCGCATTTGCTATTCCCATCAGAACACCGTCCCAGAACTGTGCATGGATGTTAACTGGGCATACCCAAAGCACAAATAATAAAAAGTAGTAATGTTTCATCGTTATTTTTGTTTTTCTAATACTTATTTTGTGTTACAACAACAGCTCACCCCATATCTCTCACAAAGCATCGCTAACAGGTGCGTTGTCTCACCTCATATTTGAGTAAGCATGGTTGGCGCTTGTTTTCGTGACGTGAGACACGTCACCTACCAATGCTCGTTGTTCTTTATTTTCCATCAACAATATAGTTATACACTGTGACGACATCGGCGGAGTTGATTGTTCCGTCACCGTTCACATCGGCACGGGGTTTTTGCTCTGCATCGCCACCGCCTTTGCCGATGATATTGTAGAGGGCCACCACGTCGGTGGAATTTACGATGCCGTCAGTATTCACATCAACGAGCGAGGTGTAGGGCAATATGCCGGAACTGTCCACCCATTCAAGTGTAGGGAAACCATCAACACCAGTAACCCATCTGCTACAATCTTTAGGAACATTGGCATTCAATTCCATAAGGACTTTCTGAGATTTCATCTGTTCTTCGCTACAAGACTGATAAGCCAATTTGGCACTACTTTTTTTACTTCCATAAGCCTTTGGGCAACTTGACTCAAGATAAAGAGAATTCTTTATATATCCTCCATACCAAAGCCATACGAATGCGCCACTATTGTTATCTGCATCAATAATTTTTCCATAGTTCACACAGTTTTCAATTCCTCCACCATGTAATGCGGATGCAATTCCACCTAATTCACAACGAGTTCCCTCGTTAGAACATATAACCCCATAATTAATGCAATTTTTTATGGTCGCCTTGTTTCCCCACAAAATTCCACCTCCCACCTGTAATGAGTTTAAACTACCGGTATATTTATCTACAATTATGGTGCCATAGTTTATGCAATCATAAATACTTACATATTTGCAATAATTAACCAAGCCTGCAACATTAGTACCACTTATTGTGCCAAGATTAGAGCACTTCTTCATCGTAACACGAGCATCATCTGTAATTAATGCGATTAAACCAGCACTCCTTTGATTTGTTACTGAAACATTAGCATAATTATGGCAGAATTCAATGTCGGTATTACCACGGATAGTTGTTGATGCAACAGTTGCTATGATACCTGCACAATGAGTGTAATTACTATGAATATAAGAATCTTTTAAATACAAGTTCTTAATATATGGAGAATTTGTTATCGTTCCAAATAGAGCAACACCACCATCAAAATTATTTTCAACAGGGTTATTGCGATTTATGTAGATGCCAGAAATAGAGTGTCCTGCACCGTCAAACGCTCCAGAGAAACAGCTGCTTGTATAGTCATTCTTACTTCTCATTCGCCCTATTGGTATCCAAGGCTCGAACTCACGACCATCATTAGGTTTTCCTGTCTCTTCGTTAATAACATTCTTATTTATTACTATATCATTGGTCATTTTAAAATAGCAACCGGCAAACGTGTTGCCCTTTCGACATTCATCCGAAAGATATCTCAAGTCTGCTGCCGTTTGAATAAGATAAGGAGAGCTTTGTGTTCCATCTCCGTGTAATGATGCAGAGACTTCACCTCGCAAAGGATTTAAAGCATCAAGCTCGTCTTCTGAAGCATACTCAACATTAACGGTCGTTGTTGCAGAAAATCCATTGTCGGTTTTTGCAACAATACTCGTATTGCCAACCCCTACGGCTGTTACCACACCTGTAGAAGAAACTATAGCAACATCTTTATTTAATGACGACCAAGCGATTTCATTTTGTGCATCACTTGGGGTCAATACAGCTTTTAACGTTCGTTTTTGTCCTGTTTTCATTTTAAGGCTACTTGGAGAAATTGTCAACCCTGTAGCCTGTATTTTTAGTACCGTTACAGTTGCCACTGCTTTCAAACCATTGTCTGTTGTCGCCGAAATCTGTGCAACGCCTTTAGAGATGCCTTTTACAAGACCAGCAGAAGACACTGTGGCAACCTTTTCATTTGAAGATGCCCATTTTATTTCGGCAGAAGCTCCGCTTGGAGATAAATTTGGAACCAATGCTTTAGTCTTTCCCAAACCAATATTTGCAGACTGTGGAGTAAGGCTAATCGCAGTAGGAGCAATGTATTCAACATCTACCTCGCAGACCAAGTTAGGGGCAATAATAGGGTCACACACAATTGTGGCATGTCCACTTCCAACCGCAGTAACTCGCCCTCTGTCATCTACCGTAACCACATCCTCATCGGTTGACTCCCATGTAGGTTTTCCATAGGAGTCAACTTGGTTGCAAGTCAAACTTCTTTTCTGACCAACCTTCATCTGCAAAGATTCTGCAGAAAGAAAAGCCTCACCAGGGATACACGTAATTCGGAATGTTTTCGTCCCTGTACTGGCGTGCATGTTATGATCATATGTGCCCAAATACTCAAAGACATAGTTGCAAGTGACAGTTGCAGAGCCTTCAAAATAATGAGTAACCTCTACTATTGCACCAGCTTCTGATTTGTCAGTAAATTTCAACCCTTTATTACACGTCCAAGTGGAGCTCCTCACATATCCTTTAGGTGGAGTTACCGACAAGTATTCCGTATACCCAACCTTCATTGAATATTGTGCCAAAGCGTAACAACTATAGATTATCAGACAAGTTACAAACAATAATAAACGTTTAAACATAATTACCCGATTTAAAAATATATACAACAACTAAATTCGACGACTCGATAATTTTGGTTCAACTGAAAAACCAAGCACTCATACGTGTCGTGCGCAACTTCTAATTGTTTGCTTTTGTTATTTTTATACAAATTAATCTGTCTCCATACAACACTAACAGCTCACCCCATATCTCTCACAAAGCATCGCTAACAGGTGCGTTGTCTCACCTCATATTTGAGTAAGCATGGTTGGCGCTTGTTTTCGTGACGTGAGACACGTCACCTACCAATGCTCGTTGTTCTTTATTTTCCATCAACAATATAGTTATACACTGTGACGACATCGGCGGAGTTGATTGTTCCGTCACCGTTCACATCGGCACGGGGTTTTTGCTCTGCATCGCCACCGCCTTTGCCGATGATATTGTAGAGGGCCACCACGTCGGTGGAATTTACGATGCCGTCAGTATTCACATCAACGAGCGAGGTGTAGGGCAGGATGTTGGGGATATTCTTCCATAAGTCGGTCTGCTTGAACATCGGCACCATATCTCTCAACACATAGAGGGTGTCTATGTTACAACCCCGACCGAGATTGACCGGCTGCAGTACGAGAGGAGTAAGATAGGTCATCTTCTTCAATGAATCACAGTACCTAAAACAGTCGTTGCCAAAATTTACGGTACCCATAATCTTGACATCACGTAACTCATAACAATCATAGAAAGCATAGTCTTTTATTTCTGTTACAGAGGCCGGTATCATTACGGATTTCAAACCACGCAAATAACCAAAGGATAATTCCCCGATTGTACGCACGGAGTTTGGAATTGTTGTGTTTTGGCAAGCGTTCAACAGAGTGTTGGTCTTTGTCTCTATGATAGCATTGCAATTCTGCCGACTGTCGTAGACTTTGTTTGCCTTATCGACTACAATGTCTTTCCCTAGAAAAAGTTGACTCGCAAAATCAACAATTATGTGGAAGTACAA
>OJNH01000494.1_pt1 | contig 35127 bp, 29 predicted proteins | sample 1597361 | NCBI WGS metagenome assembly OJNH01 (sample SAMEA2452136, study PRJEB22498) | human gut metagenome | biome: human feces; feature: human gut; material: feces | place: Australia | collected 2012
GCCCCAGTGATCGGATCCGTAGAAAGCACAAATACCTCTCCCTGCTCCGGTGCGACTGCTGCACAGTCTTCTCCAACACCCGGATGCAGCAAAACCTCTTGTCGTCTATGGTGAATCTGCTTAAATACCGCTCTTTTCAGTACATTTTCCGGTACTTTTCCTATCTTCATATTCGTTTGCTCCTTTGTTATCCCGCTCAATCTTATCCGCTAACGTATTCCATTTTAACGGCATAATAGTATATATTTTACTCTTCCGTTACCGGCTTTGTAGTCTTTTTGGCTGCGGCTGTTGCTTTTGGCTTTGCCGTAGCGTTCTTGGCCGGTTTCTTTGTAGACTTTGGTTTTGCCGTCTTCTTCGGCTCCTTCGAACTCTTTGGCTTGCCTGTTGCTTTTGGATCCTTCGTTGCCTTTGGATCCGCTGACGCACTCGGCTTTGGTGAGCCTGCGGCACCTGCTCCAACCGTCACATGACGCGGTTCTGCCGCATAAGAACTGCTATTGAGCTGCACCTTGTCCGTTTGTTTGCCATTTACTTTAATGATCTTCCACAGCTTTGCCTTATATCCGACATGTGCAGACTGTGTTACCTCACGATACGATGCAGGCTTTGTCTCATCCACCGTCTCTTCATCATCTCCCGGTTGGATCGTCTCTAGGATCTCCGATTCAAAAGAAATCTCCCGACCACTTTCTCTTGTCTCCTCGCCGTAAATACGAAAAGAAAGTACACCGCCCTCGGCTGATGCCGCAATGTAAACTGGAGCATTGGTATTATTCTTAAATTTAAAATCCTTATAATCACCGGCAATCGCTGCGTCACGCGATACATCAACATAACTTACCACCATGGAATGTGGCGAGCGCTCTACTACCTCTAGCTCTGCATTGATCACCGCATTATATAATGTCGTGGAAACCTGACATACGCCACCACCAACGCCATCAACCACTTTACCGCTGGAATATTCCGATGCACTTTTGTAACCATTTGCCTCTGTGCGCTCCTTGATCACCTTGATCGTGGAAAATGTTTTGCCCGGATATAAAATTGTTCCATTGATCCTTCCGGCCGCCGTCTGTACATTCGTCGCACGTGCCGCCGTTGATGTTGCATAAGACGTTGAATAACGTCCCAGCAGATCTTGGCATTTCGATACCATTTCCTGCGTGTACTTTGGCTCTGTTGTCTCCACAATCGCCTGTACCGTATAGGAATCCGACTGGTCTGATTCCTGCAGCGTCTTGCGGATACGATCAATCGTTTGGTCGACCTGCAATTCTCTGCCGGTACGTTCCTTAGATGCAACAAATCGTCCATTTTTTAAGGATAATTTGGAATTTTTGGCTTTCACATCAAACTGTGTGCACTCTTTTTCAACATATTCTTTGAGTTTCTGCTCATCAAACGAATACTTTAAGGCAAATGTTTTGCCGGATTGATGCGCATTCTCCACTTCGCGCATACGCTTTATCAAATTACCCTTTTTACCAACTGCGTATGCCTGATCGATCAACTTTTCTTCCGAAAAGTGCATTCCGAGTGATTCAAAATCTGTTTCCAACTCATTCTCACCGATCTGGATAACAACCTTTCGGCTAAGCAGCCCTGCAATATGATCATCTACGGCATTCTCAGCCTCAGCTTTCGTCATTCCGCCAACTTCGACCTTGCTGATCTTAACCCCTTCACAGATCGTATGCTTTGATCCAAAGATCCCGGAAGAAGCAAGCTCTGCAGCCACTGCCACGCAGGCAGCCAAAAGACAGCCAACTATAAAAATACCGGATAAACGTTTATTCTTGTTTGTCATAATCAATAAGCCTCCCAATTCACATTATATTTTGTCATAAATAAGAGTCCTTCGCAAGTCAAAGATTTCTTCATAATTTGACATTTTTTCAGTTATTTTGTATAGTCGATTTTAACCGGGAAAATGCAAGGTCAGTGTTTTGCGATGTATCCGCACTACGCGGCAGCAATTTCCGAATCAACAAAGGCAAAAAGCAAAAGGGCGTCCATTCTATCCTTATAGAATAAGCGCCCTTTATAACCCCGCCGATGAACTATTTTACTAAATACTCTAAGACCATAGGCAAAACCATTGCAATAATAACTAAAATACAGATTACTGATGCAATTCTTTTCTGGTTTTTACGATTAAAAAAGTTCATTGTTACCTCCTGTCTGTCCCCGGTACAGCCCCACCCGCGATGCAAGCTTGTCGGTTCGGCTGTCGGCTTGCAGGCTGAGAAAGGAATATGTGATCATCATGAATACTATACCTATATTTTTTGTCCTCTTCATTGTATTCATAATTTATGTGCAAGTCAAGATGAAACAAGGGGCAAAAACACCACAGTGGAATCAATCTTTTTGGAGCAAAGAAAAAGCTTCTAACTTCGCCCGCAAAAAAGATATTTCCGAATTGGATTATCTCGAAGTCGATCAAAATCTGCTGCCGTGGGACGATCAGGCAGACGGTGCTATACAAGACGCCCAGGATGATGTGCGCGAGATACTGAAACGTCCTATTTTGAACCTGCAGGGAATGAGCAATGCTGATATTAAACTCAACTACGGCATTGCCAATTTTGAGATTCTTTCTGCCTGCGATCAAAATTATACCCGACTGATCCGGGCACTAAATCAATGGGGAGAGGCACTCTATCAGTCGGAGAAGCTGGCAGACGCAGAGAGCATTTTTTCGTATGCACTGGATATCGGAAGCGATATATCAAGCACCTACATTACCCTTGGCAAAATATACGCTCAAACTGACCGCATTGAGCAGATCCAGCCTTTGATCGAACGCGTCAAAAAACAGGACTTCTTTATGCGGGACACTGTCATAGACAAACTGACCGGAATCGTCCGATCTTACCAATAGAAATGAGGTTGACCATGAATAGCAGAAAATCACTATATGACAAACAAGAGTTTTATCGCAAAGGAGCTATTCTGAAAGCAAGTTTTCAGGGGATGCGTTATCAGGTAGAAAAATGGCAAAAAGACAATGAGGAAGAATGTTTTCGCGCTGCCATATGGCCTGAGCCGTTTTGCTTTGAAAAGACACCGGAAGAAAATAAAACCTATGCGTATTTTCCGTATACCGAAGAAGGACTGGATGACGTCTATGATTGGCTCTGCACCCAATACGACGAGAAGAAAGACCGCTGGGACCAGGCAGGGGAATCTGCCATGATCTTTCCAAAAACATGAAAAGCTCCCAAAATATGACATAATTATTACATATTCTTTACAGAATCACCCTATTATGATAGAATATCAAAGGTTTTATCGTTGTTTTGGCGTGTTCTTATGCCGAACGATCGGCACTTCCATTCCAAAGCGGCATTGATCATATGAAATAGAAATGAGGAACATTATGCATCGCTTGATTCAATTATTAAAGCGGTACCGTCATTACAGACAGTATCAGAAATTATTAAAATACCGTAAATATTCACGCTATGGCGCTGACTTCCGCTCCATCGCACGTATCAAAGAATATATTAAGGACCGCATTTACCTGATCGTTCTGCGCGTCTTTTATATTTTCCCGATCAAGAAAAACCGGGTTATGTTTATGAGTTTTGAAGCCGGCAAATACGCCTGCAATCCTCGCCGCATCTCCGAATATCTGGCAAAAAATTATCCGGACGATGTAGAGATCATCTGGGCATTTAAAGGGGCGGACAACTTCCGCTGGCTTGCCGACTGGGGCGTATCGAAGACTGTGGAATACGGTACCTTTTCATTCTACCGTTACGCACTGTCTTCCCGCGTATTCGTATACAATATGCGTATACCAGCCATGATCCCGTTCCGCAAGAAACAGACAACAATTGGAACCGGACACGGTGGCGGTGCATATAAAAAATTGTTATTGGACAATCCAAGCATCCGCACGTCGGATCAGAAGATCCAAGAGCTCAGTGCTTCCCATACGGATATTTTAGTTTCCAGTTGTAAATACTATACCAAATATGTTGTCCGTGGTGCATTTGCTCACAAGGGTGAATGTTTGGAATGCGGAATGCCGCGTAATGATGAACTGGTCAATAATCACGACAACAAAACGGCAGCATATATTCGTAAATATTACAATATTCCTGCTGATAATAAGATCATCCTTTATGCCCCTACTTACCGCAAGGGCAAACGCAACGAGGCAACGGATTACAATTTGGATGTACGCGGTATCGTAGAAGCTGCCAAAGAACGTTTTGGCGGAGAATGGACTATCTTGTACCGCATGCATTACTTTATTAAGAAACGTCTTCCGGCAGACACAAAGGGGCAGCATATTATCGATGTCACAGATTATGGCGATATGCAGGATCTCCTTCTTGCCGCAGATATTTTGATCACAGACTACTCTTCGAGTGTATGGGATTATTCCCTGTTAAAACGTCCATGTTTCCTGTATACCACAGATTTGGACGAATATTTAGAGACACAAGGCTTTTACGTGGATGTGCGCGACTGGCCATTCCCACTTGCTAAAAACAATGCCGCATTGGTCGACAATATTGCTCACTTTGACGAGGAACAGTATCTCAAAAATGTTCACAAACATCACACCGATCTTGGCAGCTTTGACAACGGAAACGCAACCGAAACAATTTCCAAACGCATTCTGCAGGAATGCCAGAAATGAGGATAACTATGAAAGTTGGAATTATCAGTATTAATAAATATTCAAAACACTTGAATTTCGGTGCTGCATTGCATTCCTATGCATTTCAGCAGTATTTGGATAAACAGGGGATCGATAACGTCATTATCGACTATCTTCCCCGTTTCATGAAAACCTACAATATGAAATATCCGTTTCTTTCTGAACAGCCTAAGGAGAAAGTAAAACGATTCTTTTTTTGGCTTGGATATTTCTTTCCGAATCTGACCAGATACAAAAAATTTATGAACTTTTTTGATACGCAGTACCGCATGACCAATTGTCAATATGACGAGGCACTGCTTAGCAAGGCATTGTTCGACTTTGATACGATCGTATGCGAAAGCGATGTCATCTGGAGTCCACACAGCACACAGGGCTTTGATAATGGATTTTTCTGCAATCTCCCATCTATGCGAGGCAAAAATAAGATATCTTATGCCGCCTGCATCGGTTATACAAACTTTTCCGAAAAGAGACAGGCGCGTTTCCGCGAACTGCTAAAAAACTTTGATTCCATTTCGGTACGTGAGATTCAGGGAACCGAGTTTACGCAGGAATATACGGATAAACCGGTCGTAAATGTGTTAGATCCTACCCTGTTATTAGATGCTGAGGACTATGCAAAGATCGCTGTAAAACCAAAAGAAAAACATTATCTGTTAGTGTATAACTGCCTCAAAAACAATCGAAAGATGTTAGAGGATGCACATAAAATTGCCAAAGAACGCGGTTTGGAAGTCATTGAGATCAGCGTTTTTTATACAAATATTTTCCGTAACAAAGTGAAATTATCCATTGGTATTGAAGAATTTTTAGGATATTTCATGCATGCAGATTTTATATTAACAAATGCTTTTCATGGGGTCTGCTTTTCTCTTATCAATAAGAAAAGCTTTTATACCTATGCACGTGGAACGAAAGATTCCCGCGTGACCAGTATTTTGCATTTGCTGCACCTAGATGACCGATTTTTGCAAAACGATCAAGAAATGCCTGCCGTAACCGAAATCGACTACGATGATGTTTACAAACACCTACAAGCAGAACGCGAAAAATCCGCAAAGTTTTTGACGGACGCGTTTGCAAAAAGTTTAGAGGCATGAGGAGCAACTTGACAGTAATCACGAGGGGGAAGTGAAGATGAAACCAAACATTTCAATTATTATACCGGTGTATAATGTCGAAGCATATTTAGCTGACTGTCTGGATTCGATATTAGCGCAGACATTTGAGAGCTTTGAAGTCATCTTAGTTGATGACGGTTCGACCGATGGCAGTCCTGCCATTGCACAAAAATACGCCGATGCGCATTCTGAACAGATCCGTTATTACCGCAAAGAAAACGGCGGTCCCGGGCTCGCCAGAAACTTCGGTATATCCAAAGCAAAGGGCGACTATTTGATGTTCGTCGATTCGGATGATATTGTAGATCCGGAAATGTTGACGGATCTATATGAGTCTGCCTTTGTACTGGAAAGCGACATTATCTTTTGTCCGTATTTTCGTCATGGACTGTATCAGGAAGTGACGATTGAAGGAACTTATGATTTCGATATGGATAAAGTATACACCGGAACAGATTTTCTAAGACAATCTGATTACACCGTAACAACTTGCTCTAAATTATACCGTACTGCATTTGTCAAACAATTTGCCTTCCCGGCACACTGGTTTGAAGATGTGGCGTGGCTTCCGGTCGTTATGTCTTATGCGAAGAAGATCAGTTATGTATCTACGCCTTATTACCACTATTTGCGTCATGATACTTCTATCGTCTCCAGCACATCCAACAAGCAGATTCTCGGTAGTCTGGATGCTATCCGTTTTATCGTACAAAATGCCAATCCGGAAGCAGCCTCTGAGGTTGCCCCATTCACGGCAAGCCTTACTTTGTATATGTGCACACGCCGTCCGGCTTTTGCGGACCGATATGTAGATCTTCTGATGGAAAACAAAGATTTTATCCTTTCCAACACAAACTTTGAAGAGCACCCACGACTAAAAGTACGCTTGGATTATTATTACAATGCCTTTCAGGCAATTCCAAAACACATATACTACGATCACTTTGGAAAAACCACATTGACCGAACAAGAGCAGAATAACCTTGATACTTTGGTCGGCACTTTGGTCGAATTTGATGCAGAGATTACTTGTTTAGATGAAGAAAACTGTAATATCGATGAGCATCCTGCCATTCGAAAAGCGTATAACGAAGGACGCTATCATGTCGTTGGACAATATTTCAAATGTAAAAAATTAATGGAAGAAGGCGGCATCGCTCTTTCCAAGCAGGTACGCGGCATCAAATATATCACACCGTTATTACTACGCACACAAGCTCTGTTTGGTTTTCAAAACGATACTTCTATCACAGAGCGCATATACGCAGCTGTTGCCGGTCATCCTGTTATGCAGGAGATCTTCGATGTCTTTATGGCTCATATCGATCAAGACGATGCCATGACAATCGCAATGCGTGAGATTCTGATGCAGAAAAATCAGCTCACCTATTCTTACGACTTAGAATGTAACTTTAAGCAGAAATATCTCACTGCCTACAACGAAACCGTCCGCGTTTACGCTACCTGCGTACTCGCACACGATTACGGGATCGGCAGTGCTTACTCCGATTGTCACACCAAACCGCTTTCCAAAGAAATCAAAAACGGCACTGAGTACACGTTAGTTGACAGTTTTTACTTTGATACATTGCTGCGTATCACCAAGGACTATACGGTTTACCAGATGAACCGCGAACGACAGAATAAGGCAAACGAAACTTTTTTCCTGCACCGCAAGATCGGCAATCTACGCAACCGCATGCATCGCCAGGCAATGCGTATCATTGTGTTAAAGGATCGCAGCGAAAATATCAAAATGCATTACGATGCTGTCACACGAATGAAAATCATTTGGTATCCATATCAGTTGCTGCGCAAGCTATTCCCTGCAAAAGATGTAAAAGCTTGGATGAAGCAGCGTGAGGCAGACAAAAAACTAGCTTATTTCCGTCAGATCATAGAACAACCAGAGGAAGAGGATGAATAATTATTCACCATAAACTCTGCATAAATTTTGCATATTGTCTTTGCTGAGTTTTTGCTGAGATATGCGTAGATTTTCTCAAAAAACTATTGACAAACTCCGATGAATTTTGTATACTATTATAGTCGCTTGCGAGTGACACATTGCATTTAGGGGTGTAGTTCATCGGTAGAATAAGAGTCTCCAAAACTCCAGAGCCGGGTTCGATTCCTGGCACCCCTGTTAACTGTAAAAGCTCAGAAGAAATTCTTCTGAGCTTTTTTTTATATTTCTGAATGTGTTTATATTGTAACTCAAATATATTTCATATTGCTCATGATCAATCAGCTAGGACTTCCAATAGCAGTTCGCCAATCGTCTGGCGATACTGCATTTCTAATACTTCCTGCTTTGTCTGCACATCCTTACACCGCTCCCGCAGTTCCCTCATCACAAGATGAATACAATGACAAACATCTTTGCGGCGATTTAATTCGCGTAAACTGCCAAGCTGTTCGCAGAGCTGTCCATATCCTAACTTCAACTGCTCATCTGAGGTGTGGTACGCATGTAATACGATCAGGATTGGATCTGCCAATACCTCCTCCACAAGATCTTTCGTACTGCGTCTATGCAATGTAAATGGATTATTCGGATCACACTGCATAGACACAATGGCTGCCATAACAACACCAAATATCAATAATACCGTACTCATACTCATAATCTCATCCCCTTGTTATCAATCATTTGCATTTCTTTATATGTTTGCAAATATTGTAACCAAGGTGCGTAAAATCTACGAGCACACAACTGTATAATTTATGTAAAATGTATGTGACGACACAATAATCTTAACGTGCAACGTTTGAATAAGTAACGTGACATAACGTTTGAGTTACTGATATTGCGATAAATTCTCTGCCGTAACCTGTTCAAATGGCACCCATACAAACAGGCCATTATGTTCCGCTCCATCAAGCGACTCGACAGATTGTCCGGAAGCAAGTTTTTCTGCTGCTTTGACCGCTGCTTCTCCCTGCCCTTTCGCCGGCTGAAAAATTGTACATGCCATGGCACCCTGCGAAATCAAGTCTAATCCATCAGTTGTTGCATCGACACCAAGAATAGGTAATGTGTTTGTATCTATTTTAGCTTTCTGGACTTCCTGTGCAACACCTACTGCCATCGAATCATTGTTACATATAACGGCATCAACCGGCTGTCCGGTCTGTAAAAACTGATGAAACATTTTGGCTGCGGTTTCAGTACTCCAATCCGCATAATCCTCATATACATAATGTATGGTTTTACCGGATGCCTCTAATGTTGCTTTATTCGCTTTGGTACGTCCCTTTGTCGCTGAATGCGTACTCTCTCCCTTGAGAAGTGCGATATTTAAGGAGTCCTTGGACGCATATTTATTAAGGACATATTCTGCCTGAAGATTACCGGCCACCGCTTCGTCAGATCCAACATAGACATATTTATTTTTTTGCAGGTATTCTTCTTCCGGACAACTGTTAATAAATACAATCGGTTTGTCTCCCGCCAATGCCTCCATTTGCTGTGCCGTTCCGGCATCACACAACGCACATATGATCACATCCGCGTCCTTTGCATTCTTAATCTGGTTCATCTGTGTCTCCGAAGAACCCGCTGCATCCTGAATGTCTATTGTATAACCGGCTTCTTCTGCTGCATTTTGGGCTGCCTCTGCGAGTGTGGCACGAAATGTGTCAGAACCATCAGATACAGTTAACATAATCTTAAGGTCTTTGCCGGAGCTCTGACCATCTTCTTTTTTCCCCGAACAGCCGACTGTCAATACGCAGCACATGACAGCCAAACAATATAATACTATTTTTTTTGTCATAATCCTCTCCATTTCCGCATACAGCACCACACCAGTGCCGTCATGCTTACCCTAAAAACTTATTTGCATTTTTCTTTATACTTATCACCTAGTATAGTATCCAAACAACGTTCCTTATATCTGAAATCTACCCATCTGCTCTGCAAGCTGTTCTGAAGTGTTCGTCAAAACCTTCGAGCTGTCTGCCACCTGTTCACTCTGGCCTGCTAAATTGTTAGCCTGATCAACCATAGCATCCGAAGTTTCACTGATCACGGTAGTCGAAGCAGCCTGCTCCTCTGAAATTGCTGATACGTCCATAGCAACATTATTTACAGCAGCAATCTGTGTGATCATATTATTGATACCATTTTTCATATCCTCAATACATGTATAAATCTGCTCAAATGTCTCTTGTGCCACACGTATGCGGCCACCACTCTCACCAATATTTTGTACGCTGACATTCGCTTGATTTACAGCATCATCCACAAGGCCATCCACCTGACTGATCAACTGTGAGATCTCTTCCACGGAGGATGCTGTGTTTTGTGCAAGTTTGCTGATCTCTGTGGCTACCACAGAGAATCCCTTTCCAGCCTCTCCGGCTCTCGCAGCCTCAATAGAAGCATTTAACGACAACAGCGAGGTTTCTTCTGAAATATTTGCGATCAAGCTTGTAATTCCTGTAATCTCTTTGGAGGCTTCTCCCACTTTACGAATAGCATCTACCAGTAACGACATAGAATCACGTATCTCGTCCATAGCAGTACCTACCAACTCCATATCACTCCGACCTTTACGTGCAATGCCGACAGTACTATCGATCTGCAATTTCACCTGTTCGCTATCCCGAGACACATCAGAAACAACACCGCTAAGATCTGTTGCGCTCTCGGCGATTTCATTGATCGACTCCGAAATCTGCTCAACAGTCTCACTCAAAGCCGCCATAGAAGCTGCTTGCGCATTCGAAGCATCCTGCATACTCACTGACACAACACTGCTGCTATCAGCTTGGTTTCTAATACTATCTGATACAGCATTAATTTTACAGATCATTTCACGCATATATTCTGTAAATATCTTTACACTCTGTTGGATCTGAGCAATCTCGTCAGTGCCTTTCGCTTCGATCTGTATTGTAAAATCACCATTTGACATCGCCTTGATCTTGTGACTGAGTATTCGCAATGGTTTCACCGTAAGTGACACGCCTATTGTATTAAGCAGCATAAATACCAGCAGACCAATAATTGCAACTCCGATCAATATCGTTCTCAAATTATCTACTTCAGAAGTAATTAAACTGGTTGGCACATAGGAAACAAGGACCCAATCTGTTCCTGCAATTTCACGCGTAACAACTACTTTATCACGTATTGTTGTCACCGACTCGTCGTCTTTGTTAATTTTATCTGCAACATTTTTAAGAAAACCATTGGATGTATCTTTTAAAGATGTTGCGATCAATTCTGATTCACGCGATGCAAGAATATCGCCTGTACTTTTGTCTACAAGCAATGACTCAGCCCCTTGCATGGATACACTGGAATTAACAATAATATTCACCGAATCAAGAGACAAGTTTGTTGACAATATACGAATGTTCGTTGCATCGTCCAACATGCCACATGCACTGATCATCATATGATTCTCAGCATCTTCAAAAACAGGCGTATAACCCGGATTCATTCTGGTTAGCCCTTTTTGATACCATATCTGATCTTTTGCATTATTGATCTGTGTCGTATTGTCATCAGCTTTCATGACAGTTCCTGCTGTGTCCGTCACATAAAAACCACCGACAAAAGAATCATCCAACGCATAATAATCGTTTAATTTCTTCTGTAACAACTTTTGATCCTTCACTGCACCGGAATGTTCTAAGTCGTACTTTACTGTTTTAACTTCGTCCAGTTTACGATTCAACCACGCCTCGATCTGATTTCCTTGATCTTTTGCTGATGTTCGCAGCAAGCTCTGTGAAGATTTCATGATGTCTTTCTCCGAAACACTGTAAGCAATGGCAATCATTGCAATAACCATAATGATGGTAATTGGCAACGATATCCCCAATATCTTTGCTCGCAGTCCCATTCGAAATCCCTTTTGCTTTGGATGCTGCTTTGGCTTTTTCATTTTGTCATCTTTTGTTTGCTTAGTATTCTTCTTCATATTACCCACCTCTCCTTTGTTAATGAAATAATCACTAGGCATTGCACGATATTCATGTTTCCTAATTTACGAGATCGACATAACGTACATATTTTAAATCCATTATACAGAAATATTCAACATTTCTCAACCCTCATAGCTACATTATCCGGAATATCCGGAATAATAAGGCAACAAATAACAAACAGCCCTATTATGAAGTACCATAAAAGGACTGTTTATATCTCCACATACTACGCAACAATCTCTCGCTAATTTAGATATTGATCACAATAACATAAATTTAATATGTCATAATCATAAGTATTTATATAAATATTTATAACGATTTAATAATACACAAAACTTATACATATTACGCACATTACTTTTCTCGGAAGTGCTCAATATGTGCGTTCTCGTTCCGTTTCCTTTTGCACCGAAACGGATTGTTGTTTTTTTAGATGTCGTAATTTTAGAAACTAATTTGTCTATTGGATCAAATAAATCTCCATATTCCAAATCATTCAAATACATCCACTCGCATATACCGCCATTCATTATTTGTGTATATCTATCATTATAATCAATTATATATGTTTCACGATAATTTCCTACTGCAAATGCCACTTGCTCTGTAAAAATCCAATCCTCCTGTTGAAAGCCTGCTATTAATTGAAATGTAGTATCTTTATCTCTTTTACTAACTTGCGCCCGAGCTTCTAAGTTAATACTATTGGATAAATTTATGTATCCCGTTTCTCGCCCCTTAGCAACTACGGTATACTCGCGATCTACTGAATCATATTTTATCGTCATTTTTGATTTTAACCGCTTAAATTCTTTAATAACAGCTTTCTTGGCTCTTCCTTCATAGAGTTTTAATTTGTCAGCGACCATATTTGTCGTATCATATTTTTGATATGACTTTAATACATCAATAGCTTTCCCGTATTTCTTATTGTTCGCATACTTTGCAGCTTCAGTAGTCGCCCAATTTACTGCTGCTTTTTCTACCGATGTTTTGCATTCTTTTACCTCACTATCATAAATGTTATCCTTATGAATCTTTTCTAATGCGGCAATAGCCTCTTGATATTTATTTTGTTTCTGATAATTTTTAGCCTGCGATATTTGATAATCTCGAACTTTTATTTTTAATTTTCTGTATTTCGCAGTCATTTTTTTATCATCATTTAAAAAGTTGTTTTTGGTAAATTCTTTTTCGATAGAATCATACGAAGGTTGGGAATCCTTCATTAGTTTTTCAATTTTTTTGTCTATCTCTGTTTTGTACTTATCTTGGCAATCCTTTAAATGTTTCTGTGCCTCACGATAATTAACTTTATCGCTTTTCACTATTTTATTATACAAAAAAATAGCATTAGAATATTTTTTGTTTTTTTCCTCCTGTCTTGCCCTTTCAAAACTTGCTTTAGAATTTTTTAATTGATTCATACTGGAATCAAGCTTGTCAACTTCATAATTTTGATAATACTTACTAATAAACTTTTTTACCTCACAGTATTCATCGTAAGTAAGTTTTCCCTCTCCATAATTCATTTCCATTTTCTTGAAAAGATCATCTAAACTATCTTCCAATTGATATGCAGCATCACTATCTGTTTTAATTTTTTGATCATATATCCTTTGCGCTTCTGTAACCTTGCCAACCGATAAATAACCTGTAATTTTACGTACAGGTGCATTATAATAACAATATATTATACTTCCTGCACAAATAAACAGGAGCGCAATAATTACTATAATAATTTTCTTCCGATTACGTCTAAACACCTCAAATTTTCTCCCAGTTGTCTTAGAATCCTCTTCTGCATATCCTTTCTTCAACTGATATCCACAATGAGGACATTGTTCTACTGTGTCTGATATTTCCCTGTTACATTCCGGACAATTCATCAAAGCCATTTTCATCTCTCCTTTGCGTTGTTTTACTATTACAAAAGCATTATAACAACGCAGAGGCTGAATTTTTTTATTATTTTGGCGCATCCTTTATTGTACTTATTTCTCTATATGAAATTTTACTCTACCCCTTCGATGATTTCAGAAAACAAATATATTTCCTCTTCTGAAAAGCAGGATAACATCACATAATCTAACATATAGCTATCATCCAATTTGCGCATACCACACAACTCCATGATACTATCTGCATAAACCCGAAATTCCTCTCTAGCCGGTCTATAATCACAACTTACATAACTATTATTCTCGTACTTAGCATATATGATATATTGTGCCAGGATCAGCAGATCCGATCGTTGGATCATATGCAGCCTTCCTTTATTTTTGCGCAATTGTTTCTGCAGTTCATTGCGCTTTTGTTCATTGTCTTCCTGCGCCAAAAGCATTTGCAAACGCATTTGCCTCTCTTTATGCAGTGCCATATTCAAAAGCTCTGATAGATATTTTTCATCAATTCGCTGCATATGATTTCGCAATGTGTGATACACCCGGCGCTGCGTCCCACCTTGCCGCCATGCAGGCATTTTCGTATATACTCCCTGTATCAGATCACAGATTCGATCATGGGAAGCATAGACGATGGATACCAAATTACGAATTTCTTTTGCTTTATTCGAATCCAATGCATGACTGCTCGAACGAAGTCGGTTTTTCACAAATCTCTCGATATCATTCTCGTCGTATTTTTGTTCACCCTGCTTCTTAGCAACCCAGCTAAAAAATCCGACTTCTTTTAATAATACAACAAGTGATTGTCGCATATTTTCACGAAAAATCCGCAAACATTTTGTCATTAATTCCTGATAGCAATGCAACACCGTCAAGCTATATCCTTTGAAATACTTCTGATGTTTGTACATCCACAAGAGAAAATCCTGTTCCTTATACAGTTTGACAATCTCGTATTGTCTGCGCAGCCAATCTGTGTGTGTATTCTGTTCCCACTGCCCCCTGTTATGACACTTACTCTCATAAAAAGATATCATCTCTTCACACTTTTGCAGCCCGATTCCATGATCAAGACAATACATGACAATAAACTCTCGATAATCATTTTCCTGAAAAGCAGTTTCCGAAATGCCATATTGCAAATATCGGTTGGTATCATCCCTTGATAAACCTACTGCCAACGCTATCTTAAAAATCTGCTGCCTGTTCGGCATAATCTGTCCGCCCATCCCAAACCATTTACGGATCGTTTGACGATTGGCAATGCGGGCCTTCTTAACCTTAGCGTAAAAGGTATCATATGCCTTTTGTCGAACTGCATCATTCATTTCATTTTGATCAGCAATCCCTCCCCACTCTTTCGTTATAAAATAATCAAATTGTTGGTAAAAATGCTCTATCAACTGTCGATAAAGCTGCTCGTAATATTCTATTTCCATTTTTCTCCTATCCTATTTCAGGCGTAATGTTTTTGCCTTTGTAAATTTACTATATTTTCGCCGTCCATTTACTTTCTTGTAGATGCGAACTTTATATGTTATTTTCTTTATCTTACGGCTGTATTTAATATCAACCTTACGGTGTCTTTTGGTAAGGTGATTATTTTTTAGTTTTAACAACACGTATCCCTTTTTGGTTTTTCCATAAAATTGGATATAACAGTTTTGCTGCCGCCGTAAAGACACCCGTAAATAACGCTGCCCTGACTTGGTTCGCTTAGGTACAACCTTTACTTTCGGCGCCGGATAATATTTTGACTTCGGCTTGGTTGAAACCTTGGGTCTTTGTGTTACTTTTGGCGTCACCTTCGGAGTAGGCGATGCTGTATTATCCAAAAAATCTTTAACCGTTACTTCTTTTATTCTTCCTTTTTTATAACCTAAAGCTTCTGTGTCCTCCATAAGCTGCAATGTTGGATATTGCTCTTTTCCTTGATACCATTTGGCATGTATTTCATCAGAAGTATCACATTTCTCAATATAATTATTTAATGCAGTACATACAGCTGTTGTATTGGCATACGTTCCCTCTTCACTTGATATTGGATCTTGACTTTCTTTCCCCTCCAGCTGTTCCTTTGTTAGCAAATAACAGCCTGACATCTCCCCTTCACCCACTTCAGCGATCAGCGGCAACGCACCATTCTCTGTGTATGCATAACAATGTTTCCATGCGTTTAACTTTTGTGCACCTGCTAATGTTCCGATTTGTATTTTTGATTCATCATCTATATCATTTTTCTTTGGCACATTCATTACACTCAAACAATTAACAAAGGGATATTTTTTGGCAATCGTTGACGGACTATCTATATAGGATTGCTGGGTACAATACCCTCTTCCCAATATGCCGCCTGCTACAATATGTCCTGTGTTACCATTGTAATCAATTGATGTTGTACACCCCACATTTTCAATGATCGTCCTGTATCTGTTATTCTGTCCACACACACCGCCAATATATGTATCGTTTATATTATTGGGGCAAACAAAGCTTCCGGTAAATACCATATCACGTAATTTGATCTGACCATCACCATCTGTAATATTCCCCACTATTCCACCTAGTACTTGCGTCTCACTGATGTCCGATTCATTAGACATAATCTGTCCGCTGCATTTTACCTGCTCTATATGAAATTGTGATTGTTGAGATTGATCAGAGGGATTATAATTATCGTTATTTGTAATACATCCTATGATACCACCGCTCTTTGTCCCCTGAACAATTGCATCGCTCCTGCACTGTGCGATCTCTAATCTACAATTATCCGTCTTACCTCTATAATAATCTCTTGAATCATACAGTTGACCAATCAGACCACCTGCATTGGTTCCCTCAATTTTATTATTCTCTAACACACAGTTTTCAATCATGGTAATATCATTTCTATAATATTTTAAATAACCAATCAATCCCCCTGCATTGCTTGTATTATGGTTATTATATGTTTTGTTTGAAAACACTTTGTTATTTGATGCCGTGCACTGTGCTACTCGAAAGTTGCTCATTGTATCCGCATTACCGATAAAAATCCCCATATGTTCTCCATTTGCCACAATGCAATTCTTCACTTCACAATTTTGAACAGATGGCGCACCACCGCCAAACAAGATCCCCAACTGATAACTCCCTGTATTCACTCCATATGCCATGCAGTTCTCTACCGTCAGTCCGGTCATGTCGCCTCCGCAATCAAACAGACCCCCAGCTCCATTATAAAACAATGCACCACGTATTACATGATCATTACCACAATATTTCGAATATAAATATCTAGCTCCGGAATCTTTCGATGACGAAAATGCAAATTTTTCTGACAAACCACACTTCTCAAAGGTCATTTCCTCCGTTAAGTCATCCGGGGCATATACTTTTTGATCCGGGGCGATCTGCGCCTTCAATTCTCCGTTCTCATATACCTGCGCAAACGCTGTTTTCTTATCATATCCAAAGGTATAATTACTTACTGTAATATCTGCTGTCTGAATATAGGCAGTCTTGGTTTCTGCCATATACCATGCCAAACCAGAATTCAGAAACTCTTGGAATGCGATGAAATCCTCTTTATTCGAAATTGTAATAGCTTTTACTTTTTTTAATTCCTTATAGCGTGAAAAATCACTCATTATTTTATTACAAAATGCCAAATAATCTACGGCAGACATAGAAGCCGATGTCTCCGCTCCTCTAACAGAAAATGATGGCATATTTCCCACTATCAAAGATATAATAATGACCAAGACAAGTGCCGTTTTTCTTCGTTTCATTCACCTTCTCCTCTCATAGCTGTGGTCACTTTTCACAACATCAAGCGCTGTAAATAGTTTACTCAAACAGTTCATCCAAATTTCCCTCATATTTTTTTGGGGATCGATTCTTCTTTGTTGTCGAACCACTGGAATCTTTTTTATTTTGCGTAGTAGTCTTTGACTCTTTTGCAGACTCTTTTGCAGACTTTTTCGATGACACCGCCTTGTCAGACGATTTTCTGTTTGTCACTGCATTCGATTTTCCACGCGCGGGTGCAGCCGCTTTCCTACTTACTTGCGCCGACGACTTCTTACTCGGTTTAGCGGATGCTTGGGTCGTCCCCTTCTTATCAGCCTGAGATCGTTTACTTGCTTTTGCGTCCTTGCCATTCTGCGGTGCTTCACTTGCTTTTGCGTCCTTATCTGCTTCTACGGCTATCGTCGATTCCGATGTATTTTTCACACCTGTAGGAGGAACCGACTTCTTATTTGGTAATGCCGATGGCATTGCCGATGGTATTGCTGTTGCACCCCTTTCCTGATCTGATACCGTCCTAATTACCTGCCTGAATGCAGCATCCGGAGCACTCCCTGTCTGCATCGGATATACACGATGAAATAATCCCAGAGCACCGATTACTACGACAATAGCACATGGCATGATCCAAATCATACGTCTAATATTGTGTCGGCTATTCTTTCGGCTAGTGTTAAATACATTCGCAATCTCGCGCCTCATTGTTCTTGTATGCCCGATCCGCGTCCAGACATATGCTCTTCCTGTTTTCTGTTGAAGCAGGTTGTTCTCCAACTCCACCTCGTCATAAAGAAGCTTCGACAGTGCATTGACAGACTTCAGCCGGTCTGCTTTATCAACTGCCATTCCCTGCATAATCGCCTCCGACTGTGCCCGTGTAAGTCCGGTCCCATATATCTCATTCAGCGGCGTCAGTTGATCATTCAGCCAGCGTTCCATCGCATCTTGTGGCACTATGCCCGTAATCATAAAATACATAGATGCACACAATGAATAAACATCCGTCCACGTGCCAAGCTTTTCACTTGCACGATGCTGCTCAACCGCAGTAAATCCACGCTTGATCGTAATCGTGTGATTGTTGCCATTGTCAGGATTTAAATTGCTTGCTGCTCCAAAATCAATCAATTTGAGTCTGCCATTTTTCGTCAACATTATATTATCCACACTAATGTCACGATGTAAAATTCCTTTATCATGAATTTGCTGTAAGGAATACAGCAGTGGTTTCATTTTGCGAAGCACTTCCTGCCCATCCATATGACCATGCGTCATCACATATCCCTTGACGCTGACACCTTGCACATACTCCATCACAATATAGGTCGTTTCATTCTCACAAAAAAAATCACGTGCCGTAACAATTCCATCTAATTCGTATAAAGATGCTGTGATCCTCGCCTCGCGGATCGCCCGTTTGCGTTCTTCGGTGTTGTTCGAATAAATTTCTTTGACAGCTACCATAACCTGCAGATTTTTATCAAATGCCTGATAAATAACCCCAAAGCCACCACGTCCAAGCACCTGCCTAATCTCGTATTGTCCTTTCAATATTGTACCCTTAGGCAACGCTCCCGTTATTTGTCCGCGATTCATCGGTTCACCTCCCACAGCTCTATACATCTTCATAATTTTTCTATTCTTTATCTCGTTCATATGATATTGAATAATATTACCACTTTTGATGTAGTGCCGCAAGACATCAAGAAGCAGTTTAAAATGTTCCGTTTGGAATATTTTAAACTACTTCTTTTCATCTACTATCAAAACACTATTGCCTCATTCCCCCCAGTTTTCATCTTTTTTTCTCGTTATATGTCACTATTACCAAGCTTCGATATGAAAACATCTCAATGGTACTTTTTTTCGTATCCCATTTGTAGATGGCATTATCCTTTTTATATTTTCCATACAAATCACAAAGGTACTCTTCCACCTTACCAGGAACTTCCTCATCAATAATATCGCTATTATCCTGTGGTGATAGCATAAAAGTAATCTGATACAATTTTCCATCCTTAAAAGAAAAATGTGTTAGTGCATCAATACCATCCATATAAGACTTCATATTATATAAATAATACGTCTCATTTTCTTTATCATCATCTGTCCCTTCCGTTCCCTTGGGATATTCTTTTTTAATCTGAGTCTCACTGCTACCCCACGCAATCTTATTATATAGACCACTGGTATCTGGTCGCTTTATAGCTGTCATTGCACCGACAACAACTACACATAACACTATAACACTCAGAACTATTTCCAATATCTTTTTCTGTTTTGTTCTTTTGCTCTCTTGTAAAGCTTTACACTCTATTTCTATGATATCTTTTACCGGAAAGCCACAGTTAGGACAACACTGTGCTTTATCACTTACCTTACTGTCACATTCCGGACATATTAATAACGCCATATCGTCTTCTCCTATTCTTCCAGATATACCCCTAGGGCTTTATAGTTATTTAATACTTCTGTATCTGTTTCGTTAAATGTATCTGAATATGTCTGCAAACTACCATTTGGATCCGTAACCATATTTGTAAGTTTAATGTACGAATCATAGAGTTTTGACATTTTTTCATAGGCTTCTTTATATTTTTCTGGCGGATTTTTCAATTTTTTCATCAAAGCATTTACAGTGTCTTGTTGTTCAGAAATCTTGTCCACTCTTGATGAAAATGTCAAATCTGAGAACAGCTTATGTAATGCATCATTAAAATCAGATACAAAAAAATGCTCATCTTTCATAGTGTATTTATCTGTTGAAGCATCATTCTTATTATAGATTGCATTATACCATACGCTTTTGATCAAATTCCCACATGATTCCGCTTCATCGGCACTATCCAGCATAGTTTTCGTGATTGTCTGCAAGTTTACCGCATATTCTTTTTCTGTTTTCTGCGCCTTGTCCGCTACAATTTTTTTCTGAATCAGACTAGCCACCAAAATCACAACAGCCATCAATAAAATAATTCCTATAGCTATTGCCATCTTCTTCTTTGTTACATTTGTCATTCGTACGCCGGCCACTTCAACCTGCTGCAAACCACCTTTGCTACTGTCTTCACTTAATGTAACCGGGCATCCACAGGAAGGACATATTTCTATTCCTTCTTCTAATTCTGCTCCACATTCTTCACAAATCACTTTCTCCTCTGGTAGCAAAGATACCCCACAATGAACACAACTCTTTGCCTTATCAGAAATCTGTTCCCCACAATTAGGGCATGTAATCATCGCCATAGTATTCTCCTTTCAAATCCAGGTAGTGTCAAATCACTACCTGATTACATTGTTGACAACTTGTATTTTTCAGGAATTTGCAAAATAAAATGCAATGATCCTTTTTTTCGATAAATATTATAACTGCATGGTGGTTGAAAAAATTTATTTTATTGTCACATGCGATTAGAAGCTTAATTGGGGAAAAAAAACAGTCCTATTATGAAATATCATAAAAGGACTGTTTATCTTACAGGGCATGATTCTATCATACACCCATTTGATTTTAGTATAGTGTTCTTTCAAAGTTTTCTTCTGAATTATTCCGATTCATCAAGAATTTTCTGCACTTCGCTCTCTGTCATAGTCAGTTTCTCTGCAATCTCAGAGACGGACATACCTAGTTCATGATAGAACACATCTATTTTGCCGGCAATTCTTCCAGCATCATATCCTTTTTTCTCTACTCTATCCAATACCTCACACATATTCAACTCCTCCTTCCGTATCGCATCATTATATGCATCCTCAAATCGATGATCGCCCGTCATTATGCTCATCATTTGCAAAACTGCATGCACATGCTTCATTTTCTGTGGCGATGGTTTATATTCATGATTTAACCGTTTCTGCACAAAATAATCCGCTACAATGCGAAAATCACTCTGAAATAGTTTTACCTGTTCCGGCGTAAGATATGCGATTTCAAATACATTGATCCGATAGTCCTGCACATATGGTTTCAATGCATCTGAAACAGTTAGTCGATCCAAAAGACTCTTCGAGGAACTCCAAGGTTTCTCATAGCCAAAATACAGCACCAATGTCACAACCGGATAACGCTTTATATCACGCCTCTTCTTGGTGGATATTATATCACCATCTCCACCATCCTGTGAAGATATATCTCTAATTAACTGAGCACGATATTCTGCTCCATCATACGAAATAACTCTCAATGGCATATCCGCATCAGAATCTGTCTGATTTTCAATCCCCAAACAGGCGATGCGTATGGTGTCCTGATTCCAATTCTTTCCGACATCTCTCACTATTTCGCGTAATTTACCATCTGCCTTATAAGAAGACCGTAATGTTTTATCCTCCAATTGCTCCGGCCTTACGATCTGTTCTCCCTGAAACAATAACACATTCACTATATCCGCAAAAACGTCATTGTAATCCTCCAGTACCTTCTCCGCAATGTCTTTCTCTCCCATGTTCCCTACCTTTCCCTGTTGGCAACAAGTTCTTCCTCTCTTAAGGATACAACCCTTGATTTACTATACCAAAACCGCGCCTATGGCAGGAATCTGCACCTATAAAGGGTACAAATCCATGCTAGTAAATCTGTCCAACATATACACACTTCTCGTTTTAGAACATAAGAGCAAAAGAACTTGTTAGATTATTTGTATATGTATAAATATATCATTTCATATGTCAATTGTCAATATGTTTTGTTTTATAATCATTCATTTGTGCCGTTTTATGCTTTTGCTCGTTTCGGAACACTCTAGCATGATATGGTTCTATCATACATTCATGCTGTTTCGTTTTCTTATCATAATATTCAGTCCAAAAGCTTCCTTAAATTCGATTGTAAAATACAATTTATTCGTAGTTACCTTGAACGTATATGGATTTGCTTTTAACAGTTTCATTTCTTATGCAGTATATTCTTTCATTGCATCCTCTCCAATCTTGATCTTATTGTATCAGATGCCCTTGTTCTTAGAAATACTCATGTATCCATTTTTATTAATTTATTGCCTTTAACCAGTGTCTACTTTATAGAATTTGATTCCTTTTTCACATGTCCACTTAATAGGGGCATCCCCCTTTTCATCGTGTCCACACTCTGGTCTTATAATTTTTAAAAATAATGTCTATTTTTATGAATATCTCCCTTTGTTAAAGTATCCACAATTAAGGCTCCTTTCAGTAATTTCAGACCTAGCAATTATTTATTATTTTCTCTCGCGATGATTAACATTCTGGACAATCCCTTTTTCTTACTGTGTCCACCTTATAGGGTACATTATATATAGGCAGGACTTACAAGGCATCTACGATCCTTTGCACCTCTTCTTCCGAAATCGCTAATTTCTCTGCGATCTCAACCACGGTCATATGAAGTTCCTCATATAAGGTTTCAATTTTCCCTTCAATCTTACCTTCTTTAATGCCTTCGACCTTACCCTCCTGGAAGCGTTCTCTATATTCCTGCTGTAATGTCATATAATCCAACCTCCATTTCTCATTTTGACGGGCGGACTGTACCGCCTCTTCCAAATCTCTTGTGAAGATATCCGATACGCCTTTTCCGTCAACATAATCCAACAATCGTTTCATTTCAGGACTTACATCATCCAAAGTCCCTTTTGTGTTTAAGATTATCTTAACGGTGCCATCGTTTAATGTCAATGCTATATCTTCACTGCAGCGGTTTTCAAAGGTATAAATATGCCGTCCCAGTCCAAACGGATCAAAGGTGCAGATGAAGATGACATAGCTTTTCTTCAAGTGATTATAATCATCACCTTTTTCCAAAATATTCAGATCGATCATTCCCTGATAATATCGCATCCGTTTGGGCAGATTTCTCGCAGTGGTTGTCTGCATTTCCAGGTTAAATACTGTGTGTTTTTCATCCTCGACATACACATCGAGGCGGATTCCTTTAGCACCCGCTGCAATGTCAATGTTTTCTGCACCTCCGGATATTCGATCTTTGCGATCTTGATCCTTAGGATTGTTTCTAGAAACGGTTTTACATATTTCGGATCGCGCATGATCACGCTGAACATAAAATCGTCTTTGAGTTCCAATTCTTCGTACGCTTTCGCCATCGTTTTTCCTCCCTTATCCCTATACGCTTTTTCTTTCGTATGTTGTATTATATGATACAACTTTTAGAATAGCTATAGGCAAAAGCGCCAAATTTTGGAGGGTAAATTCACCAACCCAGACAATTTTTCAAGTTAAAAATCTTGCTGGCCTGGTGCACTTTGTACATTCGGCTATTGAATTTTAGTGAAAAACAAACAATGGGAATAGCAGCTAACATGCTACTATTCCCATTTTACCTAGTGTTTTGACAATTTTTTCACGACATCCTTTGGATTGATTTTGTCTCCGTTTTTGGAAACCATTTTTTCAATTGTTTCAACAATTGCCGGTACATTGTCTTTTACATAATCCTTAATAAAGTTTTCCACTTCATTATACTTGTCCAATGATATTTTCCCGGATTTGATGTTTTCAAACAACAGAATCGTCATTTGACCAAGCATTTCTACTACAGTAGCCGCCATCACCGCATTTAGCACGGAAGCTGCAAGATTGATTCCGGGCAATGATTTTATAGCACTCAAACTGGTTTTAGCAATTGCACCAACTGTTCCTGCCGTAATTAGCGATTTAAATACCCTCTCTACCGTGTTCTCATCGTCTGTTTCCTCACTGATTTTATATGTTTTGCCAAGTTGATGTATCATGTGCGTCTCAAGCGCTGCCAATATTGGGGCATCTGCTAAAGGAATCGGAACTGCTCCAACCGTTCCCGCGCCTCCCGCATATGCTGTCACCAGCATCTCCGCTTTTTTTCTTCGCTGTTTATTGCGGAAACTTTCTTGCGCTGCCTTTTCATTGACCACTTTCAATATTTCATTGGTCTTTTCTATAAGTTGCTCTACACCATATTGAGACACCATGTAATCATCATCTACCTCATATGGTATTGCAACTATAGGAATGATCTCTTTCAAATTTGCAGATGGTGCATGTTTATCAAATTGTTCTTGCACCATTTTAATATTTTCAGCATTTTGTGGTTTCGCATAGGACTTCGTAAGCACTACAATCACCGGCACATCTTTCCATGGTTTTGTTAATTTTAACAGGCTCTGTATATTTTCCTTGTGCAGTCTACCATTTGTTGCTTCCACACAATACCAGATGCAGCTGATAACTTCACTCTCTTCTTTTTCGTCATCTTCCGTTCCTAACCCTTTTTTGATCAACTTCGATAAACTCTTCATAATCTTGTTTTGATTCCAAACATTGAACTCGAATCCACGAGTGTCAACTATGTTAAAATCCAAAGAGTCATTCTTATATGTGGTAATTTCCTGTGTTACCGCATCCCCTTTTGTTACTTTCGCAACCGTCTGCCCTGCAATCGCATTTACCAATGTACTCTTTCCTGCACCGGAAACACCTACAATCAATACATTTTTCTTCATTGTGCATTCCTCACTTTCTTCATTATTTTAAGTTCTACATAACCTTATATATCCGCAATAGCACTTTTGATTTCTTCGATAGTCATGTTCATTTTCTCCTTCTAAAGTCACATTTTCTTCAGGAATAAAATAATAACCACAAGAAGATCGCCCAGAACTCCCAAACGATCTCCTTGAAAATGATGCAGAAGGAAAACTACCTTTTTTTATTATGCAAATCCCATGTAGTGACTTGCCTATTTTTGATCTTATTGCCACTACCATTTTTCGGCTTTTCACAGATTTTTTTCAATTCCCTTCCTTTTTTCCTCAATATTTCTTTTCCCCGTTGAAGGCTTTGTTTCACTTCCTCTTTCATAATAGTACTATCAACAAAATTACCAAAATCACTATCATGACTGCTATGCCAATCCTTACTATCGGCATGGAAGTGTGTTGAATAATCTTTTTTTTTACACGAAAAACCGATTTATCAACTTGCTTTATCTCAAAAGTCTTATCATTATCACACTCCAGTCCTAAATTTCTTTCTAACGAAGTGATGTCTGGCGTTTCTGTCGATAATATACAATAAAAGCTATCAGTCGCATATATATCATTCAATCTTTTGGAATTGCACCGACATATACCCGCATAATGGCACTTTGACAGTTCTCTGATTTTTTGTGCATCAATTTCATACCCAAAAGCATTATCCTTTAAATTCGCAATACTATCAAGAACCGCAGAAACTACTCCTGCTTCTTCCTCTTCTTCTGCCATTAAATCTTGAAATTGCTGCCAATCATCTGTCACAATTGCCATGCTAATGTAAAATTTACGTTCAAACTTTGTACCCTTCATTTTTTTCTTGAGCAAAAAATATTTTTTCTCCGTATTCTCATCATTTGCATGTGGTATGCAACCATACGCACTTTTGAGTAGTCCTACCTCAAAGCAACTTCGAATAAATGGTAAAATATTGTCCCCTGACAACATCCCGTGATCAGCCATGTCGTTAGCATTTACTCGCCCAATTTGAAATCCCACTGGCGATCTGTCATAAGAACAGTAAAAATATACTTCCATAATGCTTCACCTACCCTCACATTAAAATTTCATAGGATCTTGTATAATATGATAACCATCACCCGTCTTCTTCAAATATTTTGAAATGTCACACAATTTTTCAATAAAGCTGTCCATATTAGCTTCATTGCGAAGCCACTGCAAAAACTTAGTTCCCAATTTTTCCCACGGATTTTTACCCTCATATATTATGTGTTCTAAGCCTGCAGCATAGAACATTAAATATGCCAGCAAATATATAAGTGGTTGTTCACAGTATTTAGGACTTGGGTTCCTTACCGACATGTCAGGAAAACTATACACTGCTTTTTCCGGTGTTTTATACTCTTTGTTTAGCAAAATTCTTTTTGTTTCATCATCTCTTTCAAAATAGCTAAACTCTGCACCACCTAAAGTAAAAATAGGCGTCATCGCCACTTCATACTTCATTTTATATTGCTGTGCGTACGAAATTAATGAGCTATATGCCTCTTCCGTTTTTTTGCATACTTCATCCATTTTTCCATCATTCAAATACCTTTCGCACTTTAACGGTACAAAAAGCAACATTTTTTTTATATATGATGGCTCATCTTTTAGATCCTCTAATGCGTGCTTAATCATCTCTGATGTCTTATGGCACAAATTTCTCTTTTCATTATAGTCCCCTTTTTCCTCCATCAAATGAGGGGTATCAATAGCAACTATAATCACCTGTGTTTCTTTCATCAAATCAACAAGCTTTTCTCGATATCCAGTCCCATTTTTTGTGCTTAACCATTCCCCTGGAAAATCAGTAAACTCTATATCTATCTCGCCTCTTTTATCTTTAAAGCTAATAGACATAGAATATGTTGTCATATCTTCTGTTGGGTTACTATCCGGAGAAAATGTTCTATTTTCTGATCCACGAAAATAATCATTAATCTCCTCTCTTTTTTCTTCTAGTACATCTAAAGTGTTGATATCCTTGTAACTGGCAATCAGGCCCATTTTCTCACATTGCTCATCAAAGTTTTGCTTCATCGCAGCCAGAACACTGGTTTTTCCACAACGGCGTCCCCCCATCATCAGCACCTTTACCTGTAAATTGTTCATTATAATACCTCCTGTTTTTTGAGATTAAAATAGTTTTCATGATCGTACTTTTGAATATTTTCTATTAGCTTATTCCACATTTCGCTGACACCCTTTTTCCGTTGATAATCAGAATACCCCTCTGACCATACTTCTGGAATGGCGTCCTCGTATAAATACCGCCATGCCCTCTGAACATTAACAGATGACTGTGAAGATGCATAAACAATGCGATCATAGAAGTCCTTTACAACCGCCCATAATGCACTATTCGGATAATTATATAGCTGTTCTATGTCTTCTTTTATATTTTTATATACCTCCTCAAGATTTCGATGAAGGAAATATATAATATCATCAGCCAGTCTCTCTTTCTCATTTAGCGCTCCTGTTATCTCCACCTGGGAAGTCGCAAGAGTGATATCTATTGGATCAAGGTTATCCCGGACACGATAAATCAAAAAACTTTCCATGCGTAAATCAAACTCTCTCAACTTTCTGATCGCATCCAAAATCAGAATATAATTGTTATGCTGATCCATGCACTGCAAATAAGCCGTCAAGTCATCAAGCCATTGATCAACATCATCTGGATCAGCTGATATTACTCCTCCTAATCTTCCCTGATCTTGATCTGCTAAACAATGTATTACATGGCTTTTCATATCTACAACAAGCTCTCGAAGAACGTCATTTAACCCAAGGAAATCATTAATAATAGACAGGCGCATCTCATCCGTCAATCTTTCGTATGCGTTATGTTGATTAATCGTACCATTATTTAATAGCTCAATCACCTTTTCTTTAGATGGTTCCCTCTTCAGAATATTGTATAATTTTTCTTCTGCAGCTTGCTTCAGTTGTTCGCACGAATCCCTTCTTGTTTCACCATATGGTGTTTCAAGATATAGATTTCTAACGGAATTTGTCATTTTTTCAATTGTGCTATTAATTGCATCTCCAAATTCTCTCCGTAGATCCTGATCAACAGACACAGCTGTAGCTCGTCTTGCCTGATTTGCGATGTCATGATACTGTTGATACAAGTTCTGTAATTGGTCCTCCGCCATTTTAAATATCCTTTTATCTGCTATTGACAATCCCTCAGACAGTCTGTCTAAAATCGGACGCAACATATTTTGTTCAACATCATCTTTATCCTTGCAATTAATCTTCAAAATATCCGCCACCTGAATCTGTGGCATTTCATTTATTTGATCATATACAATCTCAATTCCCTCAACATTGTTTCCCTTATCATCTGTTACTTTGTTCAAAATCCAAAACAACATCTGCTTGGTATATTCAGGCGTCATTTTATGACTAATGTCATTTACAATGTCAATATCTTCCGGCTCAAGCTTTGGTCCCTTTGAATCTGGTCTGCTTACCAATACAATAACATCACTATCCTTGCTCACTGTATCAATCATTTTGTCGTGAATATCAAGTGCAAAATCACCTAATCCAATTGTGTCCACTAAGGCAATCTTTCCACATTGGTCATATGGAAATTTGCACATAATGTTAACATCCTTTACCCCCAAATAATTATAATACTTAACCGTATGATCTTTACTGCTGTACTGTGCCACATATTCTTCTATTTCATTACTTGACACTGTTTTTTGGGTATTTAACAACGAGGTAATCTCTGCATTATGTTCAATGTATTTTTTTAACTGCATAAACAATGGCTGTTTTTTTACATCTTCTAAATCTATTTTTGAACACAATTCATCGACAGACAATCTTGAAATGTCACTAACTGTATTGACAACTAAAACATTTTCGCCAAATATTTTATCCAAATATTTTTTCACTATTTCCAAATATTCATCCGAATTATAAAATGTTACAATTGCGGATACCTCACCAAAATCTTGATTGGAAACAGATGATTTAGCACCTGTACAATGGCTTCCATCTGACGATGGAATTATATCTCCAGACAGTCCACTTATACTCTGCATTATAAGACTCTTTCCCTGTCTGGCGCGTCCAACAAAGCTTATGTGAATCTGTTCACGAGATAATCTTTGCTCCAACTTTGTCAACTCTTCCATTACTTTTTTATAACTTTCATGGAAACTTTTAGTATTTATGCATCTCAATGCATCTTTGATATCTATATTTTGTCCGTTGATTCCACCATCATGTACAGCTTTATCAAGCATATCAACATTGTGTCTGATCTCTTCCATTTTTTCTTTCATACTTCTCACTAACGGAAGTTTCAGCTTTCTTTGTTCAATAATAGTATCAATTTTCTCAGGTATCGTCATAGTTTCCTCCACTTCTCTGCAACCATCCGCTGGAATGGCATTAAACAGCATGTACGAATAATCTGCATCTTTGACTTATACAGTAGCAAATATTCGGATAATCTTTTTTATTTTTTGTTAATCTCTGTATGTCATCCATCAGCATCTAATAATCTTACAATTACTTGCTTTTCCATTTCTGCACCTTCCCTCTCATCTCTGTATCCTTTTTTACAGCTTTTCGTTGTTGTCACATTCCTTTATTTAGTTTTTTATACCTCTCCATTGCTACAAATTGATAGATTCAAATCTTTTGGGTGATTCAGACATATGTAATTCATCTTCTCCCAAATCAACCCATGTAGTAAGATGTCCTCTGCTAAATCTGATATATGGTCCTGCGAAAGATACAAATTTGGCATTTTGTCCAAGTACATCATACCCTACATACACTTCATTCATAATTATAATCCGCCTTTCTGTAATAGACACCAATGTGCATCCAGCATTTATTCTTAATTTGTAAGAATTAAGTTGACAAAATCAATTATTTCTTGCCGCATAATAATACTACTTGTTACACTTCCATTATTCCTTATTGGCAATAAACCCCAAAAAACAAAATCCCAAAAATGTACCAATACATGCAAGTAAAGCACATAATATTATTTTTACTCCTGCTGACAAGCTACCTGCTTGTACAACATCTATCATCAGTTTCATAATAATCGGATCAATTAATAATGCCATAATTCATTCCCCCTAGTATGTAATTATTTGCCACTGTAAATCTATACTCTAAATTCTTACCTCGAACTTCGGGCAAGTCATCTGTGACTGCATTTCCCGATTATCTCTCAGCAAGCACGGTTTCTTAACACCTCTTTCATACTCCCACACGTCCTTCATCCCTCTTTTGGGGGCGATCACCTCGAAGGTTGGATCAAAATAGTGTTTACAAAAAGCACATTTTTTCATTCCGGTAGAGCCTTTCCGAGCTGTTAACCATGTCATTTCCCGCCTCCATTCTAAGATTTCCTTTGTATATGTATTCCTCTAAAAATACATGTCATTAGTCTTTCCTTTTTTTAATATAAATATATTAGCACCGTATGTTCATTTCGTTTCTTAAAAATTTTCACACCAAAAAGGGGAATTAATTCCGACTTATTTGGAATAATCCCCAATTTCTTATAATACCATTTCTGTTTCAAGCATATCCTAAATCATTTCGAGCAAAAAGATCCTTAATGCCTCCCGGATATCGTCAGCAGACTGAATATCAGACTCCTGAAGCAATCCTTAAATCAGATTACTCTTTCCCTCAGTCGTTGTTTTTGATTTGTAAACCTTTTTTCTGTTTGTCATAATAAAAGGCCTCATATGATTTAACATTTTATCTCAAAACACCTTCATATTATATAATTTGCATAGTTTTTTCACAGGCTCACGGTAAGTACTATTCTGTTTCATACTTTGCAATCGTCTTCACATTTTTCTTTTCATACTTATTTAACACAGATTCATCAAACTCTTCCGGTTCTATCGTTCCTTCATACCAGTCCTTTGAATCGAAATATTTCTGAAGCGATGCATCATTAAATTTTCTTCCATGTCGAGCATAAATTTCATTACGGGCTATCTTACACTCGCTTTCAGACAAGTCATATAAATCATCATCTGTTATATACTGCGAATCACTGTCTGGCAATATATAATCTGTACTCTCTCCCTCATCCAAATTTTCAGGATCTTCCATATCTTCCGAATCATCAGATTCATCCATATCAGAATCTTCATTATCTCCTGAATTATTATCTACTTCCTTTTTTACCTTCTCATATTGCTGTTCTTGTTTTGCAGTCGCTTTACAAAATGGTATGCTTCCACCAGTTTCTTCATCATTCATAAACAACTTTCCAGATAAACTCATGGTAAAATATGTGTTATTATTTGACTCCAAAATCTTGTCTTTTATGGTACCAGTCAAATCTGCATGAAAGGAATCCCCCACCGCTACTCCGTATGTTGTCAACGCATATGTATTTTTCTTTTCCAAACTAATATCTATAAAAATTAGTCGCCATTTCTCATCTTCCTGACTATCATAATCGTCTGCAACAAACATCCATAACCCTGTTAAATTTTCCTCTGTAATATCCACCTGTTTTTTATCAGCTTCAGTAATCTCTGCCTCAGTCAAGCCCCCATATTTTTCTGCACTGTTGCTTGCATTCTCTTTATCTGTGATCTTCCTATAATTCGTACCAGCAACCGTAATTACAATCCCGACAATTACAAGTAGTACTATAAATGCTACTCGTTTTTCAGTACTATCAGCTGTAATGATCAATCCTATTCCTGCCACAATTACAACTGCAAGTACTATTTTCCAATAATATAAGGTCAATATTGTCATAAGTACTCCAAATAAAATACAAATTATCAATTCTTTAAATATGCTACTTATAGCACCTCCAAAATAAATAACATCAAACACTCGATGATACAAAACAAAAGCTAAAACAGTATATGTTATCAGTAATATTAAACCTACCCCTGATAATACCATAATTTATTCCTCCTAGTATTTTTTTCAGATATTTTCTATTGTTTACAGCACCACATTAAAGTCCTGTATCGCATATTATTATTTTATGTCCCGGTTCCATCTGCTCCTCACACATTTTAGCTATTACCGCCAGCACCAGACCTACCTGTTGATTGCTAAGGGTAGCCGCTGTTATAGTCTCATTAGTATCTGATGGTAAGCTATTGATAAACCATTGCCCTATCAAGAAATAGGTCATTTTATAAATCTTCCCATAGCATGTTCCATGAACAGACGATCCATAATAGAAAATAATTCTTTTATTGGTTAATGCCATAAAGTTTTTAAGCTTTCCAACCAATGTATTGTCCTGACAGAAAAGCACCTGCTCTCCCGCAATCAAATGTGGTCTTAAAATCCCACATGCTTCTTGAAAAAGCGGCTGATTGACCTGCTCGCTAGCAAGACATTTCCCCTGTTGCATACACAATTCATCCATTAATTGCTGTGCTGTTTTTCCAGAATGCAAGAGATCTACCATAGCATCCCAGCTTTTCTGATTTTTTTCAGGCAAATTGACATCTCTCATCACAAACAGATCCAAAGCACTATCCCCTGTTGTATTCTCTGGCGGTGTCACAACCTCGCCTTTTTTTGCTCTTTCAACTGCAGTTCTTACCAGAGTTACAAAATCCTCAGAATCAGACACTCCACTGCACGAATAGATAAAGACCTTTCGTCCTGAAGTAAGTGTTATCTGAATTTCACTTCCCAATCCGGCCCATACCAATAATGCTACAACAATAAGGCCCCAAATCGTTCCTGATATTAAAGACAAAATCGTCAAACCGCATATAAGTATAATAAAATATAAATTTATATGCTTCTTTACTAATACGTCCGCAATGTCCTTATACGGAATCGCATGGATAGATTCAAATCTTTTGGGTGAAACAGACATATGTAATTCATCTTCTCCAAAATCAACCCATGTAGTAAGATGCCCTCTGCTTAATCCGATATATTGCCCTGCTGAAGATACAAATTTCGCATTTTTACCAAGTACATCATATCCCACATACACTTCATTCATAATTATAATCCACCTTTCTGTAATAGGCACTAATGTCTGCCCAGCATTTATTCTTAATTTGTAAGAATTAAATTGACAAGATCAATTATTTCTTGCCGCATAATAATACTACTTGTTACACTTCCATTATTCCTTATTGGCAATAAACCCCAAAAAACAAAATCCCAAAAATGTACCAATACATGCAAGTAAAGCACATAATATTATTTTTACTCCTGCTGACAAGCTACCTGCTTGTACAACATCTATCATCAGTTTCATAATAATCGGATCAATTAATAATGCCATAATTCATTCCCCCTAGTATGTAATTATTTGCCACTGTAAATCTATACTCTAAATTCTTACCTCGAACTTCGGGCAAGTCATCTGTGACTGCATTTCCCGATTATCTCTCAGCAAGCACGGTTTCTTAACACCTCTTTCATACTCCCACACGTCCTTCATCCCTCTTTTGGGGGCGATCACCTCGAAGGTTGGATCAAAATAGTGTTTACAAAAAGCACATTTTTTCATTCCGGTAGAGCCTTTCCGAGCTGTTAACCATGTCATTTCCCGCCTCCATTCTTAGATTTCCTTTGTATATGTATTCCTCTAAAAATACATGTCATTAGTCTTTTCGTTTTTTTAATATAGATATATTATCACCGTATGTTCACTTCGTTTCTTAAAAATTTTCACATTAAAACAAAACCTGCGCATTGCTTTTATAAGATTAGGGTGTCAAAAGTCCATTTTCATGACGGAGATATTTTTTTGAAGATTTGTGCTACAATATCTTGAGGCGATGCGGCGCATCGTTGATAGATATTGTAGTCAAAGATTTGAGAAAATAGCCCGTCAGGGAAATTCAGACCTTTTGACACCCTAATCTTTATAACAAAAAAACAGGATGTCAAAAGGTCTGAATTCCTCTGACATCCTAATCTGATCAACTATTATTTACTTTTCCTTACTTTCCACTCTCAGCACTTGCGGTCGGTGTCGCGCTCGGCGCCGCCTGCAGGGAATCCCCGCCCACGATCGTCTGATCCAGCGGCTCCGGAGTCGGTGTCATTGTTGGCGCCGCATCGGACTGTTGATAGAACGGATCGCCGCCATGCCATACGAAGCAGTAATTTCCGATCATGCATACTGCCCCGACAATTACTGCCAGTATGATGATGTTACGTCCTCTGCCATGCATCCAGTCACGAAACTGATGCCACGTCTCACTCAATTTATGTTTCACGATATCTCATGTTCCTTTCCGTTGTTACACCTGATCACGACAGGTTTCCAATATCTTTGACTAACACTGCCGTCTCTGGTGGGCAGTCTAAGATCAATTTGCCGGACTGTACCGGGTACACCTTTGTCTCTATGGAAAATCCACTGGCATCGGTAAGGATCACACGTGCCATTCTAGTTGGCTGTGTCATACCCAAACGCCATACCGGGATCTCCATATGTCTTGTATCCTGACTGATATTAATTGCTACCACAATATGTTCATTGTCATCAAAACGACCATAACTAATGCACTGATATTCCCCAAACAAAAATAGAATAGAGCCGGTTCGCAGTACCTGGTGTTCTTTGTGGATACGGATCAATTCTTTGTGATACTGGATCAGCTCTTCGTCTTCGTGTCCCCAAGGATACGCACGTCGGCTGTCCGGATCTGTCCATCCGCAAAGTCCTGCCTCGTCGCCATAATAAATGGTCGGCGCACCCGGCCACGTCATCTGCATTAATACGGCCATTCGAAACAGGTTCTTATTAACGCCTTCATTCGCAGCATCTGCTCCACGCGAAGAGATACGGCCAACTTGATGGTTGGTTCGTGTCAGGAAACGGGAGTGGTCATGATTGGACAATTCATTCATCGCCACCTGCAAAGACTGCGTATTAAATCTTGTCATATAATGCCGCATGGAGCCAAAGAAAGCATCTGCATTCCCGATAAGATCTCCTCGGTATTCATCGCTGTGTTTCTCCACACCGGTCAAAAACCAGGTGAGTGGTTCCATAAATGCATCGTAGTTCATCACGGTATCCCACTGATCACCCTTTAACCATTCTGTCGGATCACCATAGTGCTCTGCCAGCACGATCGCATTCGGATTGGCTTCTTTTACATTACGGCGGAATTCGTGCCAGAAATGGTGGTTGTACTCTGCGGTCTGCCCCA
>OJNH01000504.1_pt1 | contig 34657 bp, 24 predicted proteins | sample 1597361 | NCBI WGS metagenome assembly OJNH01 (sample SAMEA2452136, study PRJEB22498) | human gut metagenome | biome: human feces; feature: human gut; material: feces | place: Australia | collected 2012
AGTTTACCCAAATTAGCTGTTCGCTATCCTAATAGGTTTTCGGACAGCCTCCCCCTTGGGATTTTATGTTCTTTTGAGTTTCGCTATACGCCTACATATAACAACGGCCGAAAGGAAACTCTCATTAGTGGTGTGGTTTTTTCTGTATCTACCACTCGGTCTCACTCCACCCTGCATCGTTATACCATGCGGTTGACTGAAATTGCGTGTTAAAGGCAGGGTAGCCATGTTTGCCGTCAAACAATGCGCGCGGTATGAACATCGACACTCCGAGAATGTTGTCGCGGTCATTGACCTTTGCTGGCAGTGGATTGTCGTTAACGTATGCCATGATGAACGATGGTGAGGCGTTGCAATGTATAATACTTTTCTTTGCCACCCTGAGCCAAGCCTGATAATCGTCGTTAGAGAGAATATGCTTCATGGCACTGCCCATGTCGAAATAGTCCGGACTGTAGGCTATGGCGTGAGAGTAGTATGTCTGGATGTCATTTAGCTGTGGGGTGGTCTTGTTGGCAAACACCTTGGCGACAAGCGGAACCGTTGTCTGCGCCAGCTCCTTCAGGTGGGCGGTTTTTATAACGGAGTTGACGTTGCCGAAATCTTTGTAGTACTTATGCAGACTGGCGTTGTCTACAGCGTCATAATAGTATTGGCTGGCAATGAGTGACACGTTGGCATCGCTGGCAGGATATGCGAACAGGGCTTTGGGTATTAGGTTTGTGTAGTAGCCTCCGTAGGCAGATGTTGATGTGGCGCTACCCACAACATAGTCGGTGACGTCCTTGAGCTCATAGGCCACTTCGATGTTTTGCATCAGACATGCGTCGAAGAAGATATAGTCAAGGTGCACTCCGCTTCGGGCAATGGCTTGTGCCATGTCACTTATGTTCATCTGGGGTCCCGTTATTCCTGATGCATCTGTGTCATCAGACAGGTTGCCGCCCGGACCTACATCGATGCCAAACGAACGGGCGCTGAAACCATTTGATCGCAGAGTGTTGACGGTGTTGCCTGTGACGAGCCAGCCGTTGCCATGGCTCCAAAGCACCAGACCGTAGCTCTTGGAGGGGTAGTCTCTATCAATGGTTTTCAATACGGAATACAGGGTGGCGGGATCGGTGGAGTATATGTCATCAGACCATGTCAGGATTTTTTCGATGACAGTACGTCGACCGTATTTGTAGATGCAATAAAGGCGGGGCAGTTTTGCATCGTCAATAAAAAGAAAGACATTGTCAAGATTGTTAGTAAGCCTACTTGCACCCTCAACAATCTCCATGGAGTCAAGTCGTGAAGCTCCGGCTTTGCCAAGACTGTTTTGGGCGGCAAGATAAATAAGCACAGAGCGGCGGAAAGTTGTGCCCGTTTCCCGCCGTGGTGAAGTGGAATCTTCGCTGTCGCTGCAGGCTGTTGTAGCAGAGCACATCATGACAGTCAGTAGAATCAGGATGAAGTTTTTTATTAGTCTTTTCATGTTGTCAGCGGTGTTAAGTGTGGATTTGTTGTTGTCAGATTTCATCGCTTTTTGCTCCAAACATAGGGTCAATCTTGATGAGTGCGGTAACAATGGCAGTCAGCAATGTGCAGGCCATCACGACTATGAAAAACGTGGGGTACCCCCAACTCGTTTGCAGCAGTCCTGCAAACATGCCCGGCACCATCATGCTTAGCGCCATGAAGCCCGTGCAGAATGCGTAGTGGCTTGTGGCGGAGTCTCCCTTTGCAAAGTAGAGTAGAAACATCATATAGGCGGTAAATCCAAAGCCGTAGCCTGACTGCTCAACAAACACGCATGCGTTGATAATCCAGAGGTTCTGGGGCTGCAGATATGCCAGATAGATGTAGACGGCATTGGGAATGGAGATGGCGGCCACCATGGGCCACTTCCATTTGCCAAATCCGTCACGGGCAATGGCTATGCCGCCAATGATGCCTCCGAGCAACAGACCGATTACACCCACCGTTCCCTGTGAAAACCCTACCTGTGCCGTGGTCATACCAAGGCCTCCTGCCGTAGCACTGTCAAGAAAAAACAGTTTGCTAATGGGGGTGAGCAGAGCCTCGGGGAAGCGGTAGAGCAGCATGAAAAGCAGTGCTGTTAGAATTGCGGGTTTCTTGAAGAATGTGACAAAGGTGTCCATAACCGTGGCGTGATGTTTTGCAGGACGGTCGGTCTTGGGGTGTGGCAGGCAGAAGCAGTGGTAGGTTGCAAGCACAAGAAACATCAGTGCGGCGATGCCGAAAGTCACTCCCCATGCTTTTGCCGGAACATTATAGTAGGTTTCGAGGCAACCTGCAATCATTATCAGAACCCCCTGTCCCAAGATTGTAGCCACACGGTAGAAGGTGCTGCGCACGCCTACATATAGTGCCTGCGAGTGAGTATCAAGCTGTAGCATGTAGAAGCCGTCGGCGGCAATATCATGTGTGGCACTGCTGAAAGCGGTAATCCACAACAAGGCAAGCACCCATGCAACCGAGAAACTTACAGGCAACATAAAGGCAATGCCTCCCAATGCGGCTCCTATAATCATTTGCATGACACAAATCCAGTTCCTCTTAGTGCCAAAAAAGTCTACGACGGGACTCCAAAACGGTTTTATGACCCATGGCAGATAGAGCCATGCAATGAAAAACGAGCTGTCGGTATTGTCTATACCCATGCGTTTGAACATGCATAGGGCAACAGTGACAACTATAACATTTGGTATTCCCTCTGCCATATAGAGCGAAGGTATCCAAGTCCACGGTGATTGTTTTTTGAAACTCATGTTGTTATGAAAGAATCGTCTTTATGCGTTTGTTGTCTAATGAAGTGAGAAAGGAAATGCTCCTTTGTCATCTGTTGGAATGGTCTGTAGTGTTGTGTGGGGGTAGTAGTGCTGTAGAATCTGTTGATAGGAGTATCCCTTGTCTGCCATTACTGCGGCCCCTATCTGGCAAAGACCCACCCCGTGTCCCCAGCCTTTTCCATGAAGGACGAAGCTTTTGGGAATGCCATTGGCATCCGTGTCGGACGCATCAACGGTGAAGGCCGAACTGTATAGGTGGCTTTCGCTGAGGGAGGAACGTATGGTCAGTTCCTTGCCTATGGTGAGATGGCCGTTTGTGCCGTCAATGAACAGTTGGCTGATGCGTCCGCTTTTGCCTCTCTTGATGGGGTGCAGAGCACGCACTTGTCCGATGTTGCGTTGAAGTTTCTTTTTTAGAAGTTCTTGCAAATGTTGTTGTGTGAGGCTCACTGTCCAGCGGTAGAAGTCGGTTGTTTCAAGGTCATAGCTGTTGAGCACTTGCTCCAGAATTCTCTTGTCGCAAGTGTCGCAGAAAGCGTGTCCAAACTGTGGGTCGGTATCGGCCACGGGCTGCAGATACGGCACGTTATAGTCTTCCCAGCAGGTGGCATAATCTTCTGTCATACCCCCACAACATTTAGAGAAACGGCAGTCACACACTTTGCCATCGTAGGTAAGCACCTGTCGTGCGGTCTGTCTGACAGCAAGTTGTGCGTTGGGGTTCGTGATGCGGGTGATGCCCTGGTAGCGTTGACAGTGGTCATCGGCGCATACATCGTAGAGCGTGTGATCTTGATGATCCTGCCATGTTATTATGATGTCTGACGGAGCGTTTGGTGGTGTGGTGGCATGTTGGTGTGGCATCGCATGATGCTCCTTCTGCTTGATTGCCCACGAACGGCTTATCACGGCCGCCGCCTTGAGAAACTCCATGTGAGCGGTAGGTTTCATTTCACTGCTTATGACCGAAACGAGATACTCTTCAATTGGCACGATGTTGACGGCGGTGAGATCATCGCCATCACTGATCACTCTCAGTGTGCCGCGGAATGTTTGGCTCTCCTGTCGCTGCCAGTGGTAGTCTATGCCAATAGTGACATTGTGGAGTGTGAAGGTGGCACCCGAATCTGACGGCACAAACTCTGTGGGGCAAGATACAACAATGTCCCTTCTGCGAATGGGCGCACCATTGCATGTCCACGCACCCTGGAAGCTTACGTTGATTCTTGGTGCTGTGAGAATACCCACACTAATCATCGGAAGAGGCTTTTGAGAGTTGGTTGATAGTAGGTTGCAATTCTTCTGTGGAGAGTGCCACCTCTTGCAGAATACTTGTGATGGTCTTGGTGTTAAGACGAAGGAAGTCTTTCTGGTGTGGGGTGATGATAAGACCGCCCATGTCTACGGCTCCGGGACTTATGCACATATTGGCTTCACCATCTGCATAGTAGCAGAAAGGCCTAAGTTTGCGGCGCGGAATTATGATAACTCCCTTGCTCCACGCTATAAGGTTAAAGCGCGGCTCTGGTTCGCCTTCCACTGTGGGCAACGCTCTGACTATGCGCTCCACTTCAGAATGGTCTGTGGTGAAAAAGAAAGGGTAGGCGAAGCCTGTGCAATAAAATATTGTGTTGCAGAGATGCTTGGCAGACTGCAAATAGTAGTCAATGTCTCGCTGTAGTGGTATCTCGTTGAGTGCACCGGCCTGAAAATGGAAATGGTCTGGAGCCGATGCGCCACACTGCGCCCCATTGTAGAATACCACAAAGTGTTTCAAGCGTGAGGAGATGTCGGCAAGTTGTTCATAGTGTCCCGCCATGACTTGGGGTTCGTGAGCCATAAGTGGAATGGTGAAGTGATGGTGGAGTATGGGGAAGGGGTTGACGCAAAACTGCAGAGTGTGATGGTATGGCAGGTGGAGCTGTTCGGCAGGTTGGTTATCCTGACACAGAAAACACTTGCGTTTAGCAATGGTCTGGACATCCAATTTAGCTCCAGTTGACACTATGCGCGAGGGATTGTGCTGTGCGGTGAAGATGGGGCGCAGGGAAGTGTCATAGTCGAAGAAATTGGCACGCTCCACACCGTTATCCAGCATGGCAAAACGTTTCCGCACGTCATGCCATCGTTCCAGCTGGGTCTCAAAGAAGTCTGTCAGTTTCTTTTCGTCGACATATTTGGCACGAAGGTCAGTGCGGTGATATATTTCCTGAGTCCTTATCCAGTCTTTATAGTAGTTGTTGCGGTTTGTCTGGGCTACAGACAGGGCGGCATCAGAGTTGCCTTGCCAGCGTCGGCAAAGATAGAGGTTGTCGTAGATGCGCCCAATGCGATAGGAACGTGATATAGCCAGACCTACAGCATAGTCTTCGCCATAGCTGGTGTTGGGAAATCCTATTTGGCGCAACACTGGCACAAAGAATGCGCGTGGTGCTCCAAGCCCGTTGATGCGCAACGCATTGTTTGGTCCGTTCTCGTCAGTCCATTCGCGATGGTCAATCAGGCCGGGTGGCAGAGGGTTGAGATTGAAGTCCACCAAAGAGTAACTGCCTATGACCATTGCGGCATGGGTTTCGTAGAACTTGTCAACCACGCGCTGCAAGGTGTGGGGCGAAGAGTAGAGGTCGTCAGAGTCGAGTTGTACGGCAAACTTGCCACAATGTTCGGAGCGTATGGCGAAGTCCCAACAACCTCCGATGCCGAGGTCATGACGTTCGGGAATGAGGTGAACCACTCGAGAGTCTTCGTTTGCGATGTTGTCTATCTGCTTGGCAGTGAAATCTGTGGAGTGGTTGTTTACGACAATGACGTTGTATTTGAATGTAGTCTGCTGCTCCAGCGCAGAGCGGATGGCATCGGTGATAGTTTTGTCGCGGTTGCGCACAGGTATGACGACACTGGCCTCAAGTGCAAACTTCACATCAAGGTTCGCACGGCGAAGCATGGATGGGCGGATGAGCACCTTTTGTTCGTCAAGCCATTTGGTGCAAACGTTTTCCATCTCTATCTGCACTGAGCGCATAGAGGGGTTGACATAGTCAAACTGTTTTTGTCCACTTTGTCGCAAGTCGCTCTCCATTTCTGTATAGAGAAATTCGGGAATGTGTATCTTAGGGCGGTGCAAGTGGTCGGCATAGAGGGCGGCGTGGGTGAGCACTTGCCCGACATGAAACTTTCCATGATACACTCTGAGGCTTCCATAGTCAAAGTCGTTGCGTATGGAGCCAAGCTGAGAGTCTATAAGCGGGTGAGGTGTGGGTGAGGCGTCACTGGGTTTCAGCTCATAGTAGTCAGCATAGGCCATAGCATCATTCACAGATTCGCAGACCTGCACCATTCGTTCCATGGCTCGGTAGCCAAGACTGAGTGGTGAGGTCTTTGTGTAGATGAAGTTGTATTCGTGGTCGAGCGAGTTGATATACTCAAGAGTCTTTGAGCAAAACATGCATGCCTCTGTTGTTCGTATGGTCACGTTGCCGAACGTTGTTATCTGCTCGGATTTCAGTTTTAGACTTTGAGGCAAAGAACTGGGTTCATATACCACGATGGCGTCTGCAACACCTTGTGCCTGTATGCTCTCTATTGTGAGCAGGGTGTCAGAGGGGTTGATGTTGAAAATGTGGAAAGCTGTCGACATGTCGTGTGTGATGTGTTAAAGGTTCAGTTGGATTGTACAAGACGGTGTATGGCCACCTTCTCACCGACTACCCACAGCCGGTCATCGGGCATTATGATGCGTTGGGCTTTTGGCAGACCGATTTGCCCGTTGTCCTCCTCAAAGCCAATGAGCATACACTCATAGTCCTCGCGCAATCTGCTCTGACATACGGTTTTGTTGCACAAAGTGGAGTCTGTTCCTACTGTGATGCTTCGCAGTATGAGGTCATTGTCGTCTGCCAGAACTATATCGGGGAAGATGCTTGTGTTGATTGTCTCACAGAACGCCTTGATATTGTCATCCGAACCGATAATCTGTATTTTGTCCCCAGGAAAGAGTATGGCATCGCCTCCTGGCACGTTGATGCGTTGTCCGCTTCTAACAATGGCCGCCACCATTACGCCAGTTTTGTTTGCCAGATCGAGTTGGCGCAGGCTTTGACCTGCCAAGGTGCTGTTCATGGGTATCTGTATTATAGTGAGGTGGACGTCGTGGGTAAGCAGTTGGTCGGCGTAGGTCGGGGTAGCTTCGCCTGACCGCTGTGCTTGGACGTCACGGCTTTTCAGGTTGCGCATAAAGAGGTCTTCAAGTCCTTTGCTCCTTGTCTGTATACGGTGTGACATCATGATGCATCCCATGAGAGCAAAGGCTATGAGCCAATGCAGTATGGTGGAATAGGGCGAGAGGTAATTGATAAGGTAGAATACAAACGACGATGCTATCAAGTAGCGCACGATGATGGTGAAAATCAGCGGAAATCTATTGTATATTTTCTCGTTCCACAAGGCACGGAAGTCATCACTGTGGTTCTTGCGCATCACTATGGCTCTGACAAAAAGTGACAGCACCAGAAACGTAACAACGCCACAGAAGGCGTTGCCGTACCAATGGCCGAAGAGCTTGCGGCTAAGCGGCAGCAATGATGACAGGCTGATTGCCAGCATGGCTATGCACAGCACCGAGTAGGCCAGTGTCTGCTTCACAAGTGCATCTATCAAGCGGCGCCATGTGTTCTCGCTGTTGGCAGATGCAATGTAGCTCTCAGAATTAAGCACATGCCTGACACGGTAGGGCATGTGGTATTCTACTGCATCAGCGGCACGTGGAGCGAGACGTATCATGTAGGGCGTAAGGAATGTTGTTATCACAGATACGGCAACAACTACTGGATAAAGGAAAGGTTCTGTAACCTTGAGGCTCACACCAAGTGAAGCGATGATAAAGGCAAACTCTCCGATTTGTGCCATTGAGAAACCGCATTGTATAGCCACTCTGAGAGGTTTGCCAGAAAGCATAAAGCCCATAGTGCCGAAGATGGCCTGCCCAACGATGATGAGCAGTATAAGAATGACGATAGGTAGCCAGTACTGGCCTATGATGCCAGGATCAACCATCATTCCTACCGACACGAAGAAAATGGCTCCAAAGAGATCCTTCACGGGTGCCACGACAGTGTTGATTTGCTCTGCCTCAACTGTTTCTGCCAAAATGCTACCCATCATAAACGCCCCAAAAGCAGCGCTGTAACCCATGTTTACGGCAATGACGACCATGAGGAAGCAAAATCCCAATGCCATGATAAGCAGTGTCTCACTGCTCATAAGGGGTCTGGCTCTACGCAGAAAGGTAGGGATGAGAAACACTCCTACGATAAACCACAATATCAGCACAAATGCAAGTTTGAGGAGACTGTAGAACAATTCGGTACCCTCAAATTGGTTGCTTACGGCCATGGTAGACAGTATTACCATAAGCAGAATGCCCAAAATGTCTTCTACTACCAAAGCACCGAGTACTGACGATGCAAAACGTTGTTGGCGCAACCCCATATCGTCAAGGGCCTTGTATATTACGGTGGTTGACGACATGGCCAGCATTCCACCGAGAAAGAGGCTGTTCATGCTGTTCCAGCCAAAGAAGTGGCCTGCAAGTGCGCCCAGACCTATCATGCAGAAGATGATGGTGCAGGCGGCGATTACGGGGCTGGGCCCCATCTTAACGAGCTTCTTGAAACTGAATTCCAAGCCCAATGTGAACATAAGGAAGATGACCCCAATGTCTGCCCATGTGCTTACGCTGTTGATGTCGGCAATGGTGGGGAAGATGGAGAGGTGCGGGCCGCAAATAAATCCCGCTACAATATAGCCCAATATTAATGGTTGGCGCAGACGTTTGAATATCAGTGTAACGATTCCGGCCAGAACGAGTATCAGGGCGAGGTCTTGGATTATGTTGGGCAATTGGCTCATTTTATAGAACGAAGATGTTTATTGTCATACGGGGGGAGGTACTATCAGCTTTCCTGCCCTCTGTTGGCCTTGTAGTGTTGGTTCATAGACCAAAGTCTTGGCGGCATCCCCACATATTGCATAAAGTTCTTGCTGAATGCCGATGTGCTGAGGTATCCGCTCTGACTGGCGATATATTCAAGCAGAGCTTCGGGCTTTTCCATAAGTATGGTTTTCGCATACTCTACTCTGTGGCGGTTAATGAATTCCCGGAATCTCATGTTGTGGCGTTGTTTGATGAGCCACGCCAGAGATGTCTTGCTTGTGTTCATTTTTCTGGCCATTGATTCGAGCGTTATGGTGGCATAGAGGTAGACGCGGTCTTGTTCTATAAGCTTGTCGAGGCGCTGGCACATCTGGTGATATTGGGCGTTGCTTGGTTTAAAAGGGACGTTGTCGCTTTGGTCGGTGGAAGGGGCGAGGTGGTCTTCTTCCAAGGCACTCTCATTAGGATCTGTACGCTTCATGTGGCACGTGTAGCAGATGGCGTGAGCTATCAATGTAATGCTGAACATTATTGCTGCCGTCACCGCAGGGTGTTCGATGAGATATTGGTCGCCATATAGCCGCTTTATTCCGCAAACAATCATCAGAAGCACTATGGCGGGGGCAACAAAAGCCATGATTCGTGCCGACTGTCCTTTCCACACCTCTTTGATGTCCAACAGGGAGTAGTGGCTCTTTCGGTGTAACACGATGGCCGCAATGGTGATGTAGGCCGTTTGTATGAGTAGCAGAATGTCATACCATTCCATACAGATGGTCTTGTAGTAAGAGTAGATAGGACCTGCAAAATGTTCCAGTCCCTGACCAGTGCGCAGGGCATAGACATATTCATTGGCATGATGTTCTCCCATCAGAATCATAAACAGAATAGTGGCGATGGACTGTGATGTTACAAGAATAAACCATATAGGCGTGAGCCAGTTTATGATTTTCTTGCCGCAAAGTGCTCTGACATACATGGCGATAAACGGCAGCACTATGGGGCCGAAGATTTGTCGCACAATGTTGACCAAGGCTATGTGGCTCACTTTGGCGGTGGGGGAAAGGTAGATGCCTTCTGCAAGTATATGTATAGCACACAGCGCCAATGTGACCGTAAGGAGATTGTTGGTTGTACTTCTCTTCTCGGTGAGCATGATAGCTGTCCATGCAATCAGTAGCATGCCAGGACAGAGTAATGCAAAATATACGAACATTGGCGCTGTGTGTACTGTTGTTGTGGTGATGTCTCACACTTGTTTCTTGATGCCGTAAGACACTACGCGTATGGCTATTCTCTTTTTAAAGCTCGAGGTCGCAGTCGTGCATTTCGTGCCATGGCAGACCTTGTTTGTTGAGTTCTGCCATAAATGGGTCTGGGTCGAATTCTTCTACGTTGTGCACTCCGGGTTTGTTCCACAGGCCAAGGGCAAACATGCGTGCCCCGATACATGCTGGCACTCCTGTGGTATAGCTGACTCCCTGCATGCCGGTTTCCTGATAGGCGGCCTGATGTGAGCAGTTGTTGTAGACATAGTATGTATGCTCCTTACCGTCGTTGTCGATGCCTTTGATGCGGCATCCGATGGAAGTTTCACCGTCATAGTTCTCTCCGAGTTCCTGAGGATTGGGAAGCACGGCTTTAAGGAATTGCAACGGTACTATCTTGACTGTCTCCATGCCAGTGCCATCGGCTTTAGGAGCCGTATATTCGATTTCGTCAATGCGACTCATGCCAATGTTCTGTATTACGTCAAGGTAAGTTAGATATTGTTGGCCGAACGTCATCCAAAAGCGTGCTCGCTTGATTGTGGGGAAGTTGATAACCAGACTTTCTATCTCCTCATGGTGCAGCAGATAGGACTCTTTGGGGCCGATATTTGGGTAGTTGAGAGTCTGGTGTATCTCCATTGGCTCAGTCTCTATATACTTGCCATTTTCATAATACAGCCCTTTTTGGGTAATCTCGCGTATGTTTATTTCGGGGTTGAAGTTGGTTGCAAAAGCTTTGTGGTGGTTGCCGGCGTTGCAGTCAACGATGTCGAGGTATTGTATCTCCTTGAAGTGGTGCTTGGCAGCGTAGGCGGTGAAGATGGAAGTCACTCCAGGGTCGAAGCCGCATCCGAGTATGGCGCACAGTCCAGCCTTCTCGAAGCGTTCTCTGTAGGCCCATTGCCATGAGTATTCAAAGTGTGCCTCGTCTTTGGGCTCGTAGTTGGCGGTGTCAAGATAATTGCATCCTGTCTGCAGGCAAGCCTCCATTATGGTGAGGTCCTGGTATGGCAATGCAAGGTTCATCACTAAGTCAGGCTTGAAGCTGCTCATCAGTGCGATGAGTTCTTCGACGTTGTCAGCGTCCACTTGGGCGGTCTGTATGTCTTTGCGCCCTATGGCCTTCACTATTGCATCGCATTTTGACTTAGTGCGGCTTGCTATCATGATGTCTCCGAATACGTCGGTGTTTTTCGCTACTTTGTGTGCGGCTACGGTGGCAACGCCTCCGGCTCCGATAATAAGTACTTTAATCATTTGTTGAGAGTATATAAGAGTGTGTTGTTGTGTTATATTATTTCTTCGCTTCTGATGTTCATGGCAGCCATCATGGAGTAGGTAAGGATTTCTTGCCGGCATCTGAATCCTGTCACGGCCTGGGGCACAAAGAGGGTTACCGTTATGTCGGAACGTGCTCCTGATATTGCCTTGCGCAGTTGGGGAGCATAGCTGTCAGTGTCAGCCACGAGTATCAACTGGCGGGTGTCTTCGCTGTTGAGCAGGGCCGTCAGTGATTGTTCGTATAGGTCGGCAACGGTAACGTAACCTTGTTCTGCGCAGCATGAGGCAAACAGAAATTCCGCAATATTGGTCTTGATTGCTGTGGCGTTAAGTTCGGTGTCGAGGTTCGCAGGCAGACAGTTCTTAAGTTCTTTCTTACCGGCGGAGTAGATAAATACTACCTGCACTGTTTGGTTTTCATTCGGTTGCAGTCCTGCATCAAGTGACACGTAGTCCGTCCATCGGCTCAGGTCAAGCTTTTGCACACGGCGTTCGAGCATGCGCTCAAAGTTTACTGTTATCTCAAAAGCAGTGCGGTCGAGGTAGTCGGCATCAACAAGTATTGTGGTTGTCATGTATGTGTAGTCTTTTAGTTGTTGTGGTGTGTGACGGTTCTATGTGTGTGGAGGAACAAGCTTGTTAACCACGATATAGGTGTCATTTTACCCATTTTTTTGCCGCCGGTGTGAGGTAGCTCCATGCTGACTGCAACTTGATGCTTCCCACAGGTTGTCCGCGGTCTGGTGAGGTTATCTCGCCGGCATCATAGGTCAGGCAGAGGCCGTCAGCATTGATGGCTGGTCCGTTGGCTGGCAGCGGAAAAGTGGTTTCTGCTATGCCGCTTCCGTTGGTCAGTGCTGTCTTGAGGTTGGCGAAGTCAACAACACCAAAAAAGCTGTAGAGACTTCGTGAGGCGGCCTTACACAACTTGGCTTTCTGCTTCTTGTTGACGATGTCGTTCCATTGCAGTATTTTGCCGTTTTGTTTGAGCAGTGTTATGCGGTCTGTTATCTGGCGGCGTTTGGCATCAAGACCATAGTGGGTCACGTCTATTACGAAAGTTATGATATGACTGGTCTCATATTCGCGCTTCACCAGCACTTCAAGTGTTAGCCCTGTTGCTTTGGGGTCGCGGGGCTGGTTTTTCATCTGTGTAATGATGTGCTTCACAAAGCTCTCTTCGATACTGCTGAGGGCGGCATCCTGCGTGGTCGCTGAAGACTTAATGCCGATAGCCTTGGCTGTGGTGGCACTGATGCGTCCTGAAAGATTGTCGCAAAGTGTCTTGCTCGCAGTTACTGGCATCTGTGCATCGATGGAACACTCTATGTTCCCACGGCTCAGGGGCACGGTGAGTTCGCTTGTCTTGTGTGCTAAAGTCAGCGTGTCTGCAGCAGAACTTATGGCTGAAAATGCCAGAACTACACACAAAGAGAAAAGTTGTTTCATCATAATGACGTACGTTAATATATATTTAAAAGCAAATGTACATATTTCTTTGCGTTTGCCCAAAGAAATGCCGCCCCATTTTTTTTAGAGGTAGCAAATCCTTCCGCGAGCTTGCAACATGTCGTTTCCCGATGGTGTTTCCCTGTTTTTCTAATGTCAGGTTACACGAATACTTTATTGGAAAAATGGAACGATGATGTGCGGAAGTTCTTGCCGTGCTTATTATACAAAAAGAAGGTCTGCTGCACCATTGCAGCAGACCTTCTTTTTGTATACCTATGATTTGGTTGGGTAGGCTCATACTAAATGTCGTATGATTTCTTCTTTGTCACCTGGGAGCATGTCTATCACTGGAATTTCTATCATGGTGTAGGCTCCAGGTTGTTGCTTGAGTGAAGCGCGGGCCACGTTTACGAGTACCTGGGCGGTGAGTGCAGGGTTGTTGATACTCATATTGAATTCAAAGTGTTGGTTGTGGGTTTTGCCGCTTACACCTTTGCGTACGAGGTTCACGCCGTGCCCCACATCGTTCAGGGCATCAACACTTGCCACTTGTTTCACGTGGGTTTCATCGTTTACAAAGTAGGGGTCAGCCTTGATGGCGGCTTCAACGGTGCTGAAGTCTGCACCGTCTTCAAGTTCAACATATACCATGCGGCGGTGTATGCCTGTGCCGACGGGAATGGTCATTGACAGGGCGTCTTTCACTCCTTCGATGGCGCGCACAGCCACAGAGTGCCCCATGCTTCGGCCTGGGCCGAAATTGGTGTAGGTGATACCTTTCGGTGCGAGACTCTCCATCAATGTGCGTACAATGGAGTCTGACCCCGGGTCCCATCCTGCGGAAATGATACTGACGGCTCCGTGTTTCTTTGCCTCTTGGTCGAGCGAGCGGCGGAGGTCGACAATCTGGGTGTGGATGTCAAAGGAGTCTACGGTGTTGATGCCCAATGCGAGGCATTCCTTGGCGTGTTCCTCCACTTTGCGTGTAGGGGTGGCAAGAATGGCTACCTGTACTCCATCGAGTTCCTTGATGCTCTTTACTACAGGGTAGGCAGCAAGTTCTGCTGGTTTGTTGTCTGTGTTGCGGCGCACAATGCCTACACACTCCATGTCGGCAGAAGCCTCAATGGCTTGTAGTGCATACTGTCCGATGTTGCCATATCCGATGATGGCTGCTTTAATCTTTGTCATGGTTATTGATGTTTAATTGTTGTTTTTTTCTGTTGCGCTGACAGCTTTGATTTCCAGATAGGTTATTTCTGCAGGCAGAGAGTCCTTGATGGCTCTCAGCGTTGCCTCAGGTACAGACTGGAGCAGCACTTTGCGGATAAGTTCCTGGTGTTGCTGGCTGACAATTTCGTCAAGGCCTATCTTGCTTTCTTCAACAAGTCTGGTAATATGTGTTTCAATGCTTGGGGGCTTGAGATTGCGTTGGGCGGCAATGTCATCAAGGCTAAGCCCACTGCGGTAGAGTTGCAGTGTTATTTCATGGCTTGGTGTCTTCGGTTCTTTTTGTTCCTTGCTCTTGCCGTTCTTTTTCTTCGCCCTCGGTGTGGATGGGGCGTTGTCGGTCTCTGTCGAACTATCTTCGCCGAGACTCTTGTTGAGGTCTGTTGTTTCAGCGACAGCCTTGCTGTTGAGAAAGGTCTTAATTGTCATGCCTTCAGTGGCGGCGGTGTGCAGGGTGCTGACTTTTATTTTTGTAGCATGCACAAGCTGCTTAAGGGCATTGGCAAACTGCTTCCCAGCCATTTTGTTGCTGAATGCAATATCATCGGGGGCAAGCAATGGACTTAAGTTGTCGCATATTTGTGTGAGAAAATACTGTGAGGCTGCCTTGATGCGTTTTTGCAGTTGTTCGTTTTCGGCGGGGTCTCCTGGACTGTTGGCAAGAGCCGTATATTGTATGGCGAAGCGGCGGCTGTAGTCGGGCATGTCGTTGCGAAACAACAGTTCGGCTTTTTCGAGTGGGGACGCAAAACTGTGTTGCGACAGAAAGGCGTAGCGCTTTACAACCTCCAGCAAGCGGGTGAGGGCGTGACTCAAACCTGTAAAGTCAAACAACTCGTTTAGCATGTCTACATAGTAGCTTCGCCTGAAAGCGGGCAGTTGCTGCCGGCAGTCGGTGGAACAAGCCAGCGACTGTCTAATGTAGCGCTCCACCTGAGGGTCGCAGATTACGGAACTCCTGTAGAGCGGTCTGGTGAGTACCAGGCCTTGGAGTGACCTGCATCGGCTCAGTGCCACATAGGCCTGACCGTGTGCAAACGAGTGGTTGATGTCAACAACAGCACGGTCAAATGTCAGTCCCTGACTTTTGTGAACAGTGATGGCCCATGCCAACCGCAGTGGAATCTGGCAGAACGTGCCATCGAAAGTCTCGCGCAGCTCACCTGTTCGGGCATCGAGTTCATAATGTGTGTTTGTCCATTCTGCTACTGACACGGTGATGGGTGTCTGTTGGTCTCTGCATTCCACCACCACTGAATCATTGACGAAATCGATAACCTTGCCTATCTTGCCGTTGTAGTACTCGTGATGCCCTGTAGGGTCATTCTTTATAAACATCACCTGAGCACCGATGCGCAGGGTTATGCACACGTCGGCTGGGTATGAGGTCTCAGGAAAATTGCCGTCTATCCGAGCCGTGAATTTCCGAGTCTTGCCGTTGAGTTGGGCAAGCTTGCCGTTGTTAAACGAGTTTGCAGTGTTGTTGTGGGTGGTAAGGAATATCCACTCTTCTTCATCTGGTGCGTTGAAGTCTGGTCTGTAGCACTGATTCAGCAGGCTGACCGAGGCATCGCTGAGCGTGTTGGTTCTGATCTGCGAGAGCAGTTCGATGAACTGTGGGTCTGCCTGACGGTAGATTTTCTTCAGCTCTATGGTGACAAACGATGTCTGTTGCAGCACTTTGGCCGAAAAGAAGTAAGGCGTGTCATATCGGGTCTTGAGTATCTCCCATTCGTCTTCTTTTGCAACTGGTGCTAATTGTTGCAGGTCGCCGATAAACAGCATCTGAACACCGCCAAACGGTTTGCTACGGTCGCGATAGGAGCGGAGGGTAGTGTCGATAGCATCAAGCAGGTCACACCTCACCATGCTTATCTCGTCAATCACCAGCAAGTCGAGCGTGCGCAGAATGTTCTTCTTTTGCTCGCTCATGCGGTAGCGGTTTCTGTGAGGCCCAGATTCTGTTGCGCTGTTTGGCATGAACAACCCCGGAGCAATCTGAAAAAATGAGTGTATGGTGACCCCATTGGCGTTGATTGCCGCCACACCAGTCGGGGCTACAACGGCCATGCGTTTGGGGCGGGCCTCCTTCAGATGGCGCAGAAAAGTTGTCTTACCTGTGCCTGCCTTACCTGTCAGAAACACATTCTGCCCCGTAGACTCGATATATTGGAGTGCAAGTTCTATTTCGGGATTGTCGTTCATATAACCTTGCAAAGTTATTGCAAAGTTGTGTCAGATGGCACACGCATTTTGCTAAAAAGCTTTTCTGTGGCAGCAAAATATCTGTTGTGCTGTGTCTTTGCATGTTGAAAGCGAATGAAATGTAACCTTTGAATGATAAAAGTTTTGGATGCGCATTGTCCAATCAACAATTCAAAGAATGTTGTTTTCTTTTGTTTAGATAAAAAGAATGCTGTAAATTTGTAGGCAACTAACCTATTATATTTTATTATATATCATGAAAACAATCTCTCATCTCTTTTTTGCGTTGGCAGTGATGGCGTTTAGTGTTATTGCTACATCGCTAAAGGCGCATGTTTTGGCCTCGCCCAATGCAACAGGTGTTTGCCAACTCAGTTCGCTTGACCTTACAAAGGTCACTTATTTCAACGATAACGGTAAAAACAGTGCGCAGGCATGGGGCGACCACGTTGATATAGTAAACGCATATTTCACTTATGACGGTCAGGCACCGGAGCTTATTACTGAAAACATGATGTGGAAGAACGTGTCAGAAGTGGTTGACATCCCGACGGCTCCAAACGGATTGGAATATATTCCGCTGTCAAGTCTTGACCTCTCCAAAACTTCGTGTGGGTGGGGTACACCTAAACAAAACCAAAGCATAGATGGCAACGCTCTTATCATAGACGGAACTGCCTATTCAAGCGGTGTCGGTACACACAGCCCCTCCCGGATTATAGTGAAACTGAATGGCTCTGTAACAGAGTTCCATGCAGTCTTGGGAATTGATGATGAAGTGACCGGCTATGGCAACTTTGATTACCGTGTATATCTCAAGGCGGAAGACGGAACAGTGAAAGAAGTGGTCAGTGGAACCATTGACCGTACCGATATCAAGTCGGCAGATATTCATGTTGATGTAAATGGTTGGAAGTACCTATATCTTGAAACATCCAATGGGCTTAACGATAATTGGGGTGACCATGTGGATTGGGCTAATGCCTATTTTGTTTTTCAAGACCAGAACTCTACCAGACCTTGCATTGTCAGTGCCGAAGATATAAGCAGCAAACTGGCATGTGCTACAATGGTGTTCTCACAGCCCAATGTAAGGTTTATGCATAAGATACGATCTGTAAATCCCGAAGCGGTTTTGTCGGTGAGTGGTTTGCCTGAGGGGTTGGAGTGGAATGCCAAACGCAATATTGTGGAGGGCATCGTAAGCCAAAACGGTCATTATGTCTATCATGTTAATATCAGTGCCAATGGAGAGACTACCGTTGAGGACGTGAGTCTGACAGTGTCTGATAATCTGGAACATCCTGTACCATTCATGGGGTGGCTGTCGTGGAACTCGGTACAAGACGAAGTGTCGGAGGACATTGTGCGTCAGCTAGTTGACCTCTTTCTTGAAAAAGGGCTGTATGATTGTGGGTGGAACACCGTGATATTGGATGACTGGTGGCATGCCAAAAGTCGTGCGGCCGACGGTTCTCCTCAGGCTGACGCCATACGTTTTCCAAACGGCATAGATGCAGTGTCGGCCTATGTGCATGGCAAAGGCATGAAGTTCGGTATCTACACAGATGCTGCCGAGACTACATGTGCGGGGGCCTTTGGCTCCTATGGGAAAGAGACGGTTGATGCCCAGGCCTATGCCAAATGGAAAGTTGATGTGGTGAAATGCGACTATTGTAATGCTCCGAGTGATGTAGAAACAGCAAAAACGCGCTATAAAACACTGGCCGAAGCTTTTAAGGCTGCCAACTACGGCACAATGCTGTATATCTGCGAATGGGGTGTGAGAGAACCATGGAAATGGGGAGCGGAAGTAGGTGGTCGCTGTTGGCGCGTATCGCAAGACGTGCGCGACTGCTGGACAGGCTCGGGTACGGGCGTCGGAGTGGTTCAGAGCATTCGCGACATGAAGAATCTTTCGGCTTATCAAGGTGTGAACCGTTTCAACGATGCAGATATGCTTTGCACGGCTTTGCATGGAAAAGGAAAATCGTCTAATGACCTTTGTGGCGGAACGGGACCGGGCATGACTCAAGACGAATACCGCACTCAATTTGCCCTCTGGTGTATGTGGTCTTCGCCCATGGCTCTGTCGTTTGACCCCAGAAGTAAATATATTACTGACGATGATTACGCCATCATGAAAAGCACCGAACTGATAGCTCTCAATCAGGATCGCATGGGACAACAGGCTGACCTTATATCTGAGAATAACGACCTCGTGATATTTGCCAAAGACTGTGAAAACGGTGATGTCGCTCTGTCGGTTACAAATATGTCATCAACAACCAAAACGGCAGTGTTTAATTTCGACGCGATTCCATCTCTCAATGCTGACAAAACTTATGCTGTACGTGACCTCTGGGAGCGAAAAGACCTTGGCGATGCAACCGAAAAACTGACTACCCGTGTGCGTCCTCATGCCACAAAGGTGTTCCGTCTGGCCGAAAAAAACTGACGCCACGGCTGTAAAGTCTCTGGATTCTGAGAACGAGATTACTGTAACTCCGGAAAAAGGTAAGGTTATTGTTTCCGTACCATTCGTTGATGGCATGAAAAAGCGTGTGCTCGTCTGTGATATGGACGGGCGTATAGTCAAGTCGCTCAGCTCTGACTCCGGCAAGATTGATGTGCCTATGCCAGATGGCGCATATGTTGTGACGGTTGCTTGCAACGCTCAAGTGATTGTCAAGAAAGTGATTGTGTGATTTGGCACAGACAAAGCCTTACTCAGACCGTTGGTAAAAATGTCTGTAAAAAGACGTTTTTTCCAATTAAATAAGGTATATTTGCATCAACGTTATAGAAAAATCATAATCACGAAGAAAAGTGCCAATAGGCATTAAGGCATAGAAAGAGTTGGGCGATATGTATATATATGTATTAGGGGCGTTATTGTTGGTCGTCGTGTCGGTAGTTTTTTTCTGGATAGGAAGAAAGATGTCGGAGAGTGGTGGCCTGCACGAACGGTTGGCTTTGTTGCAGCAAAAGGCAGATGAACTTCAATGCGAGGTTGATGCCAAAGCGGCCTTGGTTGACAGGCAGACATCTGAAATAAGACAATTGATGTCTGAACGCGACGTGCAGCACAATAATGCCGAAAACCTCGCCGCTCAGTTGGATACATTGCGCAAGGGCAATGAGCAGTTCCAGAAACAGGAGGCAGAGCGCTATTCCCGATTGACAGACAGCCTGAAACAGGGCTATGAAAGGCAGGTGGAAGAAATAAGGGAGGCCTATGAAAGGCAGCTTCGCCAAGCCAACGATAATGCCAAGATGCAGATGGACACACTGCGCGAAATGAACAGAAAGCAGGTGGAGGCGCAACTCAACCTCATCAGAGAACAGATGACGGCCACATCGGAGAATGTTCTCAAGGCGCGCCAGCAAGAACTCGGTGAGCATAACCGCGAGCAGGTGTCTAAAATAGTAGACCCGTTGCAGCAGAGCATCAAGGATATGCGAGAGGCTCTGCGCCACTCCAGAGAACAGCAGAACGATGCTCTGGCACGTCTTGATGAAACCATTAGGATGAGCATGGAAAAAAGTCAGTCGCTGGGCGAGACGGCCGACCGTCTGACGAGGGCGCTGACGGGTGAGGTGAAAGTACAGGGCAACTTCGGGGAACTGAAGCTCAAGCAGTTGCTCGAAGACCTTGAGTTGAAAGAAGGCGAACAATATGACACGCAGGCTACCCTGAAAGACAAGTTCGGAAAGACTCTGAAAGGAGATGACGGCAAAGGGCTTGTGCCAGACTTCATCCTTCATTTCCCCAACAGTCGCCATGTGGTTGTTGACTCCAAGATGTCGCTGACCGACTATGAACGCTACATGAATGCGGCAGACAACACCGATGAGAAGAGGGCTTTCCTGAAAGCCCACATTGACAGTGTCAGGATGCAGGTGAAGCGTCTGGCAAAAAAGGACTATACAAAGTATCTCCCTGACGGCTGCAATCGCCTGTCGTTTGCTATCATGTATATCCCCGTTGAAGGAGCGCTGAACCTTGCATTGTTCAATGATGCCTCGTTGTGGCGTGAAGCCTATGACCAAGGGGTGATGATTCTCGGTCCGCAGACCATGTACATGAATCTCCGCGTGCTTGAGATGATGTGGACTCAGGTGCGCCAACTCAAGAACCAACAGGCCGTGATGGATGCCGCCAACACCGTAATTGAACGTGTGCAGGACTTCGGCATGAGGTTTCGTGACGTGGAGGCCTCAATGAACGACACGGTCAACAAGATGGCGAAACTCAAGATAACCACTGCAGGGAGTGGACAAAGCATCATAACCGCAGCACGCAACCTGCTCAAAGCGGGTGCAAAAGAAAGCAAAAGGAAAAAATCTCTCCAAGAACTCGATGACTCCGTATTTATCGACTCCGAACACTCCTGAGTCGCTCCTCTGCCAACCAGCCAGTCTGCCTGTTTTGGGCTAAAAAGTGCTGCCGTAGAGATTTTTAGCGTTAATAAAGGTGAATATTCAAATAAAAAGACTTACCTTTGCAAACTGAACATACATAATAAAAACATCATGAAAACACATAGCCTTATGACCGAAAAACCAAGACACGTATCCACTATTCTTGTGGCAATGCTCGTTGTGGCGGCCATCTTCTCTCTGGGGTCTTGTAAAGACGAGGTTGATGAAAGCGACATGTTTACTTTCACGGGAAAGACCATCACGAGCTATCTGAACGAGAACTCTGACGAGTACTCATTGTATTCCTATATCCTTACAAAGGTGCGCCTTAGCCCTAAGTCAAAGTCTACTGTATCAGACCTCCTTTCCGCACGTGGCAACTATACTTGCTTCGTGCCTAACAACAAGACGTTGCAGGCCTACCTTGACTCGGTGTTCCAGACCAAAGATTACGATGTCACAATGATTCCGGATTCTGTTGCCTCCTATATAGCGCGCAACTCCATCATCGACAATGGTAACTCGGAAGCCTACCTCTCAACATCTTTTATTGTTGGCCCCCTTGAAAAAACCAATATGGACGACCGTTATATAACTGTGTCGTATGACACCATTGACGGAGGAACTTATATCAACAACAAGTCTCGTTTGGTGCAGTCCGACATAGAATTGACCAACGGCGTTATGCACTGCGTAGACAATGTTCTCGAACTTTCTACAGCAACCTTGCCGGCCTTGATTTCGCAAACTGATAACACACGCATATTTTCACACCTGCTCAAAATAACCTCGTGGGCAGACTCCATGCAGCTTTATCGCGACGACGACTACGAGTATAACCACGAAGAGTATGGCTATGATCAAGACGGCAATAAGGCCGCCAATCCGAAACACCGCTACTACGGTTATACGGCTTTTGTTGAGACCGACCAGACATTCCATGACAAATGGGGCATTGACCTTCCTGAAGTTGTCAATGGAGTAGTCACCAATTACGAAACTATTGTGAAACAAATTGAGGAGAAGTGCAGACCGTATTATTCCAACGGCTCGTCAGACTATCGCAGCCAAGACAATGCCCTAAACCAGTTCGTTTCATATCACCTCATTGAGGCACGTATTCCTTGGGACAAACTCGTAATCCACTACGCCGAGATGGGCTACGCCTACCGCAATCGCGATCAACTCAGCATTGACTGCTTTGAGTATTACGAGACTATGGGCAAGCATCGCAGGCTGATAAAGCTGACCGAAGGAGTGCAAACCAACGGCAAGCGCATCAACCGCTATGTGTCAAAACGCAACCTTAAGGACTATTCCGAGGTGACAGTCCCCATTCCCGGCATTCTCGTCAAAGAAGGCAACGAGGGTAATAACTTCAATGCTCTCAATGGGTTCTATTATACCATCGACAACGTGCTGCTCTATACGCCCGACGTGCCCAACAAGGTTCTCAACGAGCGTCTGCGCTTTGACATCTCATCACTAATGCCAGAACTCATAACCAACGGATACCGCCGTCCCATGTCGGCAGCCAACTCCACAGTCCACATTCCAAGGGGATATTTCAAGAACTTTGACTTCGACCCCTCTTGCTCCTACAACTATCTGAGTGGATTTGCCAGCACATGGCCCAATTTCCAGGGCGACGAACATAACGTGACAGGACAGTATGACATGACAATCAAACTGCCTCCCGTACCGTTCGAGGGCACGTGGGAGATACGTTGGGCGGTGCCCATCTTCGACTCCAGAGGTATGGCACAGCTTTATTTCGGCACAAACAAGAACAACCTCAAGGCCATAGGCTTGCCACTCGATTTGCGTCTGCGTCCGACAAACCCGTCAATCGGGTGGGAGGCCGACACTGAGGATGAATACCTCAATGATGAAAACGACAAGGTGATGCGTAATCACGGCTATATGAAACCGCCCATGCACGATGGAATATCAAACGGAGGTACTGTGACCGAATCGTTGCGCAACACCACATCATATCAGAATTACCTGCGTCTTCGCAAGATAATCTACACAGGCACACTCAAACCGGGCGAAGTGTACTACCTGCGCATCAAGTCGGTGCTTGAAAACACCAAGACACAGTTTGTGATGGACTGGATGGAGTATGCACCCAAGAATGTCTACAACGGCATCGAGCCGGAAGACAAGTGGTAACCCTACCGCTTAGTGGCTTAAGTATATAAGAAGTGCCGCACAAGGAGAAATCTCTCCATGTGCAGCACTTCTTTGTGTGATTGCGGACATTCTTACGGCGTAAACCCAATTCGGTCGTTAGGACTTGTTGTATATTGATTTTTTAGGAGAGCAGATGTTGCTTGTCGTTTTAGCGAATAATAGCGGGCTATTTTGAGCTAAAAACAAGCAGCAGGTGCCTTATAATAAAACAAAAGGCAATAAGAAGTAACAAAAAAAGATGTCATTTGCGACCTAATGAGCGATTTGGCGTAAAATCTGCGTCCTGCCGTGTCTCTTTCGGCCGAAGTGTTATTCCATTTCGGCCGAAACGCAATACCATTTCGGCCGATGGGGAGATTCGTTTCGCCCGAAATTAGTAGGAGACGTCAAGTTTTTTTGTAGTTGTAGCAAAAAAAATATTGGCGTGCCGTGTTTTTGGCACGCCTCTTGTATAGAGTATTGGTGAATTGCAAAAATTCAAGACAAGTAATAGGAATATAAACAAATAAAAAATATAAAGTTATGGGAAAGATTATAGGAATAGACCTCGGAACGACAAACTCGTGTGTTGCTGTGTATGAAGGCAGTGAACCTGTCGTAATTACGAACAGCGAAGGTAAGCGTACCACACCTTCAGTAGTTGGATTTACCAAAGAAGGTGAACGTAAGATTGGTGACCCGGCTAAACGTCAGGCCATCACCAACCCGAAAAACACCATTTACTCCATCAAGCGGTTTATGGGTGAAACATACGACCAGTGTGCAAAGGAAGTTACCCGTGTGCCGTTCTCGGTAGTAAATGAAGGCGGTTTCCCGCGTGTAGATGTTGAGGGACGCAAATACACTCCGCAGGAAATCTCGGCAATGATTCTTCAGAAGATGAAGAAGACGGCTGAGGACTATCTCGGACAAGAAGTGAAGGAAGCGGTCATTACCGTACCTGCATACTTCTCTGACTCTCAGCGTCAGGCCACCAAGGAGGCTGGACAGATTGCAGGACTTGACGTAAAACGTATTGTCAATGAGCCGACAGCGGCCGCTTTGGCTTATGGTGTCGACAAGGCAAACAAGGATATGAAAATTGCCGTGTTTGACCTCGGTGGCGGAACGTTCGATATCTCAATACTTGAGTTCGGTGGAGGTGTGTTTGAAGTGTTGTCAACCAACGGTGATACCCACCTTGGCGGTGACGACTTCGATCAGGTCATCATAGATTGGCTTGTCAGTGGATTTAAAGCTGATGAAGGTCTTGACCTCTCCAAGGATCCTATGGCAATGCAACGTCTGAAGGAAGCCGCAGAAAAGGCCAAGATAGAATTATCGAGCACCACTACCACTGAAATCAATCTGCCGTATATCTCGGCAGAGGGTGGGGTGCCTAAACACTTGGTAAAGACACTGACCCGTTCACAGTTCGAGCAGCTTGCCCACGGTCTGATACAGGCATGTCTTGTGCCATGTCAAAACGCCATTCGCGACGCCAAGATACAGACTTCGGACGTCGATGAGGTGATTCTTGTCGGAGGTTCGAGCCGTATACCTGCAGTGCAGACTTTGGTAAAGAACTACTTCGGCAAAGAGCCTTCAAAGGGTGTTAACCCTGATGAGGTAGTTGCCGTAGGTGCATCAATACAAGGAGCCATTCTTAACAAAGAAGAAGGCGTTGGCGACATCGTGTTGCTTGATGTAACCCCATTGACCCTTGGTATTGAGACCATGGGTGGTGTAATGACCAAACTTATTGATGCCAACAGCACCATACCTTGCAAGAAGAGTGAGACATTCTCTACTGCTGCCGACAACCAGACGGCCGTGACCATACACGTGCTGCAGGGAGAACGCCCAATGGCGGCTCAAAACAAGTCAATCGGTCAGTTCAACCTTGAGGGCATAGCTCCCGCACGTCGTGGTGTGCCACAGATCGAAGTAACCTTCGATATTGATGCCAACGGTATACTTAATGTATCTGCCAAAGATAAGGCAACAGGCAAAGAGCAAGCCATCCGCATCGAAGCTTCCTCTGGTCTCTCTAAAGAAGAGATTGACCGCATGAAAGCAGAGGCACAGGCCAATGCCGAAGCCGACAAGAAGGAGCGTGAGGCCATCGATAAGAAGAATCAGGCTGACTCCATGATATTCCAGACCGAAAATCAGCTCAAGGAGCTTGGCGACAAACTTCCTGCCGACAAGAAGGCAACCATCGAATCAGCCCTCCAGAAACTGAAGGATGCTCACAAGAGTGGTGACATTGCAGCCATCGACGCAGCTATCTCTGAGCTCAACAACGCATGGCAGGCAGCCTCTGCCGAGATGTATCAGCAAGCAGGTGCACAACCGGGTGCCGGAGCACAACCAGGTGCTGGTGCTCAGGCTGGTTCGCAAGGAGGCTCTCAAAGTGGTTCTTCCAAGGACGACATTCAGGATGCCGACTTCGAGGAGGTCAAGTAATGCCGAAAGGTAAACACATAATAAACAATAAGCAAAAGCGTGCAGCTCAATGAGTTGCACGCTTTTTGCGTTTATGGGGTTCTTGTTTCTTATGCCTTTGTTATGCGCTTGTTTATCGCTTATTTGCAGCACATTTGCAACACAACAAAAAAGTAGATAATGTGGGACTTGTTCCTACCAATACATACTAATGCATACTTAAAAGTAGAAAACATGCCAGCAATAGGATTTGAAATCAAACGCAAGTGTAAGGTCTGTGGTGAAGTGTTCCTTGCCAAGACTCTTGACAGCCAGTATTGTTCGCCTAAGTGCAGCAAGGTGGCTTGGAAACGAAAGAAGGACGCAAAGGAAAAGAACGAGAAACTGGATCGTTTGGCACAGCACATTCCTGACATTAGGGAATATGTGTCGGTGAAGGAGGCGGTGGCGATGTTCGGAGTGGAACGTACTACACTCTATCGGCTGATAAAGAACGGTACAGTTCCTGCCATCAACGTCGGCAAGCGGCTCACCCGAATCAAACGCTCTGCCTTGGAAACCATGTTCTTCACCAGAAAAGAAAGTCTTGCAGAAAGAGAGAAACCTGTGCCCAGAAGGTACAGTATGGAACCAGAGGACTGTTATACCATTGGTGAGATATGCAACCTCTACCATATCAACGACAGCTCGGTATGGGCGCATATCCGCAAATATTCCATTCCGTCACGGCAGATAGGCAATTATGTGTATGTGCCGAAAGAAGAAATAGACAATTTGTATAAATCAGAAGTAGAATAAACCGAATATGAAGAAAGCATTATCGAACACCAAGGTGACCGTGAAGCTGCGCAAGTCCGTTCACCATGACAACGAGTGGTATCTTTTCATCGAGTCGTACCCTGTGTATAAGAAAGGAGACAACAAGCCAAGCCGTGTGGTTGAGTCTGTAAACCGAACCATCTCCACACCACAATGGGATATGTCGTCCATTGCCCGTGTGCTGCCTGACGGCTCGTTCAACTACAAGCCGAAGCGTGACGTAAATGGCATTATCCAATGCAAGTCGCGCATAGACCAAGAGGCTTGCATCTATGCGGACAACGTGCGCAAACTCCGGCAGCATGAATATGACAATGCCGCCCTGTATTCCGACCGTGAGGAAGAAATCATTGAACAGAATGAACGTAGTGCACAAGACTTCATTAAATATTTCATTGACATCATAGACAAACGTCATCCCAATAGTTCCAATGCCATCATTGTGAATTGGAACCGTGTGGGCGAATTGTTGAAGATATATTCAGAAGGAAAACCAATACCTTTCAAGAGCGTAACGGTGAAACTGTTGGAAGACATCAAGATGTTTCTGCTTCGCGCTCCTTTGGGAGGAAACAAGAAAGGGACGGTGTCACGCAATACTGCCTCTACCTATTTCGCTATCGTCAAGGCAGGAGTGAAGCAAGCTTTCATTGACGAATATCTCACAGTGGATGTGAGTGCCAAGGTGAAAGGTATTCCATCGGAGGACAAGTTGCGAGCATCGCTCACTCTTGACGAAGTGAAGCGATTGGCTGATACCCCTTGCGAGAGTGATGTACTTAGACGCGCTTCTTTCTTCTCTATCTTGACAGGTTTGCGTCATATAGATATCAAGAACTTGAAGTGGAAGCAAATATCACAGACAAGCAACGGCAGTTGGCGCATAGACATCTCACAGATAAAGACAAAGGTGGGTGCATATATTCCCATTTCCGACCAGGCGTATGCCATGTGTGGTACTCGTCCTGAAGACGAGGAGCTTCTTGTTTTTGCAGGGTTGCAGAACGCTGTCTGGATTTCGAAGCCATTGAAGAAATGGATAGAGGCTGCTGGCATCAAGAAACATATAACCTTCCACGTGGCCCGACATTCGTATGCAACGCTCCAGTTCTTTTTTGGATATATCAATGATTTCTTCGAAAAAACCATTTATAATGACTCTGAGATTAATAATTTGGTCATCAATCAAATGAGACATTATATGTGTCTTTACGAATTCAAAGAAAATGGGTGGGTACTCATTGAGATGCTTACATGAAGTTTCTCCTATTTCTTTTCGAAACAGCTTGAATATGTCTTCCCATGGCATACCAAGAAAATCCAAATTGCCACAAATACATATACCTACAGGGTTATGTCTTGACAATTCGAATATCTTATTTGCATGATTCGTGATTTTATGCTTAGAAGATACCGTATGTGTAGCAGCACTATCTGCGGCAAATGCTACTCCTCTACGATTTATCGTACCAACAATTGCTGTCATACCAATATTCTATCTTTTAATAATTTCACTTAGTTTCTTTCCATCTGCGTCTTTCCAATCATCCCAGCCATTGCTTGGACGACCAAGTACAAAACTTGATGCCCCACTTGGGCTATCAAATGGCACATCATGGAGAAGGATTATCTGTCCTTTGTCATTTTTACAATGTTCTTTTACGAATAAGTCGCGTGAAGCTAAGGACCTGAAACTCTTTACCACTTCGGTCGCCAATAAACTTCCTTCAAGAAGTATGAATTTCCCAGTCTGCTCATCATAGAAGCCCGTACCTTGTGCTGGACGGTCAGAAGACTTCACAAAGTACATGTGCTCTGAACGAGTTTCTTGTTTCGCAGCCTCAAATATTCCACATCCATAAAATTTACATAGCAGTTGTATGTCGCGGAAGAAAACTTCCATATCATTGACTCGGAAAGGAGCAATGTTGGGCTTTCTGGGGTTGGCACCATTCAAAAGTTCATAAGACCCTGCGTTTAGGGCTGCTTCAATGCCAAGATATTCCAGATATTTTACATCATCACCATAAATCTTGTGATTATCAGAAATAAACACCAGTGCGATGCTCCAGAAATCTTTTTTTTGAACATGATCGTTCTTGCGATTAGCAAAATCTGTTGTTTGGCCTATATACGCTTGTGGCTTATTTTTATCTGGAGAACCAAGAAGAATGTAAAAGGCAGGTTGTCCTGAGATATCATTGATAGTATTGGCCAATGTGATTTCTTCGCGAGGAATTACATAGAGGTGACAAGTTGAATTTGCCCCCATATAGATATTTCTTGCTCCATCGAGCTTGCCATCAAGAAGCTCTGTATGTATGGTGAAAGTGTTCTTGGTCTTCATGGCTTTCTGTCTATTCTAATGAGTTCTGTATAATCTATATCAAGTAGATTAGCTATTTTTTCTATAGATTCCAATGATGGTTGTGAAGAATTGGTACACCATTTTGAGACTGTAGTCGGTGCACAGCCCAATTGTTCAGCTAACCATTTATTGGTTTTCTTTTTCTCGGCCAAAATCACTTTCAAGCGGTTCAAATCTCTTGCTTCTTCCATGTTTATTCTATATTATTATGGCGCAAAGATAATAAATTATTCTCAAAAACGGTTCTGTTTTAAGGAAAAAGATACAAATTAATGTGCTTTTAATGAATTATTTTCATTTCATAGACTATTTCTATAACCTGTTAGAATTCACTCGACGTGAACTAGTGGAATTAGGAATTGTTGTGAAGTTATTCGCTGACACCAATCATAGTTGAAGTTTTTACTCAATTTAAGACTGTAATTTGGCCACCATTGATGTTTTGTACGTTAAAATAATGCCAATATTGGCAGTTTTTTGGTGTAAAACTTGCATAATACAATAAAAAACAATATTTTTGTACCGTAAAAAATTGCCAATACTGGCAATAATATAATATAGAACAATGGAGATAAAAAGAGATCGATATCTAAAAAAACTGATTGATAGCCGTCAGAATGGCTTTATCAAAGTGGTAACAGGAATCCGCAGATGTGGCAAGTCGTATCTGCTGAACGTTTTGTTCTATCACTACCTATTAGATAATGGAGTGGCTGATGACCACATCATCCGCATTGACCTTGAAGACCGCATGAACAAGGAACAGAGAAATCCAGACACTATGCTTCACTATGTTCATGACAGAATCAAGGACAAAGAACTGTATTACATCATTATTGATGAAGTGCAATTGATGGATGAGTTTGTGGATGTATTGAACAGCTTCCGGCATATTGATAATGCTGACACATACGTGACAGGCAGTAACTCTCACTTCCTATCATCAGACATTCCTACGGAATTTCGTGGTCGAGGAGAGACTATTCATGTTAACCCATTGTCTTTTGCGGAGTTTTATTCTGCCGTTGGCGGTGACAAGCAGGATGCGTGGCGTGAATATTACACCTATGGAGGTTTGCCACTTATACAGTCTTTTGAGACCGAAGAAAAGAAAATCAACTACTTGAAGGGGTTGTTTAAAACAGTTTATTTGGCAGATATTATCGAAAGGCATAAAATCAAAAACGATAATGAACTACGTGAGTTGGTGCTTATTTTGGCATCATCTATTGGCGCTCCTTGCAATCCTACTAAATTATCGAACACCTTCAAAAGCGTTAAGAATGTAAGCATCGGTAGTCAGACGATTGCGAATTACCTCACCTATTTGTCCGAATCGTTCCTGCTGAACAAAGCTATACGTTACGATATAAAAGGGAAGAAATACATCAACACGCTTACGAAATATTATTTTTCAGACATCGGTTTGAGAAATGCCATCCTTGATATGCGCCAACAGGAAGAGACGCACATCATGGAGAACATCATCTACAACGAACTTATCACACGTGGCTATAGTGTAGATGTTGGAATGGTGGAAATCAAGAAGCAAGACAAGGATGGCAAGTGGGTTCGTATTCAACTGGAAGTGGATTTCATCGCCAGTCTTGGCAGTAAAAAGTACTATGTGCAGTCGGCATTGTCTATACCTGACAGAGAAAAGGAGATACAGGAATCTCGCTCACTTACAAACATTAATGATTCTTTCAAAAAGGTTATCATTGTGAAGGACCACATTATGCCACGTCGCAATGAAGAAGGCATACTGACAATAGGTCTCTTCGACTTCTTACTCAAAGAGGACAGCTTGGATTTATAATCATTCTTGTATAGCGCATAAATTATGGTGAAGATTTTCAAAATAATAGAGAAGATAGTTTGGATTATTGCAGCATTGACAATAGCTGCTGTCCTGGCAATGGTCTTCATTGGTGCTTTTGCTAATCTCGACAAAGCCCAGTTTGACTGGTCTTCTTATATTCCGTATTTCTATGGTGCAGCGGCTGTGGTTGTTCTCTATAAGATTGTTGTCTTGTACTACACATCCTTCTATCAGACAGAGATAGATGAGAAGACTTGGATGTTAGTCTCTTTGGACGATGAGATGAAAAAGTTTCGTGCCAATTCGCAGGAGGGTTCCCTTCCTGATGCCAAATTTGAGGCTATCATGGAAGCGGTGAAACAAATTCCACAAACTGATACAAATGCTATTTTGACAGTCCTTCAAGAGCGAATTCCCTCGGTTGTACAGACATTGGTTGACCAACAGGTTGCAGAGATTAAACGGAACCTAATGCTCGAAAACGAGAAACGGATGCGTGAAATCAATATTCTGTCTGCAAATGTTTCTGATGTGCTGGAAAGACGAGAATATCTGCTCAACCTTGAAGCAGAAATCAAGCGATGTCAGGAAGAAGAACGAAAGAGGCGACTGACCAATACAGAAGAGTACACTATGCTTGTATTCTCACTTGCTGGTACTCCTGTAGAAGATGTAGAAAAAGTATGCGACGTTGTCAAACTGTTTATTGAAACTGGCCAGGTATCTGCCAACAAGGATTTGGGCATTCCATTGAATAAGAAACTACGCAATGCTGAATTGAAACAGTTCGTCACTAATATAATAAGGTATAACAAGAAAGATAACCTTGATGGTGACTCTTTCCTCCAAACTGCGTTCTGCGAATGGTTCAGCGGTAAGAAAGAAAACATTGCCAAGAACTACTCCGTGCTCCCAAAAGATTCATTGGTGTCAAAGGATGGCGTGGAAGCTGATTTGGAACGATTGCGTAAAGAGCGGCTTATAAAACAAATATAATTTGAGGCTGGATGTAATGCCCTCAAAACTGAGGGCAAAAATCCTTTTTCTATCATATTAATTCATATTAAAAAAATGATGACAATTAATGAAAAAAAAGAGGTATTAAACAAACTAACAGATACTGAGTTTGGGGATATGTTTGGAAGGCTTTTGGGAAATCAAGGTTTTTCAAACATAAAGAATGAAGAAACTTCTATTATTTGTGAACAACGAATAATGGGGCGCACAACTGTATTTTTGTTTGTTCTTTACACAAGACGTTTAAGTGGTCTTAATAATGAAGACATTGTATCCATTTATCAAAGAATAGAGACTTTGCAGAATAAACATTCGGCAAACTCCGTATTCATTGTTTCTCGAGAAACTATTTCCGAGGGATTCAAACTAACATTGTCAAAGAACAGCACAAATATCAATCCTACCTATATTGAGAGAGAAGGATTAATTAGTTTAATAGACGAACATTATTCTGACTTTTGGCGTCACGATGATCAAAAACTTCTGGCATACGAAAAACAACTTCTAGCAGAACTAGAAGAGGATACAGAACTACGAAAGCTTAGTTTTTCAGAAGACAAATATAAAAAGAAGCTATCTTTTTTTGTTGAGCCATCTCTTTCACGCTGCTACGAGGACGCAAACACGAGAACTGTTGTTCGTAAGAAATATAGTGTTCGTGAAGTTGTTACATCTACATCCTCGGTACTTATTCAGGGAGAAGCGGGGTGTGGAAAATCCACCTTGCTCAAAAAAATAGCAAAGAATCTAATAGAAGATAATCCAGGAATTAAGGAAGGTAAAAAGAACTTGCCGCTGTATATTACAGTTCAAGATTTAATTGCAGGAGTAGACGACATCAAAAGTATTATCCAGAATAAATTAAATATTATTCTAGGAGAAGCGCCATTGTCTGAAATTAAGGATAATTATTTTATCCACATACTAATTGATAGTATGGACGAGTTGGACGAACTTCAATCAAAGATTTTATCACAACTCCAAGATGTTGAAAAAAAGTATGGCGTCAAATACTATATTGCATCTAGAAATAGTGATATCATTCTGCAAAATGCACCAGAGTTAGCTATTGAAATATATGACATAAGACGTTATAATCTTGAACAGATTAAACATTTCTTGGATGCTTTTTTTTCTGGCGAAGAAGGGAAAGCCAATAATCTGCTCTCTGCTCTTAGAGAAAATAAGATTATTGATAAGCTGCCTCTCACACCGCTTAATCTTTCGCTAATTTCAATATTATTTGAAGAAAAAGATTTCGAAATTCCCGCAACCATATCCGATATCTACGATAATTTTAACGCTCTTATTGTCGGTCGTGCTGTAGTGTCAAGTAAGGTTGAATTTATCGATGTATACTTCAAGGAGCGTATTCTTTCTATATACGCATTAGAATTGCTCAAACGACCAACTCATCAATCAATGGACAAGGATGAGTTTGTTCGATTCTTTGTTGATTATTTTGACAACAAATCACTTCCGATAAAGAAAGGAAATTTGTCAGATGCCTTAGATTACATTGTTAAGCATACAGGGATTTTATTTCTTAAAGAAGGGAAATATGTACAGTTCACACATGCTTCTTACATGGAGTATTACGCTGCTGTTGAAATATTTAAATTCGATAGGGAGTTAGAAAAAAGTTATATTGATAATTTCTATGATCCTAATTGGCAAAACTCGTCTATATTTTATGCAGGCAAGTCAAAAGATATGCCAAAATTCCTTCAAAACATCTTGGATAAAGTAAAAAATGGCCGACATTTTTATGATTATATGGCGGGCATAATGGGTTGTGGATATTTGATACAAGCTTTATATCTTACAGACAATAAAATAAGGAAAGATGTTGTAATAGAATGTTTGCGCCAATCTCTTTTATCTTTAGATGCAATAAAAATACTTGCCATAGAGAATAAAATGCTGTATAAGGATTATAAATTACCTTTGATTCAGGTAATAAATTTTATTTATTTCTACGAAGTATTTAACTCTATAACTCTTTTACAGCCGATGAAAATGGCATTTGATGAGTTATATGAGCGAATGAATAAGCTAGTTGAAAATGGTGATAAACGTGCTTTGACTGAGGCGTCAGGCATTGCTTATAACTTGGTAGAGCTAGCTTTTACCATGGACTCAAAACGCGTCGGTTCTCAAAAGGAACTCGAAACAGTCATAAGTTCAGATTTTATACTTAAAGATCCAAGCCTTCTACTCTTAACGGATTTTTCTATGGCATTATTAGGTAAGACAAAGTATGAAGGATTCAGAAAAGAATTGCAAAAAAATGTTTCAACACTAGCACCTGCTATTCGACAGATCATTGACCAGCCAATTCAAAAGCTTCGATTCACTTCACTTGATACAGTTAATGCACAAAGGAAAATAAAGTTGTTGGTAGAAGGAAAAACTGATGCGGAAATTATGTCACATGCATTTTCTGTCTTAACAGGTGGTTTTATGCCGTATTGGTCAATACAGCAAAGTGGACGCAAAAAAGATACTGGTTCTGCAGATGAAGTTAAGGAAACCATATTACATTCCTATCCTTTATTGGATAAAGACGATATAATCATTGGAATTGTTGACCATGACAATGCTGGTTTATCTGCCTATGGCTATTTGAAGAATGATTTTGAAGAAAAAATTCATAACACATGGAAAAAACATCATGACGGAGAAATCCATATGGTTTGCCTTCCTGTTCCTGGCGAGATGGATTTTTATCTAAAAACTCGACAAGAGGATAACTATTTTGAAATTGAACATTATTTCGGACATGACTATCTTTTGTCTAAAAATGTAATACGTAAAACTGAAATACCAAATATATACCAAGTAAACGATGGCCGTAAAGCAAATTTCTCTAGAGAAATGAACGACGTAGAAGACCCTCATATATTCGAGCATTTCTTGCATTTGTTTAAACTGATAGACCAAATTACAGGAGTTGTAGTGTCATATGTAATTTAGTCTGTCATCGAATCATAATGCCGTAAAATCGTATTTATACTACTACAAGTTACGCAAAATCAAAAAAAGGTTGCACCAACAAAAGAAAGAAATTAAGAGAAAAGGACAAAGAAGAATAGGAAGAGCATCACGCGGATGCTTCTCGATATTTGTTGATTGATAACATTAAGGATGCTTATGGTGTTCCTTATTTGTATCAAAGTCTCTGTAAGTCGCTGATAATCAGCAATGCTTATTTTCGAAGAGGTGAAGTAATCAATCACTGCTAAAGCAGACATTCTGAACAAGAATAAACAATAAGGCGTACAACTGAAATCATTATGATTTTGGTTGTACGCCTTATTCGGTTGTCATTGAATTTGTTTATTGGGCTGCTTTTGTGTTTTAACCCAAATCGGTCATTAGAAAAAATCTTGTCATTTTCTAATGACCGCCATTAGA
>OJNH01000508.1_pt1 | contig 34520 bp, 28 predicted proteins | sample 1597361 | NCBI WGS metagenome assembly OJNH01 (sample SAMEA2452136, study PRJEB22498) | human gut metagenome | biome: human feces; feature: human gut; material: feces | place: Australia | collected 2012
ACCCGTGACCCCATGCGTGACAGGCATGTATTCTAACCAACTGAACTAACGCACCGTTGCAATCTTTTTTCAAATGCGTTGCAAAAGTAGTACTTTGTTTTGGAACGGCAAAGAGGAACGGACTTTTTTTTACAATATTTTCTGAAAAAAACACACATCGGCAAAACCTTCTTTTGTTTTGACCCAGTCAGTAAGCACTCCTGCCTTAGCATAGCAACAAGCTTCAAAAAGTTTCAGTGCCGGAATGTTATCTTCAGAGACGGTGGCACAAAGCTGATGCAGAAAAAGCACCTGTTGCGAATACTCCTCCAACAGGCGCAAGGCCTCCAAGGCGTATCCCCTCCCCCTGTACTCTTTCAGCATTCCTATTCCGACCTCCGCACGAAGATGACGTGGGGAAAAGTTAAAGAGGTCGACAAAACCAACCGCAGATGTGTCTCCGCAGGTCTGCACGATAGTCAATCTCAGCTGCAGATTTTTGTAGATGTCACCCTCTCCAGACGAAACATACGACATCACGGTTCTGCGTGACACTGGCTGTATGGTGTCTGACTGCCTCCAAATTGAGGTGTCGTTTTCGAGGGCATACATGGCAAGCATGTCATCAGGCTCAGGGTGCCGCAGACTAATGGTGCGTGATGACAGAAGGCTGTTTGTCATAGAGTGAAAATATATTTGTAAGTAAGAAGTATGCCTTGCTGCGGGTGAAGCGTTGCTACCGAGGCTCTATGCTTGCCCGTAACGGAACTGGCAATATCAAGGACTTCTTCGTATTTGCGCTGTGACATATCAAACACCACGTAATCGCACTTTTTTGCGCGTAAAAGTGCTTCAAGTTCCTCGCCCTGAGCGATGCCGCAATCGCACATTACGTATCTGAAGCCGTAGCGCTCGCCCAGACTTTCCACAAGGCCAACATTCTCAGGTTTTACAAGACAGAGAAAAACGGGCACGGACGGTTTAATGATTGTTTTTAAAAGATACGTGTACTTTCTGTATTGCCCTCTGACAAACGACATGGCCCCCAAAGTATAGAGAGCAATGTAGATAACAATGCGCAGCAGAAAATAATGGTGGTTGAAATGCTTTCTGAAAAAGATGAGTATCGCCTTGTAGAATGTGTTGACAAAGGTATAGGAGTGTCTTTTGGTGCTTTCACCTTTGTAGTGCAGAATAGCGGCGGGCAGATAATAATTGTGAAGCCCGGCCTTAAGCATACGGTAGGACAGGTCGATGTCTTCGCAATGCATGAAATAGTCTTCATCAAACACACCGACCCTATCTCCCACATCGCGGCGCATCATCATGTAGGCACCTGACACAATTTCTATCGGAGCCGGTTTGTCTACAGGCAGGTGTTGCATATAATAGCGTCCGAAACGTTTGCTGAGAGGAAACAGTTTTGACAGACGCGAAATCTTGCAAAACGAGGCCCACGGTGTAGGAACGCCTCGGCGTGACTCCATCGCAAACGAACCGTCGGCATTCAGCATCTTCACGCCCAGACATCCTGCATCGGGGTGATTTTCCATAAACTCTATGCTGTCTGTTATGGTATGTTCACCGACAAAGGTGTCGGGATTCAAAAACAACACATATTTGCCCGCAGAACAACGGTAGGCCTGATTGTTGGCCCTGCCAAATCCAGGATTGTTATTGTTGGCGATAATGTGAAGCTCAGGAAAGGTGCCCTGCGGATAGAGTTTGTCAAGATATTCCAACGACCCATCTGTAGAGTTGTTGTCTACAACAAAGACTTCCCACGACAGTCCCTGACATGAACGCCTCAAAGAGTCAAGACATTGAAACAGGTAATGCCGTACATTATAATTAACTATTATGACAGTAAGCAACACGGTATTGTTTTTATTTTCTATCAATGATTGTCCGTTTGAGTGGAACGCACTTGTCTGCTCTGTGGAACGCAGAAAAAAAGCACGAGAGTCAATATTGCCATAAGGTATATAACAGACTTGTCTTCCGTAGCAACCAAAACCACCGCATCTACCACCTCGGCAAAAAGTAGCAGACACATGCGAAACACGCTCAACGACAAGTAGGCCTCAGCATACGACGGGCTGTCTTCGTCTGGCAGTCTCTTTTTTACGGTTGACATGGCAAAGAACTTTATTGACACATAGGCTACTATCAATGTTACGGCTACTGCAAACAGATACATAATATAGTCCACAACACCGCCATGTGCAGCACCGGCAACACTGCCGACAACCTCAAGATACACGCAAGTAAACAGCGCAACAGGCACAAGCCATGCAAAGGCATACAGCAATTTCAGTTTTTTCATACTTAATTAATGTTTATGCGGTTTAACAGAGATTGTCCCAATGTCACCTCGTCTGTATACTCAATCTCTTCTCCTACAGATATGCCGCTCGAAATGCTTGACATCTTTATGGGAAACTCAGCAAGCTTTCTTGAAATGAAGAACTTTGTCGTTTCACCATCTGTTGTGGAACTTACAGCAAATACCACTTCTTTTATATCTCCATGCGAAACACGCTCCACCAGACTATCGATATTTAAATCTGCGGGGCCGACTCCGTCTACCGGTGAGATAAGACCTCCTAATACGTGATACAGACCGTTGAACTGACGGGTGTTTTCAATGGCAATGACATCCTGCACATCTTGTACTACACACACTATTGTTCTATCACGTCCCGGGTCTGCACAAACGTTGCACAAATCAGAGTCCGACACATTGTGGCACACATGGCATCGCTTTACCTTTTCACGAAAAGAAAAGATGTTGTTTGCAAAAATTCCGACATTTTCCTTTGGTTGCCTGAGAATATAGAGCGCCAGTTTCAACGCCGTTCTCCGTCCGATGCCAGGAAGAGAGTTAAAGGCATCAACTGCCTGTTCCAATAGTTTGGATGAAGTTTTGTTATGAGTATACATTGCCAAGCCAATTATTCTTCCACACTTCTCCCATTTAAAACAAGTTCTATATAATCAAGGAGCTCCTTTTGTCCGATACGTTTCAGCGAAGACACCGTGAAGTAAGGCGGCAATTCCTCCCAATCACCGGAGATAGTATCCATAAAAAGCTTGATATTTTTCTCAAACGCCACCTTTTTAGATTTGTCCATCTTCGTGAACACAATGCTAAAAGGAATGCTGTTTTCACCAAGAAATGTGATAAACTCGAGGTCTATCTTCTGAGGTGCGATATTTCCGTCAATAAGCAAGAAGAGGTTATAGAGATTTTGGCGCTTCAATATGTACCCCTCTATCATTTTCTTCAGACGGGCTTGCTGAGCCTTACCTCTTTTTGCATAACCATAGCCAGGCAGGTCTACAAGATACCAAGAATCGTCAATCTGAAAGTGATTAATTAAAATGGTCTTTCCTGGAACTGACGATGTCATTGCCAGACGGGCATTGCCTGTAAGCATGTTAATCAGACTGCTCTTACCGACGTTGCTACGCCCGATAAAAGCAAACTCCGGCAGATTGGTTTCAACACACTTGTCTACACTTATCGCACTGGAAACATATTTCGCATTTTTTATTTGCATGGACAAAACTCTTACGCTTATCGATTTGACGAGGGGGTGTTATTTCTTACCTTGCTCTGATATTTTCTGAAGCAGAAAATGACTACCGCTACGGCAATGGCACCGAGAATTACATAAATAATAGGTTTCTCGTATTGCTTTACCGTATCAAGAAGCATCTCCTTAGGAACAACGGAATGCAGGTAATAACCTATCGTCGCCAGAACAGCATTCCATACACCTGCACCCAAAGTTGTATACAGGCAGAATTTCAGGAAGTTCATTCTCGCCAGACCAGCAGGAATGGAAATCAACTGACGTATGCCTGGAACTAAACGGCCAATCAATGTAGCGACTACCCCATGACGGTCAAAATAGCTTTCTGCATCCTGTATCTTTTTTTTATTAAGCAGGCACAAGCGTCCTATACGGCTGTCAGCAAATCTATAGACCAAAGGTCTGCCCAAAAACAAACTTAACACATAATTCACTACTGCTCCGACAAGACTGCCGAACGTGGCGAAGACAACAACTAACACGATGTTCATTTCACCTTCTGCTGCCATATAAGCAGCCGGAGGAACGACCACTTCGCTGGGAAAGGGGATAAAGGAACTTTCCACCGCCATAAGCAGAGCAACATAGAAATAGTTTAATTGCTCCGCAAGGCTGTAAAAGAAATCTATCATAATCAAAAAAACATATTAAGAACGGAGTAAAAACATAACGTCTTATTTCCTTGACCAACTGTCTTTCAAGCCTACAGTCCTGTTAAAGACAAGTCTGTCCGCACTCGAATCGTAATCAAGCGTATAATAGCCTATTCTTTGGAATTGCAGATATTCGAGAGGCTTGCGAGTCAACAGCCATTTTTCTACAAAAGCATTTTTCGTTTCAAGAGAATCCGGATTTAAGAATGGCTTCATGGCATCAATGCCTCTTAGATCTCCGTGTTCCTTTGAAAAAGCAGCAATCTCATCACGTGGGTTTTCTACAAGCCAAAGCCTGTCATAGTTTCTCACCTCTGCCTCAACACAATGTCTGCACGACACCCAATGTATTGTCTTGCCTTTGATTTTCATGTTGCAGTTCGGTTGACCAGTCTTTGTTTCTGGTATCACTTCCGCATATATCTCAACAATATTGCCATCGGCATCCTTCTTGCAATAGCCTTCCTCTGGGCATTGTATTATATACGAATTCTTGAGGCGCACCTGCTTACCTGGCCCCAGACGCATGAACTTCTTCGGAGCGTCTTCCATAAAGTCTTCTTTCTCTATCCACAATTCGCGGGAGAACTCAATTTCGTGTGTCCCGTCAGACGGATTTTCCGGATTGTTTGCCACGCAATAGACCTCCTCGGTTTCCTGTGGAATATTTGTCAACACCAACTTTACGGGATTTATCACTGCACTGACTCTAAGAGCTCTCTTGTTCAAGTCGTCTCTTATGGCACTCTCAAACAAAGACATCTGGTTGAGAGCATCAAACTTAGTATATCCGATTTTATCAATGAAAGACAAAATTCCTTCTGGCGAGTACCCCCTGCGACGATATCCACAAATGGTGGGCATTCGGGGGTCGTCCCATCCTTTCACGATGCCATTCCGAACCAGTTCAAGCAGATTTCTCTTTGACAAAAGAATATGGGTAAGGTTCAGTTTGTTGAATTCAATCTGGGTTGGTCTGTTGTCGTCAAGCGGTTGGTCATCTCCCTCAGCTTGCTTGGCCCAGTCGACAAAGAGATTATATAGCGGACGGTGGCTGACAAACTCAAGAGTACACAGGGAATGAGTGACTCCCTCCCAGTAATCCGTCTGTCCATGAGTAAAGTCATACATCGGGTAAGCATTCCACTTTGAACCTGTACGCCAATGCGGAATGTTGAGTACCCTATATAATATGGGGTCACGAAAATGCATATTAGGACTGGCCATGTCTATCTTCGCCCTCAACACCATTCTGCCAGGAGGCATCTTACCAGAATTCATCTCAGCAAACAGTTTGAGGCTCTCCTCCGCAGGCCTGTCTCTATATGGGGAGTTTTTGCCAGGTGTTGTTGGAGTACCCTTTTGCTGTGCAATCTCCTCTGCGGTCTGTTCGTCAACATAAGCCTTGCCCTCTTCAATGAGTTTTACCGCCAAATCCCACAGTTTCTGAAAATAGTCCGAAGCATAGTATATGGCTCCCCACTTAAAGCCAAGCCACTCTATGTCACGCTTAATAGCCTCAACATACTCCAAATCTTCCTTTTGCGGGTTGGTGTCATCCATACGAAGATTGCAGACTCCACCATATTTTCCGGCAATGCCAAAATCAAGAGCAATGGCCTTGGCGTGGCCTATATGCAAATAGCCGTTCGGCTCTGGCGGAAAACGGGTCTGAATTTTTCCTCCATTCTTACCTTCCGCCAAATCCTTTTCAACGGCTTCTTCTATAAAATTCAAGCTTTTTCTTGAAATCTTTTCGCTATTGTTATCACACATCATCAACGTTCATTATTAATTACTTGCAAATTTAAAAACTAATTTCCATTTTACAAAGCTTTTCATTGACAGACCCACTTGTTGCATCCTGCAATCCGCACACAAACCAGTTTCATGTACGTCTGGACTTGAGAAAGCGGCTTACAGAGAAAAAAACATATAAAGAATAGAACCCATAACCTATATAATACGGAACGGAGAAGGTGAGAACCAGATATATTATACAACCCAGACAGACAAGGGACAACGTGTAGGAGACCATCTGGAAAAAGGGAATCTTATCAATGAGGTCGAATACTACAGAAATGAGGAACAGCACACTCAACCACAACGACACCAAAAACAACGACACCAAAACTGGCTGAGTAAATGGATTGAGCGACGGATTGAAATAGTATGTCACCCAAACTTCCGGAAAAAACTTCTGTAATGTGGAATATATCATTGAAGCCGTTGCCATCGTTATGGTAAATGCACAAGGATAGAGAGAGGAAGCATCTCTGAAATGCACAAACCACAAGAGCATGTGTTTGTACTTGCTGTAGCCTATAAACACTGCCATTAGCACTATCAGCACAATAAACACATATAGATGGGTATCACTGAAAGTATAGATGAACTGCGATATTGGAGAAACAGGTGAAGACTTTGCAAGCATTTCCGTTTCAGCCACCCAGCCAAGATGTATGCCATCGGAGGCCACACATAACCACACGCTGTCAATACCCAAATCCTCATGATTGTCAGGACGGTAAATCTCTGTCACCACAAAGTCGTCTCCCTCCTTAAGGACACAACTATCCGTTGTCGTTTCCATATTATCGGGCCATCCACCAGGATGCAACAGCAATGTTAACGAATCTGACATAAGAATAAAATTCGTACCTGTATTATAATGGTGGGTATCACTGAAAAAGATGGAGTCGCGCTGCATCTGGGTCAGCATCCAGTCACTGTGTGTGTCTGCGCCACTTTCTGGCTTGCAGCACCACAGGCAGAGAGCACACGTTATAAAAGACAAAAACTTAGCTATTCGGCTCATAAGTAGGTATTCAAATTTATTTTAATTTTTCAAGTAGGTTTTGTTCCTGTCACAATAGTTTTCTTTTCAAACAATTTCACAAGCCACCTAACTGCTTTTCACCTTCATTTCACACTTCGAACAATCAAACGCCAAAGGGAATTTTCGGCCATCAGGGAGTGCGAGCCGCAATTCACGTGGCAATGGCGGCCAGACGCTACGGCCAGTTTGCTTGTTTTTCAGGCACTGCCCCAAGGCGTAGCGCAAACAGTATTTACACGTCATCAGCGTAAAAGACTTGCCTGAATTCCTTGTACTCAACTTCTCTAACGCAGGTTCACAGACTGCAACCCCGAGGTTTTGCATGCAAAACTTTTCTGCAACTTCGTTGCTAATATTCAAGGTATAGTCTCCAGGTCTTAGGCAGGCTCCGTCCGCCTCGGGAAGTGTGCCTGACGTAACGACTTTTCTCAACGGTCTGTTGACTTCTGAAATCTTTGCTACCAACATGAGGTGAAGCTCTCTGCGCCATTGTGCCAATGTTGACATGGGAATAAAATAGTTCTTGTCAAAGTCCACGACAACATTATTTATCCGGAAATAAGGCAATGCACATTTCTGCAGCTCTGCCACAATTCTTGCATACTGGGAAATACGTGCCGGCTCCTTATCTGCCGGCATCGTCAGTTCTACAGCAAACAAATCCCCTGCTTGAGCAAAAAGACGATAACCTTTTGGTACAGAAGCAATTGTTATATCCACTTGCAAATATCTGACTGCCTTTTTCTTCTGCACTTCCGCCTCAAACTGTACATTCTTATTTCTAAACAGGCGCATACCAGATTTCAGTTCTCTTGGAAATGGCTGCAACAGCAAGCGCATACCTTCGACCTTATTTACCCTGCATCCACAAAGCACATTGTTGGCATTAAAGAAGCATATACCATCACCATTGTGAAACTTTGTCGTTCCCCCGACAGTAATGAAGTTCTCCCCCACCTTTCTGACTTCTCCAACTGGTTCACCTATTGATTTGGGAGTATTTAATGACGAAACATTTTCTTGACTCCGCAAAAGATAATAGTCTGTAAACCCTCGGTTAAAAGTCTTATTTGGATTAGGCTCAAAACACACCTCACAGCACCCATTTGAACTCCTTTGATAGTCATCTGGCCTCCTGGCTATAAGTTCATCTATAGCCTTTCGGTAAAATGCCGTAATGTTTTTCACATAGGTCATATCTTTTAAGCGGCCCTCGATTTTAAACGAACGAACACCTGCGTCTGCCATATCTTCAATATACATGGAGCGATTCATGTCCTTCAGCGACAGAAGGTGTCTGTCACTAACCAACACGTTGCCACCCTCATCTTCTAGGTCAAATGACAGACGGCAAAACTGTGCGCATTCGCCACGGTTTGCGCTACGTCCAAAACAATACTGCGATGCATAGCACTTCCCGCTGTAACTTACACACAAGGCTCCGTGTACAAAAGCCTCAAGAGTAATATCAGGACACAGTTCATGAATTTTCAGGATTTCGCCCAATCCCAATTCTCTGGCAAGTACCACTTGTTCAAAGCCCAATTTACCTAACATCTCGACTTTGTCGGCACTACGGTTGTCCATTTGCGTACTTGCATGTAGCGGAATTTCAAGTCCCATGCTCAGAAAAGAAAAGTCCTGCACAATAAGAGCATCTACACCAACATCAGCAAGAGACTGTGCCAACGCCTTTGCCGAAGACAATTCATTGTCATACAGTATTGTATTTAAAGTAACATAAACCTTCACTCCAAATACATGGGCGTATTCTACCAGCCTCTTTATGTCTTCCACTGAATTTGTGGCGGCACAGCGTGCCCCATAGGCCGGAGCACCGATGTAGACAGCATCGGCTCCACAGTTTATCGCTTCAATACCGATATCCACATTACGGGCAGGAGAAAGCAATTCTAATTTCTTCGCCATTGACTATGATTTGAATTCTATATTAAGCGGAACAATTCTCAACTTGTCGTTGCAGACATATTCCGTAATCCAATTATAATAAAATTTCACACCTGCCGCATGCCAACAATAGTTGACGCCTGCTGATGGGTCATCATTAATGAAGTAGTCAAGCGGTTTTTCAATATCCAACCCTTTTGCCAAATCGCGTTGATACTCAAACGCCAATCTACCTTCTGCGTACTCCAAATGGCCATTAGCAAAAATGTGGCGTCCGTCCCAGGCTATAGCCAATTCAGGGCCAGTAACCTCTTGATCTATCAATAATCGTACCGATGGTACCGACACAATTTCATTACGACAGAAAGTAATATGACGGCTGATAGGTATCTTCAGTTTATCAGGAAAGTCCTTCAGTAGCGGAACGTCTCTGTCACACACGTCATGTTCGTACAATCCAAACAACTTACGTTCAGTCCAATACTTGTTGATATTAAAGAAAATCTTCAATGAAGCAAACGCGCCCCAACAGACATTTAGCGTAGAGCGCACCTTATTCAGGCTCCACCGATAAACCTCATGCAACTGTTCCCAGTATCTCACTTCTGTATAATCGTACTGTTCCAGCGGAGCACCTGTCACAATCAGTCCGTCATAACAGCACGACTGACTCATTATTGCGGCAATATCCGTATAAAAAGTGTCCATATACTCCTGTGGTGTGGTTTTATACTTCAAACCGCTCATCTTTGCAAGCACCACCTGTATGTCTATATTGACACCGCCCATCATCAAATACAATTCCTCCTCTGCCTCCTGCTTCTGTGGCATAAGATTCAATATTACTATTTTTCTCACTTCGTTTCCACATTCGGGAGAGGAGTCGGTCACGTCAAGCCCTGACCGTAAGAGTTTCGGCAACGAAGGATGTGATTTAGGAAGATATAACATAGCTTCTCAAATATATGGATTAAGTCAATTCTAAATATTTTCAAGTTCCTGCATAGCCTGTTCCCAAACCTGCATGTATTTTTCCAACTGGGCTGACGCAGACCTATGCTTTTCAAGTAACGTCATATCAGAAGCACCTTCTGGGGTTGACATCTGCCGCTCTATGTGGGCAATACTGTCTTCAAGTTCTGCAATGGCACTTTCCGTTTCAGATATTTGTCTTTCAATTTTATTTTTCTTCTTCCGCAACTCCTTTTGCTGCTCATAAGTCAGCTGGTTATTATTCGAAGTGCCCTCATCTTTTCTGGCAGGCGTTTCCTTCTCATCTGTTTTTGCAGAAAAATCATTTGGCAGGAAGTCTTTGATGCCACCCATATGCTCACGCACCCCATGATTTTTGAATTCATAAACCCTGTCTACGAGGCCGTCAAGAAAATCACGGTCGTGACTAACGATGAGCACCGTACCGTCAAATTCGCGAACTGCCTCCTTGAGTACATCCTTGGTTCTCATGTCAAGATGGTTGGTAGGCTCGTCAAGGATGAGAAAATTCACAGGCTGAAGCAACAGCTTTATCATGGCCAACCGACTGCGTTCACCTCCACTTAACACACCAACTTTTTTATCCGATCTCTCGCCACCAAACATAAAAGCACCGAGAATATCCTTAATTCTAAGCCTGACGTCGCCTGTTGCAACCCTATCAACGGTGTCATACACTGTAAGAGACTCGTCAAGGAGCATGGCTTGATTCTGAGCATAGTAACCAATCTCAACATTGTGACCAATCTTCAGCTCACCGGTATAATCCACTTGCCCCATTATACATTTCACAAACGTGGACTTGCCCTCGCCGTTGCGCCCGACAAATGCGACCTTCTCGCCACGTCTAACGGTCAAATTTACATTACGAAATACGTTGTGTGAGCCAAAATCTTTTGTCAAACCTTTGCATATAAGGGGATAATCACCGCTTCGCGACGGAGCAATAAACCTCAGACGCAATGAGGAGTTATCAATGTCGTCAACTTCAACAGGAACCATCTTTTCTAATTGCTTCAGACGGCTCTGCACCTGAACTGCCTTGGTAGCCTGATAGCGAAACCGTTCCACGAAAGCCTTGATATCAGCAATTTCCTTTTGCTGGTTCTCATATGCTCGGAGTTGCTGCTCTCGGCGTTCAGCCCTAAGCGTGACATATTCGTCATACTTTACCTTGTAGTCCACAATATGCCCACATGATATTTCCAGTGTGCGCGTTGTTACATTATTAAGGAATGTACGGTCGTGACTGACAAGCATTACACTGCTCTTGCTTTCTTTCCGCAAAAAATTCTCAAGCCACAGAATAGACTCTATATCAAGATGGTTGGTAGGCTCGTCGAGCAACAGCAAATCAGGTTTCTGAAGAAGAATCTTCGCCAACTCTATACGCATTCTCCATCCGCCGCTAAACTCTGACGTAGGGCGGTCGAAATCCTCTCTTTCAAACCCAAGCCCTAACAGTGTGCGCTCCGTATCAGCCTTAAAGCTGTTAATGCCCAACATCTGTAACCGTTCCTGCAGAACAGAGGCCTGCTCTATCAACGCCCCATACTCCGGTGAGTCATAGTCTGTCCGTACACACAGACGCTCGTTGATGTTCTCATATTTTTCTTGCATCGCCTTCAGCTGCCCAAAAGCGGTTTCCGCCTCCTCTATCAGAGACTGCGAGTCACTGACCTTCATAACCTGCGGCAAATAACCGACAGTTGCACCTTGAGGCAAAACCACACTACCCTCCGACGGCATCATGATACCTGCTATAATCTTAAGTAAAGTTGACTTGCCAGCCCCATTCCGACCAACAAGGCAAACCCGTTCTCTATCATTAATGACAAATGAAGCATCTTCAAACAATGGCTTCACGCCAAATTCCACTTTTAGGTTCTCTACTGATAACATAATGCAAAGTTAACACTTTAGGGCAGCAAAGTCTGGAAGCATACCCAAAAATATAAATAGTCTTTCATGCTATGACGCATTTTTCAAGAATCACCGTTTTTCATTTAAAGAATTTTGCTACTTTTGTATGTAAGAACACTTTGTCAAGGTCAAGCCCAGACTCTCATTACACTTTGCGGCAGCATTGCTTGCATTAGAATACCAAAGAGCAGTCTGGTACGTGCCGGCAACAAGTTTCAACAAACAACAGGAATACCCAATGATACAGATAAAAGAGGTCACAGACAACAAAGCACTCGACATATTCATCGAATTTCCAAATACCCTTTACAAAGATTGCCCACAATATGTACCAGAGTTCAAACAGGATGTTAAAAACATGCTCAATCCTGCCAAGAACCCTGCACTGAAGTTTTGCTCGCACAAAATCTTCCTTGCTTACAAAGACGGCAAAGTTGCAGGCAGAATTATCGGCATTATCAATCCGCGAGCAAATGCCATCTGGAAATACAGCTATGTACGATTCGGCTACATAGACTTCATTGATGACACGGATGTAACCAAAGCCCTGATTGGGGCTGTTGCAAACTGGGGCGCCTCACAAGGCATGACTGACATTCAAGGTCCCATGGGCTTTACAGACTACGACAAGGAGGGAATGCTTATCGGTGACTATCAACTGAACGGTTCGATGACCACCATCTACAATTATCCATACTACAAGACCCACATGGAAGCACTCGGATTTCAAAAAGAAGCCGATTGGATTCAGATAAAAATTGACTTTCCAGAAAAACTACCCCAGCGCTTCCACAAAGTAGCACAACTCATACAAAAGAAGTTCAAGTTAAAAGTAACCACACTTTCAAAAAAGGAAATATACAAAGGCAAGGGACACGAAGTGTTCCATTTGCTAAACCAAGCCTACGCACCACTGTTTGGTTTCACCCCGTTCGACGAAGAGCAGATAGACTATTTCCTGTCACAATACGTGCCGATACTCAACACAAGGATGATGCCCGTCGTTCTGAACGAGCATGGCGAAATCATTGGCGTTGCCATAACGCTACCAGGTCTTTCTGACGCCCTGCGCAAGAGCCGCGGCAAACTGTTCCCATGGGGGTGGTTCTACCTGTTACGCTCCCTAAAATGGAAATACGAAGACACCATGGAGTTGCTCCTCATCGGAGTAAGGCCCGACTATCACGGCAAGGGAGTGAACAGCCTCTTCTTTGAACACCTGCTACACACCTGCAGAAAATATGGGTTCAAATATGCAGAGACCTGCCCACAGCTTGAAACAAACACAAAGGAGATTTCACAATGGAAAGACCTTGAACCACACTACGTCAAGCCACGACGATGCTGGAGCAAAAAACTGCTTGATTAACCTTATTCTCAGCACGCTCACGCAAACCATCAACAACAGAAGAAGAAACAAAACCATCAACATCATCACGGAAACGAGTGCCACTACCATCCGACTTCTCCGAAATTTTTCCGTAACACTCTTTCCCTCTTTGGGCTTTTGCTTCTGTGCTTCCTCAAGTTCCGTCACCTTGTCGGCAAGCATGTAGATAGCCACCTCCCTTGCCATATCTGCATCACCATCGGTCTGTTCAAAAAAGAGCATCCCAAGTAAACTGCTCACTGCAACAGAACCAGAAAGTTCATCAAAAAAGGACGTTCTTATGTCGCCCTTTCGGCGGAAACGGACATCCCTATCGGCCAAAAGGGATGTCCGTTTCCGCCGAAAGAACATTACATTTCCGCCGAAAGAACATTGCGAGAAGGCGTTAAACCAAATCGGCTTCTGCATATACCGTCAAAGATTATGCCATTATTTAGAAGTCTGAGAAAGATGATATATTACCACGGCGTGGAGTGTTGCCCGATTCATTGCATTTGACTAAATTTTTACTGAAATTCTTGCACATCTCAGGTGTTTTAACGAATTTTGTATAAAGCTTGTACATACGAAGATTTAAACATGACAATTTCAACCTTAATAGGTTGCGAAAAAACAACGACATGCACACTGTCATATAATTTATTAACTAAGATTAATTCTGCCAACGGGCAAAGACAATCAGTGTAGAGAAGCCATATCTCATCAAACAATAGTGACTACAGAAACATATAACATTCTAATACATGAAAAAAACTCTCCTTTTGTTATTATCACTAATTTTTGCCATAAACATATCCTTAGCAAAAGTCACAACAAACCCCGATGCCGTTGTTGCTTTGTTGCAACGTGTGGCAAACATCAACAGCAATCACCTAACAACCATCCTTGACACAGAAGCAGGCGACAAAGAAACTTTTACCATATCTTCGGCCAACAACAAGCCTGTAGTCAAGGCATCTACGCTCAGTGCGTTGACTGCTGGCATCAACTGGTATCTCAACCACTACGCCCACGTCAACATTTCGTGGAGCAATCTGACCACCGATCTTTCGACCACCACATTGCCACTGCCAACAAGCACCGAAAGTCACACTGCTAACGTAGACCACAGATACTACCTCAACTACTGCACCTTCAGCTACTCCATGTCAACTTGGACTTGGGACCGATGGGAGAAGGAGATTGACTGGATGGCTCTGCACGGCATCAACATGCCTTTGCAAATCATTGGGCTCGATGTGGTGTGGCGCGACATGTTGACCAAATACTATGGATACACCACTGATGAGGCGAACGAGTTTATTGCTGGGCCTTGCTTTCAAGCGTGGTTTGGCATGAACAACCTTGAAGGCTGGGGAGGCCCCAATCCTCAATGGTGGTACGATCGTCAGGAAACCCTCGCCAAAAACATTTTAAAACGTGAGCGCGAACTTGGAATAGAGCCAGTGTTGCCAGGGTTCAGTGGCATGGTTCCACATAACTTCACAGAGAAAACAGGTGTCAAGACTGAGTCGCAAGGCGATTGGCAAGGTTTTCAGCGCCCATACATAATCGACCCCACTTCGAGCGACTTCAACGTTGTGGCACGCAATTACTACGAGTGTCTTCACAACCTGATGGGCAGAAGCCGTTTCTACTCTATGGACCCCTTCCACGAAGGCGGGCGCATCTCATCGGGCAAATATGCCGAAGGCTACACTGCCATCTACAACGCCATGAACAGTTACTGTGGCACCAACTCGTTGTGGGTCATACAGCAATGGTATTGGGCAAGCCATCAGGCGACCTCTCTCAGCGCCGTGCCTGCTGGGCGCTTGCTTGTGCTTGACCTATATAGTGACGGTGACCCATATTTTGACAAATATAATGGCTATGCTCCTCAGACTGCCCTTTATTGCACCATTACTAATTTTGGCGGACGCTCAGGCTTCATGGGACGACTTGATAAACAAATGCGTGAGTTTTTTGCTTACAAGCAGAAATACCCAACCATAAACGGCATTGGTGCCACCCCCGAAGCCATTGAACAAGTGCCGGTGCTCTACGACAACCTCTATGAGTTGCCATGGATGTCACAAGCTCCGGCAGATGCCAAGGAGTGGTTGCGCGACTACACCACTGCACGTTACGGACAAGAAAACGCCGATGCTCAATCGGCATGGGAGAAACTACGTACCTCCGCCCTTAACTGCACCTCTACCCTGCAAGGACCACAAGAGGCGGTATACTGTTCACGGCCGTCACTGACCGTGAACTCCGTTTCGACCTGGGGAGGCACCGATATTTTCTATAATCCTCAAGATGTGGTGAGTGCGGCCTACTCGCTACTCAAGGCAAACATCAGCAGTCCCAACTACGATTACGATTTGATTGAGGTGACACGTCAGGCACTCAGCGATTATGCCAAGTCCCTGCTTGCCGGCATCAAGGAAGCTTCAGCCGACACTACATCAACCGATTTTAAATCACGCAGAGACAAATTTCTGAACCTTATTCTCGACATTGACCGACTGTTGGGTACTAACGAGAATTTCAGATTGGGGCATTGGACCCAAATGGCGCGTGACATTGCCAACGAAGCACAAGGCACCACAACTGCCGATTGCGACTGGCTTGACCTCAACAATGCTCGCACCCTCATCTCTACATGGGGTGACTATTCAGGGAGCGAATACGGTGGACTGCGCGACTACTCCTACAGAGCTTGGCAGGGCATGCTTAGCGACTTTTATTACCCACGCTGGCAATATTGGTTTGCACACAACATGCAGGCACCAGCAGGCGGTTGGTTCTTCCACGACTGGGAGTGGGCGCACAACTTGGTTATTGACTATACCAAAGCTGAGAAAACCGTCCAGAGCCAACCTCGTTTCTACTCACCACAACCACAAGGCAACACTGTTGAATTGGCACAAGCCATCATGCCAACCTACATTCTGCCCCTCACCTCCGCCAACAACCAGACAACATACTATTATCGCTCACTGCACCATTCGTTGCCAGCCAACATGAGCATTACAGCCTACTGCGGCGAGACGTTCCAAATGCCTGTTGGCATACAAAACGCTGAGGGTTTTGAGCTTCAAGGCGATTTCAACAACGATGGCAACTTTAACGGTGATAACGAAGCTGCGCAAGGATTGTCAATCAGCATTCCCGACTACGCACCCGATAGCCTTAAGATGAGACTTCTCCATTCTGATGGAACACAGATTGATTTCAACATCAACGTTTATGACAAAATCACTTCGCCACGCACAATAAGCGTCTACTCGACAGACCCCAAGGAGGGCACTGTTTCTATTACAGGAACATCGTCAACATCCATTACCAACATGGACCCTATCACTGTGGTAGCCGAGCCTACAGCAGGCTACAGATTTGTCCGCTGGACAGACGAATTTCAATCACTCATATCCCCTCAGAACCCTTTTATATATAGTTCTGCCCGCGATATAAACCTTTGGGCTTACTTCGAATGGCATCCTTGGCAAACTCCCGAACAGGATCTGAAAGACATGAGTACCATTAAAGACTATGCACAATATGTCAACAAAATTAAAGTAAAGATGGAAAACGATGAGGCCACAGAAATATATTCCACAACCACATGCCCATCAGAGCTATGCATACAAACCCAGCCCATCGTGTGCAGTCCTGGCCAACGCATCACCATCAGCTGGAACGGCAACGAAGGTCTGAGCTATTGCTACCTCACAGCCTACTTGGACAGCAATGCCGATGGCACTTTTGACCGTACTATAGGCAAGCGTGGCAACAATTCATCACAAAGTTCTGCTGTGCCAAACGGAAACCTCTCGTTCAATGCTCCATACGTGGAATGCAACACTATGGTGCGCTTTAGATTTGACAGTGCTTGGCGATTGCCAGAAGGCCCAAACTACTCAACTACACGTTTTGTATACGACATCCCACTAATTATAGAGACAACCACAGCAATAAAGAACCAAGCCTCCACATCAACAAACACTCAAAGCACCCGCATTTACAATCTACAAGGACAACTCGTTGCAGATCCCACTAAGCCGGGGCTGTATATTAAAAACCATCAAGTGTACCGAGTCTCCAAAAATCAATAGTAAGCTTTTGTATTTGTGAACGAAACATAAGCTTCGCTGACACTTGAAGAGAATTTAATAGCGAGCCACAGCACACCCATCATAATATAAAACACTACCCCTTGGCAAAATTAAGTATGTATACTAATTAACTCCGCCAAGGGTTAAGAATGAGAATAAGCACCCATTTTCCACTGAGCCATATTTTTCCCTACAATTAAGACATAGACTAACTATTTTTTGTTAAATTTGCACTCAAATCAGGGCTATCAACAGCACTAACTTTACCTAACTAACTGATATACAACACACAAATGTCGGAATTTAAGAATCCATTCATGGTTTTCTCTGGTACATGTACAAACTATCTTACCGAGAAAATCTGCCAACAACTTGGCATGCCTATGGGCAAAATGCAAGTAACCCGTTTTTCTGACGGCGAGTTTGAAATCTGTTTTGACGAAAGCATCCGCGGCAAGGATGTTTTTTTGGTACAGTCAACATTTCCGTCAACCGACAACCTCATGGAGCTTCTTCTAATGATTGATGCTGCCAAGCGAGCAAGCGCCCATACTATAAGCGCAGTAATTCCATATTTTGGATGGGCACGCCAAGACCGCAAAAGCAAACCGCGCGTAAGCATTGCTGCCAAACTTGTTGCCGACCTCTTGAGCGTTGCTGGCGTCACTTCTATAGTCACAATGGATCTTCATGCTGACCAAGAACAAGGATTCTTTGATGTGCCGGTAAATCATCTCTACGCTTCGTCAATCATGATTCCATACATTGAAAGCCTGAAACTCAAGAACCTCTGCATAGCCTCACCCGATGTCGGCGGCAGTAAGCGTGCCAGCGCCTATGCCAAATACTTCGGCTGTCCGATGGTTATGTGCAACAAGTCAAGAGTCAAAGCCAACGAAGTTGCAACCATGCAAGTAATCGGTGACGTAAAGGGCTACGATATTGTCATTGTAGACGACATGGTCGACACGGCAGGTTCAATCACCAAGGCCGCCCAATTGCTCAAAGACCAAGGAGCGAACTCCGTGAGAGCCATTGCCAGCCATTGCATTATGAGCGGCCCCGCTGACGAACGCATTGAAAATTCACCGTTAGTTGAAATGGTATTCACAGACTCCATTCCATACAAGGGCACATGCTCCAAGGTGAAACAGCTCTCTGTTGCTTCCCTCTTCGCTGAAACAATCAAGCGCATAGAGAGCAACCAAAGCATCTCTTCACAATATATTCTATGATGCGAAGGCCAACAGGCCATATTTGAGGAGATTCGTTTTCCCCTCTTGAAAAACACTCCACATAGAACCGTTTAACCCAATTCGGTCGTTAGGACTTATTGTATTTTGAATTTTTAGAAGAGCAGATGTTGCTTGTCGTTTTAGCGAATAATAGCGGGCTGTTTTGAACTAAAAAAAGCAACAGATGCCTTATAAAAACAAAAGGCAATAAGAAGTAACAAAAAAATGTCATTCACGACCTAATGACCGATTTGGGCTTAATTGCGTCTCCAGAACCTACTTGATTTTGAAGACGCAATATTTTTCAATCATATCATTCCACTAAGAGTACACACCCATGAAACAGACCCAACCAACACGGCTCGGCCTCTCGCTTGCCGCAATACTGCTACTTGTGTCGTTAACAACATTTTCTACCATAAACATAACCCCAATACCTCGACAACTTGTCATAGGACGCGGAACTCTTGACATAAACAACAGACTTGAGATTGAAGTGACAGACCTACCAGACTCTATCGCTTGTGAAGCCCTGATGTTTGCCCAAAACATCAACTCTACCACATCCATACATGCCAACATCGTTGCAAATGCCAAGGGAAACATAAGACTTGTTTGCGACAGGTCGATTCCTGCAGAAGGTTACAGTCTTACCATCACCCCTAAGAGAGCAATCATAAGAGCCTCTACAGGAGCGGGATTCTTCTACGCCTTTCAAACCATCACACGACTCTTACCTCCGAATATAGCCGTGGGAGTAAGAGACACAACCATACACAAGTTTGCCCTGCCCGCAGTTACAATCAACGACGAACCACGCTTTGAATACCGTGGCTTTATGTTGGACGTGAGCCGCCATTTTTTTCAGACCGATGAGATTAAGCGCCTGCTACGCCTCATGGCCATCTATAAGATGAACAGATTTCACTGGCATCTCACCGATGACCAAGGCTGGCGCATAGAAGTCAAACAATATCCACGCCTTACGACCATCGGTTCAAAAAGTCACAACTGCCGCATGAACGATATGAAACGAGGAGTATGGTGGCTCAACGACCAGTATGGCCCACACTACTACACCCAAGCACAAGTGACCGACATCATTGACTATGCGAAGAAACTACACATTGAAGTTATCCCAGAAATTGACATGCCTGGACACTTCTCAGCGGCCATGGCCTCATATCCGCAGTATAGTTGCACTCCAACTGGTCCCCACAATGTTCAAATACAACAGGGCGGTGTTTGGGATGACATCCTCAATGTCGGCAACCCCCGTGCCATAGAGTTCGCCAAAAATATTCTCACAGAGATATGCCAAATATTCCCTTCCAAATTGATACATATCGGAGGTGACGAATGTCCGACCACGGCATGGGAAACCAATACCCTATGCCGTGCTCTACACGACAGCTTGGGCCTCAGTTCGTACCGCCAACTGCAAAGTCGTTTCATAAAGCAAATGGGCGACCATGTTGCCACCATGGGCAAACGACTTGTGGTATGGAACGAAAGTGTAACAGCCCAAGACGCAGACTTGAACATAATACGCCAGACTGGAGCCATGGTCATGTCATGGCATCCGTGCCAGCAAGGTGCTCTCATCGCTGCTCAGTTGGGGTTGCCGGTAATAATCACCGAATATCACACCGACTCTGGCAGCTATTACATCAACCGTCGGCAAGCCCAAGGACCAGACGAGCCACAAGGAGCAGGAAACGGTGACGACACCGTAGAGCGGTGTTATTCATACCAGCCTATACCAGCTTCTGTGCCCGACAGCCTGAAGTGTCACTACCGTGGGGTGCAAGCCACATTCTGGACCGAATGGGTAAGCGACAAAGCTTATCTCGAATATCTCGCCCTCCCTCGCCTGATGGCAGTGGCAGAAACAGCATGGAGTACAGAGAGCCGAAAAGATTTTGATAGTTTTCGCCGACGCATGGCGGCCGACACAACAATGCTCAAACTCGGAGGCTACAACTATGCCCCTCACATCTTCAAGAAATAACCCTTCGTCATATCAGCCAGAGCGTAATACTACACCTAAGAGAGTGCCAACACCACGCCCCATGAACAGACATGACTCCATTTATCCGAGCAGGTTGTTTTTGCTTCCTAATAAAGACGAAGAAAACAGTATTAAGACACACCGAAACAGCACTATTATGACGTTTTCTATGCCTAAAATCGAAGCCAGAAATATACTGTTCTGACGGAATGCAAAAAACTATAGGGCGAACAAATCAAGGTAGAGAAAAAATCATTAACTTTGCACAAAACAATCTATCCTACCACTACAATGGCTTTAACAGACAACATACCGGCTCTGCTTGAAGAGGTCAAAAGACTTGACGCAGACAGCCTTGAACAACTTGAAGAACTACGTATTAAATATATCAGCAAAAAAGGAATAATACCCCAGCTGATTACTGAATTTCGCTCTGTGGAACCCGAACGCAAACGGGAACTCGGCATCGCAATAAACGAGCTTAAAACACTCGCTCAGAACCGAATAAATGCACTACGTGAAAAACTGGAAGAAAAACTTGTTGAAACAGATAAGCCAGACCTCACCCGCACATCCTACCCGACACCATTGGGCACAAGACACCCGCTCAGCATTGTAAAAGGCGAAATCATTGATATTTTCACCCGACTTGGTTTCTGCCTTGCTGACGGACCAGAAATAGAAGATGACTGGCACGTGTTCTCGTCAATGAATTTTCCAGAAGACCACCCTGCACGTGACATGCAAGACACGTTTTTCATTGAGTCGCATCCCGACATCATACTGCGCACTCACACAAGTTCCGTACAGAGTCGCGTGATGGAGCACCAGCAACCTCCAATACGGGTCATCTGCCCCGGACGTGTCTACCGTAACGAAACAATAAGTGCCAGAGCACACTGCTTCTTCCATCAAGTAGAAGGACTCTATATTGACGAAAATGTTTCATTTACAGATTTAAAGCAAGTACTTCTGCTTTTTGCACAAGAGATGTTTGGCAAAGACACAAAAATCAGACTTCGCCCAAGCTACTTCCCATTTACAGAACCGTCTGCCGAGATGGATATTAGTTGCAATATCTGCGGAGGCAAAGGTTGCGCTTTCTGCAAAAACACAGGGTGGGTTGAAATTCTCGGCTGTGGCATGGTGGACCCCGCTGTGCTTGAAGCAAATGGAATTGATCCAGTCAAATATACTGGCTATGCTTTCGGCATGGGCGTTGAACGCATTACCAACCTGAAATACCAAGTCAAGGATCTCAGACTCTTCTCCGAAAATGACAAACGTTTCCTCGAAGAATTTATCAGTGCAAACTGACGACAGACATCTGTTTCACGATGCCTAACAACATAAAAGACATTATTGAACACTTGCTGCTCTCAACAAATTTGGGAGCAGCAAGTGTTTCTGCACTTACTTTTATAACCCTTTGCGCCATTCTTGTGGCGGTCTGCATACTGCTCTACATTCTTTGCAAAGCAATAGTAATACCCATCACACATACTATTACAAAGAAAACAGTCACCAGACTTGATGACATTCTGCTCAATAGGAAATTTATGAAAGCACTCTGCAGGACTATACCTGCACTTGTGTTTGCCGGACTTCTACCACAGTGCATCAGTGATCCTACAAACCCTCCTTTTGCATACCATGCAACAAAGCATCTGGCAGACGCATTTGTGACACTCACATTCATCTGGGTAATAACATCTGCACTAAACAACACAAGAGACTATGCTAATCAAAGCGACTACCTGAAAGACTATCACCTCGAAGGCATTCTGCAGTTCATCAAACTGCTTGTATACATTCTTGGTGGCATTGTCATACTCGCCAACATCGTCAACAAAAATCCGCTGACATTATTTGCCGGCCTTGGTGCAGCTGCAACCATACTGATGTTAATCTTTAAAGACAGCATCCTCGGACTGGTAGCTTCAATACAGATTTCTGTCAACCGGATGATAAAGAAAGAAGATTGGATAATCATAGAAAACAAAAACATCAACGGAGTTGTGGAGGAAATTAACCTTACCACAGTAAAAGTCAGAAACTTTGACAACTCCGTTTCCATGATTCCGCCCTACTCTCTTGTCTCAGAATCTTTTCAAAATTGGGGACGTATGCTCGAGACGGGCAAGCGAAGAGTTATGCGCAAAATACTCATTGATACGCGCACCATCCACTTTGCTGATTCCAAACAGACTGCGACCAATCTATACCAATTCCGCCAAGATGCAGAAGAATACCTGCGACATCACCCATGCGTCTGCACTGACGACTGGCTCATGGCGAGAGAATTGGAATCTACACCATATGGACTCCCTGTGCAGCTGTGGTTTTACCTTAACATCACCGAATTTGTGGCATACGAACAAACGGCCGCAAGCATAATGGAAAATCTCATCGCTATATTACCCAAATACGGCCTCAAGATTTACCAATACACATCAGCACCAGATTAACTCACACTGGTTTACGTATCTAATTTAGAACTGCCGTATTCGTATAACTAAAGCGTGTTATTAAACTGTAGCTTGTTTTTAACTCAAAATAGCCCGCTATTATTTGCGAAAAGGACAATCAACATTTGCTCTTCTAAAAAATCAAAATACAATAAGGCCTAACAACCGAATTGGGTTTAGTGAATTAGAACCAAAAGTATATTAACACAAAGACTCTGTTCTGTCTTCGGTCTCATAATCAAAACGCAAAAAAATATAAAATAAAACAATTTGTATTGTCTCCTTTGAAAGGAAACGATATAAATCAACTAATAGGCTAAGAATACAATAAAATCTATTTTGTCAGACTGTCCCCTAAATAAGCATAATTGAAGTTACGCCCTTTGGCTGACGGGAACTGGCTGCGCGGATCTATCTCCTGACGGTTCTGTAAGTGCTCAACAATGCGATTGTAACAATCAATGCCACTCTGCGCTTTCACTCTTGCCTTAAACGTTGTGTCTTTGTACTGGAACTTGTTCAACCGTGGGGAAAAAACTACCCTTTTAAATGTAATAGTTCCCTCGTACCACCCAGGTTTAACCTCACTAAGCAAACTGACTTTGTCAACCTTGTGGGGCATAAGGTCATTATCAGGACTCTTGGCATTAGCCTTAAACTCCTCCAAAGTTGAAACGATGGTCTTTATAAGAATGAAATATTGCCTTGGCGTGACCCTAAATCGGCGTGGATGCATGATTTTTGAGTTTACAAAATCATAGATTTCGTCCATAAATTCATCATCAAACAAGGATGCGGGAACACCGAAATCCTTAAGTCTCTCGATGAGTTCATCAACTGACGATACAATGGCTTCACCGTCATAGAACCTTACATATAGATTCATAATATAATATTCAATGCCGTATTAAACAAAAAGAGACTAAACGGAAAATTAAACCAATTTAGTCTCTACTTTAGAGCGGAAAACGAGACTCGAACTCGCGACCCCAACCTTGGCAAGGTTGTGCTCTACCAACTGAGCTATTTCCGCAACACTTGAAGCATAATTTTACAAGCAATACTGCAAGTCTCTTTTTCTTTATCAAAATCAAATTGCCTTAATGCTTGTTCTAAAATAATAGTGAAGAGGAGGAGACTCGAACTCCCACGTCACAATTGACACTACCCCCTCAAAGTAGCGCGTCTACCAATTCCGCCACCTCTCCAATATATTTTCCAGTGCCCAGAACAGGAGTCGAACCTGCACACCTCTCGGTACTCGCACCTGAAACGAGCGCGTCTGCCATTCCGCCACCTGGGCAATTTATTAAGAGCGGAAAACGAGACTCGAACTCGCGACCCCAACCTTGGCAAGGTTGTGCTCTACCAACTGAGCTATTTCCGCAATTTAAAGTAACCATTTCCATCAGTGAATAATATAACTATTCCCCATGGAAAAACTTATCCGACTTTTCTGAGCAATTTAACTATTTCAATCTCTAAAATAGCAGGACGAACAGCTATCTTATCACTGCGTTTCTCCAAACGCGATGCAAAAGTAGTGGTTTTTTTATTACCAGCAAACTATTTTCCTGTTTTTTTTAAAGTCGTGGTGATTTTTAGTGGCTTTAAACCATTTGACACACGTCCAAACCATAACATAGCACTAAAACTGCAAGTCAAAAAGAAACCACGTATGGGTATCAGTCCATACGGTCTCTATAATCATCATATGTAAAACGCTTGAGTATTTCTATATTGCCATCCAAATGTTTGACAGCTATTGATGGGTGGTTGATTCCATTAAACATGTTTGTCTTTACAGTTGTATAGTGAATCATATCTTCAAACACAATGTCGTCACCAACATTTAGCGGTTTGTCAAATTTCCAAAAGCCCATAAAATCACCGCTCAGACAGCTGTTACCCCCTAATCTGTAGACATTACTAATTTTGCTTGCTTCATCGGGCATAAGTTTCTCAAGCGTTTCTGCCCCTCTGACGTTTGGCCAATACGGCATCTCCAGACAATCTGGCATGTGGCACGTAAAGCTTACATTAAGGATTGCCGTGCTGATGTTATCGCTTTTTACTATGTCAACCACGGTAGACCTAAGATAGCCTGTCTGCCACAAGAACGCAGAACCAGGTTCCATTACTATCCTTAACCCTGGGTGATGCTCATGAATTCTATTGATACAATCCACAAGCAATTCTATATCATAGCCTTGCCTTGTGACCAGATGACCTCCACCCAAATTCAACCATTTAGCCTGATCGAGAAAACAACCAAAACGGCTCTCCACCCTGTAGAGAACGTTCTGCAAGGTCGAAGAATCGTTCTCACATAGGCAATGAAAATGAAGCCCTTCAATGCCCTCTGGCAACTTGTCTCCCAACTGGTTGCGCTTCACACCGAAACGACTTCCTATAGCACACGGATTATATAAGTCTGTCTCTATCTCGGAATATTCTGGATTAATTCGCAAACCTACAGAAACGCGATGTTTCCCTGCCGTTTCGTTAAATCTCTTGACAAGAGGAAGAAACCGCTGGTATTGTGAAAGCGAATTAAACGTTACGTGACCCGAGAACTTTAGCAACTCATCAAAAGACTCGTTCTCATAGGCAGGTGAATACGAATAAGTCAACCCACCGAAGTAATCTGCCGAAAGACGCGCTTCATACAATGAACTTGCGGTAGTGTGGCTGACATATCGCCTCATAATAGGAAAAAGCTTCCAATTTGCGAATGCTTTCAAAGCTAACACAATTTCTACATCTGCACGTCTGGATACACCCTCTATCAGCTCCAAGTTTTTCAGAAGCTTTTTTTCATCTACAATGTAACATGGTGACGGTTCTTTGCTTATCATAACACGAAAAAAACTATTTGTTATTTCATTACCCACGTAAGCTACAAGCCAAATGGAATGACATTCACTCCGCCTTATGGCGATTAATATTTTTATAAATAACAGACCTGATATGAACCTGTTGAGGTAGAGACCATACAGACTGTGCCAAGGCCATTAAAACTGTAGCAACGAAGAACAATAGATATTTCAGCACTTCAACATACCACGGGCACACAAAATCATCACCCATAACCTGTGCGTTAGAAATATTTTCATCAAGAAAGAATAAAATATAGTCTCCGAAATACAATAAGGCCGCCACAACAGAAAGCATCGTCATAGACAACAGAAACAAAAAACAGAAACTACCGAAATAACGTCCATTCAACGCCAACCCGTTTCTGAACATCCTCCAAAAAGGCCAAGAAAACGTTTCAAGATACGATTGCACCATGCCAAAGAAAGAAAAAGACAGGATTGCAACCGCACCGAAACATGCAAGCACGATATGTGTGGCAAGCCCAAGGAAATTCAACAAACACTGTGACGCATAAACTATTATAAAAGCGCATAGCAAAGGAAGCCAAGTAAAAAACGCTACTTTCATGGACGATGTATAAAAACGGAAGTTATTCACCACCATTTCGCTTCCCTTGGATTTGACAATCACATGAACTTGAATCTGGCGCATAAATGAACACACATACAAAATCAACGCCCCAAAAACAAAGTCGGGGAAGAACATCAATCTATCCTTGTACCAAAACAGTTCATTACAATGCAAATTCAGCCATACGCACCCAAGAATTCCAACTACTACCGCAGGGCAAAGATGAATTGTGACAAGCTTTCCAATCTTACCACAAAGCATGCCCCACGCAAGTGCAAAGCTTTGAGCAAAACGTCTTGGACTATCAAGTGACGGTATTTCTGCCTTGTCTCCTCTTTTCAGAACAGCCATCCTTTTTTCTTTTTGTTGGGTTTTGAGTTATCTCTAACCAATGATGCATTACATGTTTCATAGGTCAAGTTGTTTGTAATCATGTCATATATCGTACCCCAATCAGGCAAGCCACCTACATTACGGTCATCAATATACATGTCACACTTTACCTTCGGACTCCTATCACTGGAGTTTTTTTCTTGTCCTTCGAAATCGCTGTTAACGGCATAGAAAACAACGCCGTGTTCCCTACACCAATCAACAGCCTCTTTAAGGCTGTTTCCATGACGGATGGTCCATAATATTAGGCGATGGCCGTCTTGTATCAACTGTCTAAGGGTTTGTGTGGCAAAGGGTATTTCTTTTCCTATTTTAGGATACCTATGTTCAACTATCGTTCCGTCAAAATCAACTGCTATCAACATTACAATGCTAAATTATACGGTTGCTATATTATTATCTATGAGTTTATCAATAAAACCTTTTACATCATTCTCTGCGACGGACTCACTTACTTCATAATTATCCACCAATGAAGCCACAAGTACCTTTAAGTCAAACTCTCCCTTTCGGGCTTCGTTCCACAAAAAAGCACCAGTCTCATTAAGATGAATAATACAGTTCAGGTCAACGCCACCTTTTCCGCAAGGAATCAACACGTTCTCCCCGCAGACATTACGCAATTCAAAATTGTTCTTTAGCCTCATGACATCACATTTTCTTATTATAAACTAATTCGATAGAGCGCCAAAAGATACCGTCTAACCGGCAACAAATTCGTCCAAAGAAACGAATAGGCCCTCCAAATCAATCCATTAACATCATACTTGTGTCTCTTACGTATCACAACAGAAACTTTTGCAAGAACATTGCATAATTTACAATGTTCAACATCAAGATTACCATCACCCCTTAAGACACAGACACCATTGTCCACCTCAATAACACGATGCAGCACATAGCTCTTTTCGACGGTGTCGGCAAGAACAACATCTCCACTTCTCACAAGTTCGGCCCGAACCAAAACGACCTTATCTCTGCCATGCTCAATAAAAGGTCGCATACTTCGTCCGTTAACCGTCAATGTTACAGGACGCCCCTCATCAACAAGCCTTGATATTTCGGGAATCAGCAACGTATTGTTTACACTCTTAATCTGTGGCATATCATACTGGGGCTTCATTTCTATTAATTGTCTTATATGACAACACAGCAGCATCTTCATCAGGGAGACACTCCAAACGAAACATCGGAACCGATGACACCATTAGTGTTATAGTCTCAACAAGACAATCATACGACCCACTATCCCACACCATCAAAGAGCAAGATGACATCATTGCAGAAAACGACCGAAGCACATCTTGTCGTGATATTCTATTATAAGGTTTTTGTTCTAGCATGACACATGCACCGACCTTCACCTTTTCTTGTTTATAGCATGGCGTCTTGCCACTCCACGGTGAGCCATAGACGATTGCATTTCCTTCGACTATACGAACCACAGGATTGTCATCGTTCAACAACGAAGTATCCGATATGTTTTTAAGCCACAAGGAAGTATGGGTACTCTTTCCAGTTCCACTTCTCCCAAGAAACATGTATCCCCATCTGCCCTTCACAACAACAGACGAATGAACCGTCAAAACACTTCTGTAAGCAGAAGAAAAAGCGAAAGCTACCATCAGCATGTTATTCAACCCAAAGATAACCGAAGGCTCATTACGTGCAACGATTGCAACTTTATTACATAGGAACTTGGCATCCGATGACATAACCGCGGCAAGGGCACCGTCAGTGTCATAGATTTGAAAAACATATCCCCCGCTTCTCGACTTGTAAATTTCCTGAACGAAACCAAGATCTTCAAAGTGGGCTATCAATTCCTCTGCAACATCCTCAAACACCAAACATGCATCGCCTACAAAAATTTCGCTCAGCAACTCCTCAACTTCGCTTTCCGCTATCAAAAACGGAGTATAGTTATCTGGCAAACGACAAATGCGGCTTTCAAGCGTTACTTTCAAGCACAGCTCTGCAATCTTTAGGTAAAGCACTTTCATTTCAACTTGTCTCAAAAGTCATCATTCTGGCTCTCGTTCGGTTTTTCTTCGTTTGAATATATATGTTCTGTACTTATGTATTTATACTTAAATTCACTTATCGGTTGCAAGGCTGTCAATTTGTTGCGTAACACATTGTTTCGCACGTCAAGAATCTTCTGTTCTGCCTCTTTCCTGGACTTACAGACATACGTGGCACACAAATAGCCAGTCTTTCCTCTTTCTTTAAGGAAGTCTCTCAAGTCTTGCGTATACAAGTCAATCCCAACAGGAGTCTTTTCTTGAATTCTTCCATCCATGCCCACAATTTCAACAATATTTGAGACATAGGTTACAGAGTCAGCATAACTTGTTGCCACACCAAAAAGGAAACGGCTGCCTAACCGAAGGATTTTCTTGTTTTCGTCAGATTTGAAATCGTCCGACACGTGTTTTTTCTCCCCTTTAGGAGCGTTGACGTTTTTTATACTGTCTATACCCTCGCTCTCACTTGTCATAACGTCTTTAGTTTTGTGCGTATCTACAACTTGAGAAAGTCCTAGCACACTGCAAAGTAGCGAAAATACGAACAGAAAATATTTTAATCGTTTCATGATGTTGTCTTGAATAGTTAGCTATATTGCAAAAGTAGCATTTTTTTTATACAGTCAGAGTATATTAAACACAAAAAGACTTAAAATTTAATTGACGACTTTCAAACTATCACCCTTTCTGCAACTGTATCGTTGAAAAAGTTCAACAACGAATTCTATCTGCGATGATGCAGAAGAACTTGATTGGATAGTCTTGTGTCAACTAAATTTTAAGTCTTGAGCCGAACCAAATCACACTTATATGTAGACAGGAATAAGTGCTGCAAGGTATCTGGTGGCTATTCTTTTCAAAGCAATTCTACAGAACGTTTTATAAAGTCTGCAAGTTCCTTGCCTTTGAGCAAACCGTTTTGAAGCATTGCAAGATCCACCAGATGGCGTACTTTCAATTCCGACTTTGCAAATGCGGCAATTATTTCATTTTTCTTGCTTTCTTCCGTTTGGATATTGTTGTTACACTGGTCAAGATCCTTTTTCATTTCCTCAGTAAATTCACCGTCTTTTGCCTTAGACTGTTCTTCGCGCAACGCAGTTTGGCGAGCTTTTAATCCTCTAAGTTCTGCATCTATTGGCTTCAACTTATCTGCAACATTTTCTTTGAGTTCTGCATTTATTTTAGCCACAGCAGGATGATCGCAATTTAGAATAAAACTGTACATGTCTGGCATCTCACCATAGAATGCCATTCCTGCCTGCAAGCGACTCATTTCTTTCATACGCCGCATATACTCACTCTGAGTGATGGTCACTGGTTGTGCGTCCTTACCCATAGACTGTACCTCTACATGAAACTCGCTCTTTTCCACAGCAGGAATCTGGCTCTTAAAGCAACTGGAAAGATTATCCGCATCTACTGCATCTACTGCATTCTGCACCTCGTTGTCTTTCTGGATTAGGCGACTAAGTATGTCTCCATCAACACGACAAAAACGCGTTTTTTCCAACTTCTGTTCCAGCATTCCTACAAGAGGCGTATCTAACTGACCGTCCATTATCAGAACACTGTAGCCTTTAGCTTTGGCGTCCTCAATATAATTATATTGCTTCTGAGTGTCACTTGCGTAAAGATATACCAAGACACCTTCTTTATCAGTCTGATTTTCCTTTATTAATTCCTTGTATTCATCAAGTGTAAAATATTTGCCTTCGGAATCTTTCAAAAGAGTAAACTTACTTGCCTTGTCATAAAAATCAGGCTCGCTGAGCAAACCATAATTAATGAAAAGTTTCAAATCGTCCCACTTCTCTTCATATCCTTTTCGGTCTTCCTTAAAGATAGACTCAAGTCTGTCACTTACCTTCTTAGTGATATATTTTGATATCTTCTTTACATTAGCATCGCTTTGCAAATAAGAACGACTGACATTAAGCGGAATATCCAGAGAATCTATAACACCATGGAGAAGTGTGAGGAAATCTGGCACAATATTTTCCACAGAGTCTGTAACAAAGACCTGATTACAATACAGCTGAATCTTATTTCTACGCAAATCAAGCTCATTCTTGATTTTAGGGAAAAACAGCACTCCAGTCAAGTTAAACGGATAGTCAACGTTTAAATGTATCCAGAAAAGAGGCTCTTCATACCCAGGGTAAAGATCACGATAAAACTTAAGATAATCCTCATCTTTTAATTCTGACGGCTTTTGTTTCCATATTGGAGCACTATCATTAATAATATTATCCTCATCTGTTTCCTGCTCTTTTCCGTCTTTCCACTCGGTTTTCTTACCAAAGGCAATCTTCACTGGCAAGAAATGGCAATATTTACGCAACAACTCCTGGATTTTATTCTTTTCGAGGAACTCTTTGCAATCATCATCAATATGCAACACTATGTCAGTGCCACGTCCTGCCTTTTCCGTTTCCTCCATAGTAAACTCTGGCGAACCCGTACAACTCCACTTCATCGCCTTGCTTCCGTCTTTGTAACTCTTAGTGATTATGTCAACCTGCTTGCTAACCATGAAAGCAGAATAGAAGCCCAATCCAAAGTGGCCGATTATCGCATTGGCTGAATCTTTGAATTTCTCCAAAAAATCTGTAGCTCCAGAAAAAGCTATCTGATTTATATAACGGTCTATTTCTTCTTCTGTCATGCCAATTCCCGAATCACTGACAGTCAAAGTACCAGCCTCTTTATCTATCTTTACCCTAACAGTCAAATCACCAAGTTCACCCTCGAATTTGCCCATTTCGCTTAACGTCTTGAGTTTCTGAGTCGCATCTACTGCATTCGAGATTATTTCACGAAGAAATATTTCGTGGTCACTGTACAAGAATTTCTTGATTACAGGGAAGATATTGTCTGTTGTTACCCCTATGTTTCCTTTTTGCATAATTTTTTTGTTTTTAGATTTCTCTGCAACAAACATATGCAATACGTGTGCCACAGTCAATCTCCACCAAACATTTTTGCAAAACACAAATCAAATTACGGGCCACGAGTCAAACTGTTTGGATGTTTAACAACACTTATAGTTTTACCTATACCTATTCAATATTTCAAGATACATTTCCTACCGCAACAACGAAAATACACTTCAGACAAATAACATCTCCAACCCCAAAACGGTATTGTTTGTCACTTAATTAATTAGACAGTGTCCCCAAGTCAGCAGTCCCTAATCATTTTAGCCTGTCAAAATTTACACATTGCAAGCAAGAGAACAAACCACACATCACTCACACTGATAAGGTCAGTAGGGTGTTCCAACACCAAACTCAACAGAGGAAGCTTCACAAGCTTGTTGCGGTTACCACGCATTATACCACTCTCGGCCATAGCCAACATATTGGCAAATGGGTCATCAGCCTTACTCTTACGACCACGTGCCGTCTTGATAGGCGCATTGAAAGCAGAATTAGAGTGCTTCATATACGAATATACGTCCTCGGCAGTCTTATCCTCAAAACCACGCAACGGAATGTAATTGTCATACATGTTCAAAATAGCATCACGGGTAATACTGTTAATATACCCACTATCATACTGCTTCTCAACGATAGCATCGGTTACCGCTTTCGTCCTCGCCCAAAGATTAGCCGTGTCATGGTTAGCCTCATAATCAGCAACCATATTCTTTGCTTCGGCTTCTGCTGCTGCCACATCGTCCAAACCTGTCAACGACGTCAAACCGGAATAATCTTTCTTGCGATACTCCGCAACAAAATCCGCCAACTTCTTTGTAGTATCAGGGTCTTTCAACTTCTCTGCCTCATACGCCGCCTTGGCAACACGCTCGGCCATCACCTTGTTACGCTCCAAACCATGCTTGGCCATCATATAATCCGTCAGCTTCGCACGACCATCAGCACTGAAACCGGTAAGCCTGCCAACCTCACGCAACAAAGGCCTGAACAAATTATGCTTAAAATCACGCACCTCGGCAGCATTCCTCGAAGAAAGACGGTTCTGACCAAGATAAGGATTAGCATAATCAGGAATATCAGTAATCTGGGAAAACTTCTTGCCGGCAGACCGCCAAATATCCTTCATCGTCTCCTTCAGCGAAAGCATACCGTCCTGCAAAGCCTCCCTCGACTGAAACCACGCATCCTTCAACCTGCGCTCATAAGAGTCCCTAATCAAAGCACGCTCATAATCCACAGGACTATCCGCATCCCTAAACAAAGTCTCCAAATCACCATCATAGGAGTCAACGACACTCTCACCAGCCTTACGAACACCATTGCCAACACCAAGCCTGTTCTGCATAGCCAAATCACGAGCACGACCAACAACACCCTCACGCCCATTCATGCGACTCAACTCATGAGAACGCCAAAGCAAATAACGAAGCTCATTGTCAGAAATACTAAAATTCAACTTAATCTTAGCCCTGCTCAACATATCACCAAACCACTGCCTAATCTGCTGCCACAAACCGGCATTCTTGCGGTCGGCAAAACCACCCTCGGCCAAACCGGACATATACTCCTCAGTCGCAACACGCTTCGAGCAACCCTTGCGCCTCGCAATAGCATCAATACCCTCACGAACACCATCACTCGCATGCTCATAAATCCCGTCCAAGAAACCATTGAAATTCTCGTGGCCAACCAAACCACGCAAACCCCTATGGCCAACAACCTCATGAAGCAACGTCTGCTCAACATCAGCCATGTCACTGTGAGCCGCAAGATTAATCACAACCCTGCCGGTCTTGGCATCATACCAACCCTTAGCCCTGCGCTTTCGCTCCTGAACCTCTGGATTAGCGTCAGTAATCTCTGACACATCACTCACCACATCAACATCAGCACCCAACTCACGACCCAACTCCACAGCACGCTCACGCATACCATCAACACCGGAAGAAGAAACAACACCATCAACCTCATCACGGAAAAGAGTGCCATTAGCATCCGACTTCTCCGAAATTTTTCCTAACTTTGCATCAGGTGTTGAATTGTTTCGGGAAATATTCCCGTCGCCATTCCGTTTATTCGGTAGTAACAATTCAGCACCGTTTTTTATTTTGTTACGAAGATTCGCATCTCTTTTGATGTGTACAGAACTTATATAGTCTTCCACCTCTCCATGTTTGTTTACAACGGCTATATTATACGTGCTGTCGCTTGTGTTGTTGTTAAACCGTTTTACATAGAGAGTACTTCCGTCTGTGTCGCGCATTGCAAAATCTGCATTCTTAATGGTTGGCATGACTGCTCCTGACACCCTTGTTCTTTTTTCTTTTTGGATTTTGTTATACACATTATCCTTTACTTTTATAAGTTCCCCCAAGAACGTGCGTATAGGCTTGCTGAATATCTGCCTAAACTTCTCAATAGTCGGAATTGTTGGCGGAAGTTCATCTTTAACCTCTCCATCAAATATTCTATTTAGGGCTGTCAAAGCCTCATCACCCCTAAGCGACCTACCTTGCTCACCTCGGTCAGCACTCTCGGCCCCCATTTCACCAACAAACTGCTCACGAACCCTGCCGTCACTCTCACCCTTGACAAACCTCCTCGGGTCAA
>OJNH01000513.1_pt1 | contig 34289 bp, 33 predicted proteins | sample 1597361 | NCBI WGS metagenome assembly OJNH01 (sample SAMEA2452136, study PRJEB22498) | human gut metagenome | biome: human feces; feature: human gut; material: feces | place: Australia | collected 2012
CACGTTGGGGCCCAAAGGAACAACCCAGTTAGTATCGAAAGCTTCCTTTATAAAAGCCTGCTCCTTGCCGCTCATGTGAGCAAGGCAAAGATAAATTCTCTTGTCCATAAAATTATGTGATTATAAAACTATAAATCGAAAAAGAGGGATGGCTATTTCCGCCAAATATAATGAGGCACTATCAACCATCGGATAACTCCTCCCACTTTCATAAAAAAGCGGAAAAAAAGCATAAGCCAATTCGTATATATACCGTTAATTCTGCATGCCTTCATAAGTTCAATGCTATTCCCACATAATACACTATAAAAACTCCTATTGCTAATCCCACCGAAGCGCATCACTACTACGTCAAGATCAAGATACCGGTAGCAAATCCTTTCCTTCTGGAAAAAACGCAAAAATAATTCATAGTCACCGGCAATCCGGAAATTCGTATTAAATCCTCCGGACTTTATATAACACGATTTTCTTGCATAAAAAGAAGGATGGGGAGGCATTATGCCATAGGGCAACATCCCGGGGTTAAAATGACTACCCGAATATCTACGAAGCAATCGTTCGCCATTCCTTCTTCTATACAACACATTCCCAAATACAGCATCAATCTCCGGCTGTTCAAAAGTTTGGGCTATTGTTTCTATTACATGCCGATCTTTAAAAACATCGTCAGAATTCAGATAACCGACAACATCTCCCGTAGCCATCCGCAATCCTTTGTTCATGGCTTCATAAACACCGGAATCTGCTTCACTGATATATTTCAGTCGTCCTTCAAACAAAGGAACATACTTTTCTATTGCAGAAACGGTATTATCTACGGAACCTCCGTCAATAACAATACACTCTATGTGAGGGTAAGTTTGAGCCAGAACAGATCGAAGCGTATCTTCAACCGTTGCCTCCCTGTTCAATACAACCGTTATAATGGATATAAGCATCTCCATGTCCGGGGTACAAGTTACGTCCATCCGCCAAGCGGACAATACGCTCTTTTGATTTTACGGCATCCGTTTTATGGCTGTTCGGAAATGAAGCTATTACTTTCACACCGGGAATATATGAATCGCCTGAAAAAACATCATTACCCAATTTATAAGTTAAGCAACTTTTATCATGCCCCGGCGTCTCCAGTACTTCCAAAACATTTCCAGTAGTAATTTCTATTTTATCACCCTCTCCCAGTATGCTGATATTATTTTCAGTCCATACAATGGGATCATTATGATAACGTGAGAAATTTAACTTGTCGGAGCCTAGAGCTTCCTTTCCAAAAGAGGAAGTATAAATGATGCAATCCGGATATGCTTTTATCAGTTCCCTGATCCCATAAATATGATCATAGTGAGTATGAGTCAGGAATACTGCTTTCACAACTTTCCCATCGTTATCCAGCAACTCCTTTACAGGCTGAACATCACCGATGTCTATTAAAAAAGCCGACTGCCCCTCGCTTGTAAGAATATACGTATTTGAAGTAAATACACTGTTTATGATCCGATGGATATACATTTAATTATGTCCATTAAATGGTTCTGTTGTTGCACTTCCTTCCATATTTATTCCTTCACGAATAAATACTTTTTTGATTGTAAGGAAGATTATTTTTATATCCAGCCAGAAAGAGATATGATCCACATACCAAACATCCAGTTCAAATTTCTTAGTCCAGGATATGCTATTCCGACCATTCACTTGTGCCCAACCCGTAATTCCCGGACGAACTTCATGACGGCGGTACTGCTCTTCCGAATATAAAGGAAGATATTTGATTAACAAAGGACGAGGTCCTACTAATGCCATATCTCCCTTTAGAACGTTGATTAACTGCGGCAATTCATCTATGGAAAGAGAACGAACTATTTTTCCAACCTTTGTCAGACGAACGTCATCCGGCAACAGATTGCCTTCCGCGTCCCGTTCATCCGTCATGGTCTTAAATTTAATAGCCTTAAATATCTGGGCATTTTTCCCGGGACGAGCCTGGGTAAAGAAGACACCGGCACCTTTATTTGCAAAATGAAGGAAAATGATAATAATAAGTAAGATTGGCCAAATAACACCCAAAGTAAGAAAAACAAAGATGAAGTCAATCACCCTCTTAAAACCATGTTTATACATAATACTCTAAATCACTATAAACTATTATATTCCTTAAGTAATGCTTCCCAGACCTTTTCCTGCTCATACCTCTCTACAATCATAGGTCTTGCACACCTTGCCATCTCTTTCAGTTCATTATTTCGGTGCTCATACATCCATTTCATAGCTTCATATAAAGCCTTCTCATTCTTTGGAGGAATAATCTTGCCATTCACGCCATCTTTAATAATCTCATTACAGCCATTTATGTCGGTTACTATCGAAGGTAATCCCATAGAACCAGCTTGCATAACTACGTTGGGGAAACCTTCTCGATAGCTGGGAAAAGCTAGAATATCTGCTATGACAAAAAATGGACGAACATCAACCTGACGACCTACAGCTATAATAAAATTATCTTTATTAATTATTTCTTCGACATCTTCTGCTAATGGATCTAATTCTGATTCATAATCACCAACTAGAAGCAATCTAATATCATTATAATAATCTTTTAGTGCAACAAATGTATGAACCAATTCATTTATTCCTTTATCTTTTACTATTCGTCCAACAAAGACAAAAACAAAATTTGAATTATCAATCCCCCATTTTCTTCTTAATGCTTCTTTAGATATCGTGTTCTCAGGTGTAAAAAAAGATGTATCTATGCCATTAGTGCTACCTTCAGCTATTACTTTTAATTTATTTATTGAAGCTAAATTCAAAGAAACAATAATATCTCTCATAACAAAAGAATTAGGATAAACTTTTGTAGCACAGAAATAAGTCAATTTTTCTACTATGTCTAGCATCCTCCTTTTTTTACCCGTAGCAACTAACAAAGGCATCCCAGCAACTGTATGTAACCGATTAGGTACTCTCGTAATCCATGCTGCAACCATTCCCAAAACCCCAGCTTTAGGGGTATGAGTATGCACAATATAAGGCTTCTCTTTTAATAATATACGAATAAGCTGAAATAATGACATCAAATCCTTAAAAGGAGTAACTTTCCGTGTCATCTCTACAGTATACCCTCTAACTTCCTGTTCTCTCAAAACATCATTCAGGCCCTCTTTAGACGATATAGCTACTACATCATAATATTGACGCATATATTTCAATTGCCCTTTTAAAAGAGTTCTTAAAGAACTAGATACAGTAGTAATTCTAACTATTTTTTTCATTTACTAGAGTCTTCCATCAATCAAATTAGAATCCAAAATACCCTTTACATCATAAAGAACAGCATTTTCTTTCATTAATCCACTAATGTCTATATCCTCAAACACTTTGTGTGCAACAGCTAATATTACAGCATCGAATTTTTGATTAGGTAATATATTTGTTAACCAGATACCATATTCTCTGTTCACAATTTGAGGATTAGCCCATGAGTCATAAACAGTTAAATTCAAGTTATATTGCTGCAACACATTATAGATATCAATAACTTTTGTATTACGAACATCCGGACAATTTTCTTTGAAGGTAAAACCAAGTACCAATATATTAGAGTTTAGTACTTGAATGCCCTTTTTCAACATCAACTTTACTACTTGATTGGCTACATACTCTCCCATGCCGTCGTTCATTCGGCGACCAGCCAATATAATTTCAGGATTATAGCCGTAACTCTGGGCGCACTGAGCCAGATAGTAGGGATCTACGCCAATACAATGACCACCTACCAATCCTGGTTTAAAATGCAGAAAATTCCACTTAGTACTTGCTGCTTCCAATACATCTCGAGTGTCAATACCCATGCGGGTAAAGATTTTAGAAAGTTCATTTACAAAAGCAATATTTATATCTCGCTGAGAATTTTCAATAACCTTTGCTGCTTCGGCTACTTTTATCGTAGGTGCCAAATGGGTACCAGCTGTTATTACAGAAGCATATACTTCGTTCACTTTTCTACCTATTTCGAAAGTAGAACCAGAAGTTATCTTTTTTATTTTCTCTACCGTATGCAGTTTATCACCAGGATTTATGCGTTCAGGAGAATAACCTGCAAAAAAATCTGTATTAAATTTTAAACCCGAAACTTTTTCTACTACCGGAATACATTCGTCTTCCGTCACGCCCGGATAAACCGTCGATTCATACACTACAATATCACCTTTGGAAATCACTTTACCAACAGTAGTACTCGCATTATATAGAGGTGTCAAGTCCGGATTATGATATTGGTCTACGGGAGTAGGAACTGCCACTACATAAAAATTACAGTCACGAATATCTTCAATATCAGCTGTACACTTAAAGCCATTAGCAATGGCAGACTGTAACAGTTCATCCGAGACTTCTAATGTAGCATCATGACCAGACATTAAAGTATCCACACGAGCTCTATTCATGTCAAAACCTACAGTTTTATACTTGGTAGAGAATAGACGGGCTAAAGGAAGCCCTACGTAACCGAGACCGATTACGGCAATTTTCACTGTATTCATATTTTTTTTAGTATTTATAAAATGTATTAGTTCAAAAGGTAAAAAAGTTAACTAAATATTATGCCAATACCATTTGACTGCTTCCTTCAATCCGTCACGTATGCTGTATTTGGGGGTATAGCCAAGTAATTTTTTAGCTTTGTCAATACAAGCCAGTGAATGAGGAATGTCACCCAAACGGTTCTGTCCATGAATAACTTCCACCTTGGCTATTTCCGGATCAAATTCACTTAAGTATTCTTTCAAATAATCTACCAACTGATTCAATGTAGTCATTTCTCCAAACGCAGTATTATAAATTTGATTAACAGCATCTGGATTAGTCGTTGTCATAGCAAGCATATTCATTTGAATCACATTGTCAATATAAGTAAAATCACGACTATACTCACCGTCACCATTAATTACAAGACTTTCATACGCCATCAGTTTCTTCACAAATAAAGGAATGACAGCAGCATAGGCACCAAACGGATCCTGACGACGTCCGAAGACATTGAAATAACGTAAGCCGATACATTCCATATTATAAGTATGGGCAAATACATCTGCATAAAGTTCATTCACATACTTTGTAACGGCATAAGGAGACAAAGGTCTACCTATCACCTCTTCTACTTTAGGAAGTGACTTGCTATCACCGTAAGTAGATGAACTTGCCGCATATATAAAGCGTTTTACTCCTACATCGCGAGCAGCAATCAGCATATTCAAGAAACCACTGACATTAACAGCATTGGTTGTTGCAGGAGCATTAATAGAACGAGGTACAGAGCCCAATGCTGCTTCATGAAATACATAGTCAATCCCTTCAACGGCCTTTTTACAATCATCCAAATTACGGATATCCCCAACCATAAGTTTGAAATTTTGTGGATATTGATTCAAAAGAGGAAGTAAATTCTCAACTTTACCTGTAGCAAAATTATCTAAACATACCACTTGATAACTCTTCTCAAGTAACTGCTCACAAAGATTGGAACCAATAAATCCAGCACCACCTGTTACTAAAATCTTCATTTTTATGATTATAAATTAAAATAATATTAATAACGTTTTATTTCTCACATACGCCTATCATCAATTATCAACATTTGATAAATACTTTTGCGTATCAAATTATGCATTTTTATTTCGCTCCTACATTAGTATAACTTCGGGTATCACCATCAGTCTTGTCTTTACCCACATCGTTCCCCAACTTAGTCCTAATCCAAAAGAAGACATTAACAGAGTTACTTCTTTCGTCATTAATTGCTCACGAATACGACTTACCATTAGAGAAGGAATCGAAGCACCACCAAGATTACCAAATTCTTCCAAGTTATAAGGAACCTTTTCCTGAGGAAACTTTAGCTTCTTAACAATGCGGTCAACAATCATCTTGTTTGCTTGATGTATTAGAAAATAATCAATATCTACATTACGATCAAGATTATAATCTGCGAGAAAAGATTCAATGGATTTAGGTGGACGAGATATGGCAAAAGAAAAGACATTCATTCCATTAATGAGAGTATGAATAGGAGCCCGAACTATACCGTTCCCAAAATCTTCATATTCAAAAGAAGTAGGATTAGCTGGATGGCGAAAGCCTCCATGTGGAGTCATCAATGCCTCATAGCCCTTACCATAAGTATGAAAATCAACAACAATATCATTAGCGGTTTCATCATACTCCAAAGCAACTGCCGTACCACAATCACCAAATAATGGCACACGACTCTTGTCTTTCATCGACCCCATGCGTAATGCAGTATCACCTATAAGTAATAAAGCACGCCTCACATTACCAGTCGTCAACAAATTGCCAGCAACCGTTATTGCATACATACATCCACAGCATCCCATAGGGATATCCATACAGAAACAGTTCTCCGACAGTGCTAATCTATCTTGCAATATGCAAGAAGTAGGAGGAGTACGATAATCGCCTGTCACAGACTCAAACAAGAGTACATCAATACTATCCCTCTCCCATCCCAACTCTTCAATCAACTTTTCCGCAGCAGCCTGGCACATATCAGATGCACACATACTATCTGGAGCAATATGACGACTTTTTATGCCGACCGCATTATCAAACACCTCTGCCTCTTCTTGAGAAAAGAAATCAAAATCTGATGTCTTCACTACATTTTTCGGAACAGCCATAGCCACTCCTTTCATTCCGACATTCTTAATTTTCCACCTTGCCATAAAATTAAACTTTACAGTTCAACATCATATTTTTTCAGGATTTCACGCCCCTTGCCATAAGAAGTAAATTCCATAATATCTTCCGGATCGAACATTACATCAAAAGATTCTTCCAGTAAAGCAATTATGTTCAGCTGATGAACAGAGTCCCATGCTTCTACACTTTCTTTTGAAAAACCATTGTTTAATACAGAGTTATCTACACCAAACACTTCTACAAAAGCGTCATTATATTTTTCAATATCAGTCATTATATTTTCTATTTTATGATTTCAACTTACTATACAATATTTTTCCAGCTTCATTTTTGGGAATTGCATCAATTATCTTCACATCAAAAGCAGATGCCACAAGTTTGGTTTTCTCCACCAACTCTTCCCTAGCCAGATTCACATATTTCTCATCTGTCAAATAAACTGTCATTTTCTCATCCGTACCCACACAAGCACACTCTATCGGATATTTTCCCTTAATAATCTGTTCACACTCATCTAGTCCGATGCGCATTCCATACAGCTTTAAGAAACGTCCCATACGTCCTACAATATAGTAACATCCATCTTCATCCCGATAGGCAAGATCACCGGTACGCATAAATCCGTTGCGTTCATCACCCAATAACAAATCCTCGCGCCTACGAGCATATCCCATCGTCACATTCTTACCACGATAGCACATTTCTCCTTCTGTATTCGCCGTATCAATAATACTCCCGTCGCTGTCTATCAAGGACAATTCAGCATTCGGAACCGCCTGACCTATACTACCACACTTTGAAATCGCCCACTCCGGTGGAAGATAAGACATACGAGCAGTACCTTCCGATTGTCCGTAAGTAGCAATCCAACGCTTTCCATGGTCACGACAATACTCTGCAAATTTTAAATTTAATTGCCGAGGCATTTTGCCACCACCTTGAGTAAGTAATGTCAAGTCAGGAAGATCCATACGAAAGAAACGCATCAGATTTAATATTTCAAAACTGTAAGGAACACCTGTAAAACTAGTAGCTCGCTGTCCCTTCATAAAATCCCAGAAGTTTCTATCAGTCATACTCAAGTTTGTAATGAGGATTGTTGCACCAACATAAAGATGACTGAACACCACGGAAAGCCCCATAGTATAGTACAAAGGAAGAACCAGTAAAGGACGATCTGCTTCTGTAAGACCGAAGAACGTTGATATATTCAAAGCTGCCGCTTCTATGTTACTATATTTATGGCGCACAAGCTTGGGACTACCTGTAGATCCAGAAGTGGGTAGTAAATGCGAAAGTTCCTCGTACAGAGGACAAGCATCCATTCCCGTACGTAAAAGCGTATAACCATAGCGTTCCATCACCGTCTCATAGGTAAAAGTGGCTACTTGACTGGAAGGAACACAAAGAAATGCAGGACGATAGAGATCAAACAAATTATGGTACAATCCTTGTTCTGTATGCGCATTCAGTATTAGCGGAACATTACCCGAATTGATACTTCCTATGCTCCACGCTATTCCACCTACATTATTTTCCGTAAGCAAAAAAAGTAAAGAACGTTCAGGAAGTAAGCTATTGATTTCTTCCGAAAAAGACAATAATTCACTATACTTCAAGATATGTCCTGAAGAATCAATTGCAGCAACTGCATCATGCGGTTGCCTATCTAAATGTAATATCATATATGTCTGTTTATTTTAAATAGAGGCACAACCATCCACACCAAGGATATGCCCTGATATATATGAAGCACGGTCAGAAGCAAGAAAAGAGACAGCATTGGCTACATCTTGTGGAGTTCCCAGTCGTCCGAGAGCTATTCGATTGATACGATTGTCAATCTTGTCACCGTTTGCTTCATATAGTTCTTCAAAACGCTCCGTTTTAATGATACCGGGAGCAACTGCATTCACACGTATTTGCTGCGGAGATAGCTCCTTGGCAGCCGACTTAGTAATAGCTATCACAGCGCCCTTAGAAGAAGAATATGCCACCTGACCTGGTGAACCTACCACACCTGTAATAGATGCAATATTCACAAAGCATCCACCACCCGTACGTGTCATCAGACGAGATGCTATTTGTAACATATCTATCAAAGAAAAGACATTCACACTATACATTTTTTCCAACAAATCCTTTGTAACCATACCTAACTTCTGATTAGCTATAATGGCCGCATTGTTCACTACACAGTCTATACGTCCCTCAGTCTTGTAGATAGTCATCAACGCACTCTTCATGGCTGAACTATCAGTTACGTCAAAGCAAATTGGAACGACTTTCACCTTGTTACGAGCAGAACAATCAGCAGCCCACTCCTCCATGTCTCCAATTTGAAGGTCATTGACATACACAGTAGCACCATCCTGTGCAAACTGCTCTGCAATAACACGACCGATACCACGACCGGCACCTGTAATGAGAGCTATCTTATTTTCAAGTAATTTCATATCAATATAATGTTTTACCTCCATCTATTATTAATGAATGCCCTGTTACCCACGCAGAAGCGTCAGACAACAGATAAACAATAGCAAGAGCCACATCCTGAGGTTCACCATAGCGTTTTAACGGATATGTCTGCATATCCTTTAGCATGTCCTCCTCAGAATAGGAACGACCTGCAAGCTTCGTATTTACCATACCCGGATTTACACTGTTACATCTCACTTTAGGCGCCATTTCTAACGCCACATTTTTCATAAATACTTGTAAAGCCCCCTTTGATGCACCATACATTGCATTACCAGGAGCAGTAGTATAGATCCCTCCCACAGATATGGTGAAAACAATTGAAGCCCCCTCATTAAGTTTCTTCTTCCGGCAAAGTCTTTGAGTCAGATACACTGGCGCAAGCGTATTAATGGACAGAATACGTTCCATATCATCCTTGTTAATGAACTTCACCGGCATTGGCTTAGTAACACCGGCATTGCTGACAAAACCGTCCAATTTGGGCAAACGCGCGACAAGATCGTCAAGGCATTCCTGACTGGTTAAATTAGCAACCTCCGCTGTATGCCCCTCACCTTCCAACATACCAAGAGTTTCGTTAAGCCCTTCCACATTAATATCTGTAAGGATAAGTGTTGCACCCAATTTGGCACATTCTACAGAAGTGGCTCTACCAATACCACCAGCTGCTCCAGTAACAAGGATTGTTTTTCCTACAAGCGAAAAAGGATTATAACTCATTCTTCCGACTTTGCTTGAATCGTATTGAACAAATCCTGAATAGTGATAGCCGCACTCATATCGCTACCTTTTAATGTTACACCATATTCCTCATCTATCATGGCTATAATAGATAAGGCTACAAGTGATGAATAATCTTCTAACTCGTGGAACACTGTCTCAGGAGTGAGTACACTTGCATCAGTTTCATCGAACTGATCAGCAAAATTCTCAATGAATTCTTTGATTTCCATAATTGTTATGATTTTAAAATAATATTATACAAGTTTCTTGGCTGGATTTCCAAATACGGTTGTACCAGATTTGACCCTTCTAATCACAAAACTACAAGCCCCAACATTGGCCTCTGATTCTACCACTACATTATGACTTATCACAGCCGAAGTATGGATATTTACATGATTTTCTATTATTATACCACCAACACACGTAACATGAGTATCAATACGATTCCAATTGCCAATTTTATCATCATGCCCTATAACAGTATAGGATTGAATCATATTGAAATCGCCTATTTGAGCATCATTACCAATAACTGTATACGCACCGATAAAATTACCTTTTCCCAATTTTGCATTAGTATAGAAACGAGCTGTCTGATGAATCAGATTAATAAATTCACCACCCCTACCCTGAATTTTTTCAATGCACTGTTTACGTTGTTTATCTCCTATTGAACATACAAAAACATCTCCATCTTGTGGCTGATAATTTTCAATTGTTCCAATAATAGGAGGATAATTTTCAAACTGGTCCAATGAAGGATAATCATTCAGAAATCCTTTTACAATAAATTCTGTTCCATACCCTACACACTCTAAAGCGTTGGAATACATAGTACGCCCCATACCACCAGCACCGATGATAATTAGTTTCTTCATATAAGTATTTTTATTATTGAAAGTTCATTTATCAAAAAAGGATGGCATAAAATCCTCATAATAGACTTGTGTGCGTTCTGCTATTTGCATGTTGTATAATTGTTCTTCTTCTGATAGCGGCCGAAGATCAGAGACATCATTGAGTTCTTTTTCAAAGGAAAAAATAAGATATCCCTTTTCCTTATAATACAGATATAATGGGTTCCTCTCTCTTAAATAGATTTTAGTGCCACTTTTCAAAAGCCTCATAATATTCCCTGCCCCCTCCTGACGCATAGCACCAAAAATAGCTACTGGAATCGAATCAAGAAATTGATTGTACTCATTTACAGGCATTAAATTTAGAAGTGCCTTATATTTATCTCCAAAGCAACGTTTACCAATCTTCAAAACACTTTTACGAATATAATTGGACCCATATGACAATGGTGTACAAATTTCAAACTCATCAATACCAGATATAGTGCTTAATTTTTGTAGTACCATCCTATGATTTCCTGTCAATGAAGCTTGATGATTTACCATAATCCTATCGACATTCTTGGAATAAATCTTAAAATCAGCTTTCTTGGCATCAGATTTATAGCTTGAAATATATTTAAAATATTTAAATTTTGCATGAGATACATAAAATCTATGAAGTAACTCAAAATCGTGAGGTAGCCAAAAGCAAAAATAATCGACATAAGGCAAAGCTCGCTCTAATCTCTCAGAACAAAGCTGCCTTCCTACTATTCTTCTTACTAAAGCATTCAAAGGACCAGGAACTATATAAGTCAATTTCAAGAAAAGAGAATTTCCATCAACTAATTTGTATTTACCTTTTTCTCCTAAAGCATTATAAAGTTCATATCCCCAGAAAATCCAATAAATATGGCCAGAAAATAAACTCTTCTCTTTAAGATACTGAAAAATAAGAGAGAAATTAGTTGCAATACCATGAGTGACCACATTCTTTATAATATGTGTTAGACAGATCTTATGTATTTTAATAAATAGTTCAGGATCATTTTGGTCATAACGATAAAGTGGAATATTTTCCTTATAGTTTTGTTGCTCACGAAAATTAAAGATGACAAAAACATTCTCACCAGGAAAAAAATGTTCAAAAACACTTATTGCTTGTTGTATAAAATTCCCATCAGTACAAATGTGAAGATTCATATTAAGAGTAATTGTTGTTTTTTATTAGCATTATAGCATGGACTTATCTATCTCAATAATCCTACATTGCAGAAAAAAATTATCCCAAGATGCATTTAGAAGTATCGATGGCATTCTCTTGATAGTACAATATTTAAATATAACATGCTTAATGGGAGTTTTTTCCGTAATTTTATATTGAAAATTAGTTATGTCTTCTATTATACAATTATTAAATTCAATCCAATTTGTAGTATTTAGACGTAAAGGAGCAGTAAATTCACAGTTTGAAATATATGTTGCAACTTTATTAAAAGTTTCAAGATTATTCAAGGTAGATGACACATCATATTTATTGTTTACAAAAACACAATTTCTCATATATACACTGTCGTTTCCTGTCTCAGGATATACTCTTATCCCATCGGGTTCAAAATCAATAGCTGCTCTCGGAGCTGTTCCCTTTATGGAATCTATTCCACAACCTTCAAATAATGAATTTTGAATCACTACATTTTGAGCACCTATTACTATTCCATTTCTACGAGCATATTTAATTTTCACATTGTCAACAACCAAGAGTCTTGAAAATCTACTTAAGACTTTTTTATTCGTATAATCTGCAGTATACAATATACAATCTCCAAAAGAATTTCCTATTGTAATATCTTTAAAGTAAAAATTAACACACCTTCTACAACAGAAAATATATCCCCATTCACCATAGAAATTTGTTCCTTTAATAAAAGGTGTATCATACATATGCTCTCTTACATCTCCAGAAATAGAACCTTCACCATCAATTATCACATTCTTCTTTCCATACTCCCAAAAAATAAAATATGCACCTTGGTTCGTAGGAAGCATCTTAAGGTGATTATGAATTGTAAGATGAGTATTTGAAGGTATAGTAAATATCCTTAGAAAGGAGTAATTATCATTATACAAATCTACATATTTTCTTTTTTTAGTTTTACCAACCATGGAATATGGTAATTTATCACCGAGATTTGCTTCCCCTTTATAAGGTAGTTCAAAAAAATAATTTCTATCAGCTTGAAAATATATGTGGCAGAAATGAAAGTCATCAGTCAATAATAGAATATTCTCAATTATACGATTTGAAATGAAATTTGGAGAATTGTCAAAATCAAACCATGAATCATAAACTTCAGCATTATTCCACGTACCTGCAATTAAAACCTTCAAACCTATAGCGGGCACTTGGCTCATAACTGTCAACACACTATTATTTCCTTTAATTATGCCATTATCAATATACCCTTTTTCTTCTATCACCAACTCCGCCTTCGATGGCAAAATTAAACATTTCTCTTCCAAATCACATTTAACATCAACTATTAATTTAGAATAGACTCTTGGCAAATTTTCCGTAGATAAAACATTATCATTTGAAGCACGAAGAATTGTACTAACACGAATATATATATCTTTTATAGCAAAACTTGAAGCTGGATAGAAAATAAGAAAGCAGCTTGTAAGCAATCCCACAATAAAAGCATTATAATCATTTCTCATTATTAGTATTGATCTTAGCAAGTGACATTATGGTACTTTTCTCAGAAAGTGACAAAGCAATGGAACCCAATATAAACAAATAGAGCCACATTAATCTAAAAGGATAGTCTCGTATCATATTGCAAATTATAAACAATACAAAAAAACCCCAACCCTGCCTAGAACGGTATTTATAAAACAAAGAACAATACAAAGCTCCAACTAATATAACACCTATGATCCCATTCACAAAAAAGAAACGTTTAAAACTAGCACATCCATATAATATATTTGTAGCTTCACCATTCTCACCATAAGCTTTTTTTCCATAACCATTGATTACGTTTCCATTTTTCAACCAATCCTCATAATAAACATCAAACAGCATAGAGGTCCTATTATCTCCTGAAAGTTCACCATCAACAATCACCAACCTACTCAATATTTTCTCATTAAATATATTATCCCCATTATTATAAGTTAAACCAAAGATATAAAAGGCACCAGTAAACGCCCCCATAAATAAGATATACTTCATAATATGTACTCCCTTCAGAAAAAGATGAAGGCATAAACCTATAAAAAATAGACAATAGGCAGCTAATGACAAGGATAATATGATTGACAGAAGATATATATAATTAGATTTATCCTTGAAATTAAATTTATTGATAAACAATAGTAAGCAACAAGTGCTACCTACATGTCCTGGCTCTAAAAACATACCACAAAAACGAGGCAACAAGTCTTCTAATATATTATTTGCTCCCACAAGAAATAAATAGTACACTTCATGACTATAAAAATCCGATGTATCCGAATAATAATGAGGTAAAGGAATTCGTACCAAATACAAAAACCATCCAATCAAAGATACGAAACAAATGCATTTTATAAAAAAATCAAATCCACGCAAAAGCTTAATTTTAAAATTAACACTTGATAAAACGATAAATATCGAAATAATTATAATAGAATTTATGTTAAGAAAAGAAAGAAAAGAAAATGATGTTGTATGTGTATAATTATAGATAAAATTTATAATAAGCAAGATAATTATCGGCACTGTATTCTCATGAATTTTCATTTTCAACAAATTAGGAAATACCGCAACTGCGCATGCAAAGTTAACAATTGACAGTGGAAGTCTCCATGTAAAATACAATTCCATGGACACACACATAGCCAATATCAGAAAAAGAATAGCTGGTAGATCCCTATTTAATTTTGTTATGGACATATAAGAAAAAAATGGAATGATCGTTAAGAGTAAGGCCTGAGCTTATCAAAAAAATAATAATACTTCATTAGCAATTCTTTCAATATCCTCCTTTGCCAAACCATAGTACAAAGGCAAGCAAAGTATTCTTTTCGAAATATCCTCGGAAACAGGCATTTCTACATAAGGAAGTATCTGTGTAAAGGTATTCACTGAAGGATAGAAATAGCGTCTTGGATAAATGCCTTCAGCATTCAACTTCTTCTCAACAGAGAGAAGCGTTGCTTCCGAAGGAAATATCACTGGAAAATAACTATAGTTACAAGCCTCATTGATACGCTGAAACTTCAATTCAGGACATTGAGAAAGTATCTCTTTATACAGCATATACTTTTCTTGACGATCAGCCAGGGCAGACGGCAGATAACGCAAATTGGCAATGCCGATAGCCGCATGAACTTCGGTCATTTTCCCATTAGTACCATCATCCACAACATCCTTATGATCATCAAAACCAAAGAAACGCAAACGCTTCAACTTTTCATGCAATTCATCGTCCAAGGTAAAGCAGGCACCTCCCTCAGCCGTATTCAACATCTTAGTGGCATGAAAGCTCGTTGTGGAAATATCACCGTACTCAAATATTGACCTGCCTTTATAATTCACCCCCACAGCATGCGCAGCATCATAAATCACCCTCAAGTTATGCTTCTTAGCTATAGCATCAATTTGCTCGACTTCGCAGGGATTACCGAAAACATGTACGGGAAGAATTGCACAAGTATGTTCAGTAATCTTTTCCTCAATCTTAGACGGGTCCATATTCAATGTATCAGGATCAATATCAACAAAGACAGGCGTACAACCCTCCCAAATAATGGAGCTGATTGTAGCGATGAAAGTAAAAGGAGTAGTAATGATCTCACCTTTAAGACCCAAGGCACGGATAGCCATATGAATGGCAATAGTACCATTGGTCACTGAAACAATATTACGCAAGTGAAGATAATCAGCAACTTCCTTCTCAAAACGTTGTACAAGGGGACCGTTATGCGTCATAATACCACGCTCCCAAATACCCTGCATAAGCTGAGTCACTTCTTCCAACGGTGCCAAAGTAGGCATCGTTACATAGATACTTTTATTTGCCATAACAATATTCTTTTATTTGCCCGATATACCGGGATTGATTCAAATTCTGTATATATTCACCTGAGAACTCCCCTGTATCCAAACAGTGAGCAATATGCGCCAGCATATTTGAGAAATGATCATCAGCAGGTAAGAGAATCTCTTCGCAACGTCCATGCTTTTCCAAGATTACTTTCGGAGTAAAACCGGCAGGAGCAGTGAACGCACGGGTGGTAGTCAATTTACCAAGACTGCCCCAAATTTCATAGCCGCACTGATAATAATTATCAAAACCGAAAGCAAGCTCTGCAATGACACCTTGAGGACTGTCAAGGTACGCCCCACCATACAAATCAACCTCCATATCAGAAGGTTGGTATAAAGAAGCGGAACGCAAACTAAAACTATAATCAGGAAGTATAAACTGCATAGCTTTCAAGGTATAAGCTCCCGCATCAAGCAAAGACCCGCCGCCAAGAGATTTCGAATAGCGGATATTATTCCGATCCTCAAAAGGGGGGAATCCGAAGGAACAGCGGAAACAACGGAGATCACCCAATTCATGCCTTTCCAAAAGTTCTTTTACCCAAACATGCTGGGAATGAAAACGAAACTGGAAGTTCTCGATCAGAAGCAAATGTTTGTCACAGGCAAGTTCAACAAGCTCCCGAACCTCATCATAAGTACACGACAGAGATTTCTCACTCATCACATGCTTTCCTTTTTCCAAAGCTTTATGGATCCACTCATAGTGTAAACCTGTCGGAAGCGGAATATATACCAATTCGATATCCTCATTATCCAGCAGCTCTTCATAGCTACCGTAAGCAACACAATGATAAGGGGCAGCTGCAAGTTGGGCTTTGTGAAAATCACGGCTGGCAATGCCAGCCAGTTCAAAGCGTTCAGATGATGAAAAGGTGGGAAGAAGGGAGCGGATCGCAATATGGGCACATCCAAGCACACCCACTTTATACTTTTTAATCATTTGGTATTTAAGATAAATAATTTAGAGCCGCTATCAAACTGCGGGACTGAATGTTCAGATAATTATTGAAACGCAAGAACTGATAGATTTGTCCTAAAGTCATCCAGCGATAACGTTCAGGGAGTTTGAGAGGAAAAGAATCATCCACCTCAACAAGCATGTTACGGTTTTGCTCATGATAGAAGCGCCCCCCTTCTTCAGATTGTAAAGTATCGTAAAGCACCTGAGATCCGGAAGACTCAAGCACAAGGTCAAGGAAAGGCGGACGGGCACTTCGGGAAGAAGGAATATTACCTGTCAGACATTGCACTGTAGGAGCCAATTCCATAACATCAAAGTTACCGCATTCAAGTTTTGCCTGTACCATAAAATGATAAACTCCATTTATCTTTTTGATGATAAAAGCACATATGCCTTGCTGCATCGGCTGAATCAACGGCTGGCACCACGAAGAGACCTCACGGTTAGATATGGTAACTTTCACACCAACCACTTTAAAGTATTTTCCATCCTCACGGGATATTTCACCGGCCAATACCCGCCAATCTGTCATTTTCCGGAGAGGAAAAGGATGTACCTTCAAATCATAACGGGACTTTAAAGAAGACAACCAGGAAAGATGCTCGGATATCGTAGAATGACAGTGATTCGTTACGGAAGAAAGAAGCAAGTCCTTACCAAAAACAGACAAACGACTCGTATCATCTGCAAGAGATAAATAGTCGCTGATTTTTAAACCGGAAAGAACGGTACGGGTATCCATATTGACCATATTATCATAACGCATCAACTCTTTTATCTGACCGAGCGTCATCCAGCGGAAATCATCATGCTCCTCAACATCCTCCTCCACTTTTATTATTATATTACGGTTTCTCTTACGAAGAAACCGTGCTCCCTGTTCGGATTGAAGTTGGTCAAGAATTATCTGGTCAGGGCTTGCATTTACAAAATAATCAAGGTACAGGGGTTGTTTCCCTTTATGAATCTGACTATAATTACTCTTAGTAGCCTGCAAGGTAGGAGAAATCTGCACGCAATTTACATTCCCGGGTTCGATCTTTGCTTGCATCAAAAAATAAAGGACACCATTAAATTCCTTGGTCAAAATCCCCAGATAGCCTACTTCCGGTTGGTTAATTATAGGCTGCGTCCAACTGGAAAGGGAGCCATAGTCTGTCTCTACACGAATCCCTTCAATCGAAAAAAAACGACCGGAACTATGTCTTAAAGTACCATCTTCATCCTGAGACCAGTGATCCAGGGAAGAAAAAGGAACAGGAGAGATTGAGACATGGATTGAACGATTGCGATTCTCAATCCAAAGACGAATTTCATCCAGCGAATGCAAAGTACCCTGAATGGTTAATAAAGAACGAATTACCATTGTACTATTTTTTCTTGAATTATTACTGATATATTATTTTCTATCCCGAATCATATTTACTTTCGTTTTAACAGGGAGATGCCAAGCTGTTTAAGTTCAAGGTACTCCGGTAACTTTATTTTCTCGTAGATAAAAAATGCCAATAAAATTCCCAATACTAACTGGATCGGAAGAAGGAGATAAACCGACCAATCCAATAAAGAGACACACCACATAATGAACGCTACGGTAAGGGATGTAAGAAATGTAGGCAATATATCTTTCAATTGATCTATAGCAGGATAATCTATCAATCCTGCAGAATAATAGCTATTCAAAAAATAAGCAATAAAAGAGATTACTACGCTTCCCCAAAGCATATATTCAATACCGCAATATATGCCTATCATAATTGGACCTACAGCTATTATTTTTTTTATTATTTCTAATTTTAAAAATAAATCAGAGCGTCCTTTTACTTGTAAAATATTCAAATTAATAGCATGAAGAGGGTACAACATACCGGCAAAACAGATTATTTGTAAAAAATAAACAGCAGGAAGCCACTTTGCACCTATTAAAATAAGAATCAAAGGCTTTGCAACAGCTGCAAGTCCTAACATACATGCAAAACTTATCAGCATAGTAGTTTTTATAACCTTGCGATAAGCTTCACGCAATCGTTCTGATTCCTCTTGAATTGAACTTAATACAGGATAGCTAACACGTTGGACAACAGTAGTCAAGTTGCTGGAGAATATTGTATTAAACTGTTCTGCACGTGTATATTGTCCTAATATGGAAGAAGCATAAAAACGCCCAATAATGATATAATAAATATTCTTATAAATAGTATTTATAAGCCCGGATAACAGCAGCTTGGATCCAAAACCAAAAAGCTCATTAAAACTCTTTATTGAAAACTCAAAATTAGGATGCCATTTACAGAAAATCCATAAAAATAAAGTATTCAATAATTGCCGGGATAACTGTTGACCGACCAAGCTCCATACCCCCATTCCGGCAAGCGCCATACCTATACCAACAAATCCACTACTTATAGACGAGATTAATGAAACTTTAGTTTGTGTTTTAAAATTAACATTCCGTACAAATATCGTACGAGGTATAATGGATAATGCATTAATAATAAGAATAAAGCCTATTATTCGCATAACCTCCATCAATATGGGTTCTTTAAAAAAAACACTTATAGCCGGTGATGCAAGAAACAAAGAAATATATAAAACAATACTAACTACTATATTAAAATAAAAAACGGTATTATAGTCAATACGATTTATGTGTACTTTACGTATCAGGGCATTAGAAAAACCGCTATCAATAATTGAATTTGATACAGCTATAAATATAGCTATCATAGCCATAACCCCATATTCCTCAGGAGTTAACAAACGAGCTAAGATGAGACCGACCAGAAAAGTAATGCCCGAACTAGCTATATTGTCTATAAAACTCCAACCAACACCACGAACTGTTTTATCTTTTAAAGATTCCTGCATACAATAACCAATAAGACCTGAGTGAATTTGAAAAACATTAGCGTCAAAGATCTTATTTCCAAACGCTTATAAAAAAACAAAATGTATTATATATAAAATTCAATTCAATGTAACCATACATAAAAAGAACTAGGGAGAAAGAAACGCTAAGTTGATTTATATTAATTATAGGAATCTTCGCATAGATCTACATTAAGAAATAGCGTTATCTCTCACCCCTAGTTATATGCATATTTATCTGCCTATTTCATTTTCTTTCAATTTCACTTTATTATCTTCTTTTCTGTTCTTCAATTCAGTAAAGAAATCCCTTCCAAATAATATCCAACTGACACAACCTAATCCCGTCAAAAACACAATCCCTATAAGCATTAGAGCCTTACGAGGTTTTGAAGGCTTTATCGGAATAGTGGATGGTTCAATAATGGTATATACAGGAGTAATTTCCTGTACTTTAGCCTCTGCCATTTGTAATTGCTGCGCTACAGAGGTATAAACCTGATATGCCAAACGCATCTCATTTTCCAACCTTTCTTGTTCAGCACGATAACTCAACAAAATAATATTCTTGTTAGCATCAGCAAACTTGGCATAGTTCTCCTGAGCCTTCTCATACTCTTTCTTTTTTCTTTCAAAAAGCTTCTCTTGAAACTGAAAATCCTGACGAGCTTTAGTTGTTCGATATTCTGTGATATAGTCTTGTAACCGACGTACTACAGTATCAGTAAGACAAGCAGAAATACGGGCATCCTGCATTGTCACAGACAAAGTCGTAACACCCGTCTTCTTATCAACAGAAACATTTATACGCTCACTTAACTCTTTCGCAGTATCAGTTTCTTCTTTCGTTAAATGAAAAGGATCAAAAATACCATCATCTTCTTCATCTGTTAATAATGAAACAACCCAACCAAGTGCCTTAAATGGGGCAGAAGTTATCAATGACCACCACGGCATACGCTGATATTCATTCAAATAACAATAAAGTGTAGTATCAACCTCTTCATCCAAATCCTTAACACGAACATTAAAAAGTCCCGTAATAAAAGGAGTAGAACTAACGATATTAGGATATAAATCAGGATATATTGCATCCGCACCAGACGTGGCATTAAGATTAAGACCCGCCATTGCGGCCAATGAAGAAAGTCCACCTGTACCTTTATTATCAGACAATTCCGGTGCAATCATGGCTTCAGTTGTATACTCCCGGGGAATACTAAATACAATTACCAAGCCTATCAGTACAGCATATCCACAAGCCTTCAGTATAAACTTACGTTCCCCCCAGACCTTTAATGCAAGCTCCAGCAAATCTATTTCTTCTTCTTGAGAAGAAGGGCTCTTTTGAAGTTCCTCACTCATAATTCATATTCTATTTAAAAGCATTTACCAAAGTGGCCACCATAGCCGCCATTGTAGCAGTAGTGGAACTGATACCCAGTATTTCTGCAAATTTCATGTGCTGCTTCTCAGCCTTGCTGGGTACTACGATTTCACAACCCGGCTGTATAAGCTTACCGCTACTACGTTTTGCACGCGCCACAGTACCATTCAGATAAATAATATAAGCCTTCTTCTTCTTTGCCATATTACCATAGCCACCTGCCATATTGATATAATACTTCAGCTTCGCACCTTTCTCCCAAGCCACCGTATTCGGATACATAACCGAACCGCTAATCTTAACAGTATTGACAAACTCAGGAATATAGATCACATCACCTTCGCGCAAAACAACATCATAGTCGCTACCCGGATTAGCCAAGGCCTTCTCCATATCTATACCAACGGTATATGTTTCCGTTATAGCCAATTTAGCAACAGATATACTGTCTTTGCCCTCACCATTACGTGCCATACGCAGAGCATCCCTTTCACGGCGACGCTCTTCATCATTCATTCTGCGAATAAGACGACCGCCTTTTATGTAAGCATCCGGAGTTATACCACCCGCACGTTTTATCAAATCACTCAAACGCTCGTTCTTTTTCAAAAGCGCATAACTTCCACTAAACAACACTTCTCCCGATACTGAAACTGTACGTTGCACCTTATAGGCCGGACTCCTGCGGATCTGAACCATATCAAACGGCTGCAAATAGAAATCCGCATCCCCTATCACCAAGCCGTCTTTTATATCAAAAGCAAATGTTTCCGCCAATTTACTACTGTAAGCAGTACTCTTAGGTTTTTTAATACGGCGCGTCACACTCACTCGCGTAGTAGCCGCTGCCTCACGCAAACCGCCAGCCTGAACAACCAAATCCTCTATAGTCATCTTGTCCGAATATAGGAAGGTTCCCGGATTTAGAACTTCACCATATATTGATACGGTCTCTTCCTCCTTCAGATCATTCACACTGGGGATATAAAGATGGTCATCCTTTTGCAAAGGAATATCTGCAACGGTACCATTGAGTAAACCGTTCAAATCAATAGCTATAATTTCATGAGAAAGATCCTCATGTTCACGATCCAATAATACACGATTCAAAAAGGCATCGCCACGAAGCCCTTCAGCTTTCTTTATCAACTGTTTTACCGTGTTTACCTCTCCATCCAACTGATAGAGTCCCGAACGGTAAACAGCACCGCTTATCTCAACTTTGTTTTCAAAGCGGTCGAGTACGGCATCAACGGTTACAAGATCACCGTCGTCCAGACGGAATACAGAATAATCCATTTCATCTACATTGAAAACCTGATGCTCACGTCCGCTCTTACGGATAAGACGAATGGCTTTCTTGTAGGAATCCCCTGTAAAACCGCCAGCGTATTCCAGCAAATTAGCGACAGTTTCCGTAGGCTTCATTTCGTAGTACATTGGACGTTTCACCTTTCCAACGATCTCCACCAGAGATTCATAAGGATTCACAATGATAACGTCGCCTTCTTGCAAGCGTATATCGTCATTCATCTTACCCTTCATGATAAACTCATAGACATCAAGATTTTCTATAGTCTTTCCGTTACGCACCAATTTTATGCCACGCAAACTACCGATTTTATTAACACCACCCGCACGGTACAATGCATGAAAAACAGTAGAAAAAGCAGAAAGAGAATAAGTACCCGGAACGGAAACCTCTCCCATGATGTTTACCTGAATAGTACGCGTGTCTCCAAGCGTTAACCGAATCTGAGAGTTAGGCTCATTGCCACCGATACCCGAATAAATCTTAGAAAATTCACGTTGCAAATATTGGTTGGCTTCCTTCACCGTCATCCCATTCAAATGAACCGGCCCCAGATCCTTAACCTGAATATCACCTTCAGGACTGATCGTCTGGCGGATTGTATTTTCCGAAGCACCCCAGATATCTATAATCACTTCATCACCGGGGCCCAAACGATAACTTATCGGAGTGGCAAGATTAGCGCTGGGTTCAAAGCTTAAATTGGTATTTCTGAATAAATTGTGACCGAAAATCTGCCTGGTAGACATTTCCAAATGAGCTTTGCTATCCTGCTTTTCATCAATAACAGCCTTCTGGTCTTCCAACTCTGCAGCTTCATAAGATGAATCCAAAGCCACGGCGTGTTTACGCATCTGGTTGGGCTTATTACCTGTACCTTCAGCAGTACTGTTGGTAGCCTCATACCTGGACTTAATCCGCAATACCTGCTCCTGGGTCACACCACGGCGAAGCAGTTCAGTAGTCATTTGCTTCTGGGATTTTCCTGCTGCTTGTGCATTCTTTACATACTCAACAACCTGTTCATCAGACATGCGTTGGGCATGAACAAAACCGGATAAAGTAAAAAGACAAAAGATAAATAATAATAATCGACGCATAGTTTATATATAAAGATAATTATTCTTCATGATGATTTTCTCATTCATCAATATATTCCCAAGGATAAGGATTATCCACTACATTCTGGAACTCGGCGATAGCTTCCTGTTGATCGGGAGTAAGTGATGCGGAATCCCAAGAAGCAATGATGGTACGAGCTTCATCAGCCAAGGGATCGTCAAAAACCTCACCATAGCAGGCAGTTAGTAAACGGAGCTTCAACAAAGAAGCCGGAAGTGAATCGAGGATATTCCAGCAACGGTTTAAAACTTCCTGAACATGTATTTGCTTTTCACCATGATCGACAAATGAAGCGTTGTAACCCATCAGAAGAGCCAGACAAACATTTGCCTGTTCTTCCACAGTAGAACCTTTGACACCGGAATTATACAAAGCCGTGGTCAGGCGGTAAACTTCACCGTTACGGCGGGACAAGTCATCGCTATAGACCGGACTCCCGTCCATGCCTAAATACATCAGCTCGTGCGCTGCACGCTGAAGAGAAACTATTTCTTCGGAAAGAGTCATAAAGAATTATGATTTTGGAGTTATCAACTGTCAATTACCTCTATAAGGTCAGGATGGATAGTAGCCATGGCAACGGCTATGACACCTTGTATCGCAACAACTACACGACGATCGCGAGCCCCTTTTACTTTCAGGAAAATACCTTCCTGACCCTCGAAGTCACCTCCCGTGATACGAACTTTTGTACCTTTAGATAAATTCAGTTCATCAGGTTGAAAATACATGAGATGATCATTGTAAGTACCGGCTACAGCAATAAAACGCTGCATCTCGCTATCTGAGATAATAATCTTCTGACCACTACGGGTATCGGTTATGTATTGTAAATAGGTTACTTGTGATTTGATACGCTTCACTTCGGAAGGACAAGCATGAACAAAAAGTAAATTATGAATGACAGGAACCAGAACACGCACTTTCTTACCTTTCTTTATACTGATTTTGTATTGCATGGGAACGAAACAACCCAATTTTTCCTTTTCAAGCAGACGCATAGCATCCGGCTCTCTACGATAAGTGGCACGCATAGCATACCATATTGGGGTTTCTTTCTCCACTTCCATTCTATGATTATTTCAGAAAAGTGCGTTCCTCCGGGGCTTTGAACTTCTTGCATACACTTGAAATTCAATCACTTGCGAACACTTTATGTAAAATACAACAAGCTTTGTGCTCCTCTTGTCAACGAGTTTTCTACAGCAGTTCAATGCTTTATAGGTAAATAACTATAAACGAGCAGATTACAGTCAAAAAGTATTTTTTAATCGTTCGTTTAATGGGCGTCAATATTTTTTAAAAGCGGAAGATAGAAAAAGAATAAAATGAGTAAATATTAACAGATATTTTCAGCTCTCGTTTATTTCTTATAATCAGCTAGTTAGCTTTGTTTTTATCCAATTTAAAGAAGATTTTTTATCAAACATTTTGTCATTCGAAAAAACAGCTTTATCTTTGCGCCCATTAAACGAACGTTTTTTGAACACTTTCCAAATTAAAACTTATATATCTAGTATACAATTATTTACTACTCATAAAAGATTATATTTACTGTATTTCCCCCTACTCTATTATCCCTCTAATTTTAATTTCCTATTTTTGTAACATTTTTAACTGTGAATATCAGTTAAATCAATAATTAAAAATTATACAATATGGAAAAATTAAAAAAAAGAGGTTCAAAATGAATCTAACGTAAAGAAAACATCTCATCAAGTTGAAAATCAGAGTACAAGCAGTACCAGAACAGTAAGTAAAATCAGTATAGTTGATGAGGATTTATTGGCTGAACGGTATTATGCAGGTATAAAAACTCATCTGTGTATAGGAGCTCTAAGAAGCTTCAAATTAGGCTATTTTAAAGGTCAAAATATTAATAACATAAGCGATTTAGGAATGCATTTGTACAAATCGGGCGACGCCATAAAACACGAGAAAGGGCAAGATAACTTAATGGAAATAAGCAGCTTTATGACAGAACTAAGAAAGATGTGGGCAGTAATACAAAAGGAAGATACCGAACACATAGATCCGTATGGTTATGATGTAACAATAAATCATTGATAGTTTACTACAAAGAAAGGGCATAACTTTGCCCCGTCAATCTGATTGTGGAAGGGCTACACCCTTTCACCCGGATGGTGTAGCCCTAACCTAAAAAGGGTATAGCTATCCGGAGCAAAGGGTGTAGCCATCGCAGAGGATTGATTATTAATCATTTATAAACTACTAAATTCATTAAAATGAAGAAACAAACGTTGGGGCACCAATCGAATCATGTAACGAAAAGCGAAAGAGTAGAAAATCTATGGAAGAAACTTATCAGACAAGAAACAGATTTATCAGATGAAACCATCACATGGATGACAAGACGAATTAGACTACTGACTGAGTATATGGCATACGGATGTGCACTAATAGCCTATCGCAAGCAGAATGGAGATTTTTATATGGCAAGAGCCACACTCGTATATTATGAAACCTGTTTTCACCGAAAATACGACATTGAACGTATCCAGAACCATGTGGTATACTGGGATATAGAACAGCAGGGATGGAGAACATTCCAGATAGAGAATTTTCTGGAGTGGAAACCGGTGGTTAATTGAGAGTGGAGAATTAAAAATCAGGAGATTATGGAATCATATCTATTACATGACGCCAATGCAAGCAGTAATTTTAAAATAATGATGATGATACAGAAAGAAGGAATGAAAGGATACGGTATCTACTGGATGATACTGGAGTTTCTTAGAGTACAGAATGGATATAAGGCAGACGTAAGAATACTGCCCGTACTGGCAAGAAAAATGAGAGTGACAGTAGCAACCTTGAAGAGAATCATCTTCGATTCAGGACTATTTGAGGTGAACGACACAACCTTTTCATCGCCCGGACTCACACGGCGCATGGGGCCACTGGAAGCCAAGCGCGAAGCGAACAGAGAATCGGGCAGACGTGGAGGACTGGCTAACCAACAGAGAATCAGGGAAGGCATGGCAAGCGACGCTTTACCTATCAATCAGACTAATGATATAAATAACTCCCCCTCTATATCTCCCCAAAGGGAGACAGGGAAGAATGAGGAGGTTCTTCTTATTCCACCGGAGTATGCACTCAACAAAAATACACATAATTATGAAGGACTGATGGAAGAGTTGCAACGTCAAAAAGTAACGGTCATCAAGGAAATCAATGCCATCCTCAGACTCACGGATTTCGGAAAGCTGAAAGGAAGGATATGGAAAATACTCTATGACATCAACAACTCACCGCAGATGAAAGCAAGGATTGTGATGCCGGGAAAATATATTCTGAAGCTACTGCAAAACTAAAAGAACTAAAGAGGGTGTTTACACTTCTTCCACCACAGATTACACGGATTCTCACAGAATATCTATACTGGATAACAATTGTTTATTTGAATCTGGATAAATCTGTGGTGCTTTCTTCTTTCCACTCTAAACAAATTCGTATATTTGCTACACAAAAACCGTTTTAAATATCATGATAACATTTCCGAATGCCAAAATAAACCTGGGACTGAACATTGTAGAGAAGCGTCCCGACGGGTATCATAATCTAGAAACAGTATTCTATCCTGTTCCCCTAGAAGACGCGCTAGAAGTGAATATTCTGCACGAAGGCAATGAGAAGTTTCGATTGCACCAGGCAGGATTAGAAATCGAAGGAGAAGTTGAAAATAACTTAGTGGTGAAAGCCTATAAGCTGTTGGATGAAAAGTTCAATCTGCCGCCCGTGGATATTCACCTGTTCAAGCATATTCCTTCCGGTGCCGGTTTAGGCGGCGGATCATCTGACGCAGCTTATATGCTGAAATTATTGAATGAAAAATTCAATCTGGCACTCACGGATGAGACCTTAGAAGAATATGCCGCAAAATTGGGAGCAGATTGCGCCTTTTTCATCCGGAATGCCCCAACATACGCTGAAGGAATAGGAAACGTCTTCTCCCCTATCTCTTTATCCCTAAAAGGGTATCAGATTGTTTTAGTTAAACCGGATATTTTTGTCTCCACCCGGGAAGCTTTTGCTCAAATAAAACCGCATCGGCAGGAAATGCCACTAAAAGAGATAGTGAAACGTCCTGTAGAAAAATGGAAAGAATGGATGATGAATGATTTCGAGGAAAGTGTATTCCCCCAGTTCCCAGCTATCAGGGAAATTAAGGAAGACCTGTATAAACAAGGAGCTATTTATGCCTCCATGACAGGTTCCGGTTCGTCTGTTTTTGGATTGTTCGAACCAAGTGCCATATCACCCAGCAATACTTTTGGAGAGAAGACATTTATATACCGCGGAATATTAAAATAACGATCTTGATTAAAACTATATTGGAGAGGCTAAATTCAGCCTCTTTTTTTATGCCATTTTCCAGAAGCTGCAACTGAACCTTTATCAGACCCTGATATTTTTTTGTTCACTGGTGAACAAAAAAAAATAAGCCCTGTCTCCCGACAAGGCTTATTCACAACACAAACACAAAATAAAACACGACAAAACTACTATGCAATCTTACCTGTCTATGCCGGGGAGGCATAAGTACTAGTTACGGATATTCACATATACATAAACAGCGTCAGGCTGATTTGCAACATATAAACAAATGCGGGGAAGCATTTGTTCATGTCCTATTTGTTAATAAAAACAAAAATCGCTTTTAATGCTTATTGAATACCTCTTTCGCGAAGCTTCAACTGCCAGTTCCAAGCAGAGAGCAACGTATCTTCGATGGTTTCAACAGCTGTCCAACCCAACTCTTCATTTGCGAATTTAGGATCGGCCCATACCTTTTCAATATCTCCCGCACGACGACCAACAATCTGATAATTCAACTTCACGCCGGTTGCCTTTTCGAAAGCATTAATTAATTCCAATACTGAAAGACCGCGTCCTGTTCCAATGTTGAACACTTCCACTTTCTCTTTTTGTTTATTTTCCAAGATGCGGCGGATAGCAATCACATGTGCTTTTGCTAAATCGACTACATTAATGAAGTCGCGTATGCAAGAGCCGTCGGGCGTATCATAATCATCACCGAACACACTCAGTTTCTCACGGATACCGATAGCGGTCTGGGTCAGATAAGGTATCAAATTTTGAGGCACACCATTAGGCAATTCACCAAGCAATGCTGTAGGATGCGCACCAATCGGATTGAAATAGCGCAGCAATATTGCATTGATAGGAGCACCTGAAGCCACAGTATCACGAACAATCTCTTCATTGATCTGCTTTGTATTACCATAAGGAGATTCAGCTTTCTTGATCGGCGCTTTCTCCGTCACCGGTAATTCATCCGGTTGGCCATATACAGTACAAGAAGACGAGAATACGATACCTTCCACTCCATGCTTCGGCATCAGTTCAAGCAGGTTTATCAATGAAACCAGATTGTTGCGGTAATAAAGCAACGGCTTCTGAACCGATTCGCCTACAGCCTTACTGGCTGCAAAGTGGATGATGGCTTTAATGCCTTTATATTTAGTAAACACAGCGTCAAGACCGGCGAAATCCAAACAATCCAACTTCTCGAATGCCGGACGAATACCCGATACTTTTTCGATGTTATCAACTACATCGGCGCTAGAGTTTGACAAATTATCTATTATCACTACTTCGAAACCTGCGTTCTGAAGTTCTACTACAGTGTGTGAACCAATATAGCCTGTTCCACCTGTAACCAAAATTCTTTCCTTCATCAGTGATTTATTCTATTAGGTTATCATCGTTGTGCCCGCAAAATTACGAAATTTAATTTAGATAAAATAAAAAAAGAGTGTTTTTTTTAGTCTAAAAAAGAAAGGGGTAGAATTTCTTCTACCCCTAACCTATTAGTTAATGTTCTATTTTTCAGATTTTCACAACACCGGAGAAACCCATAAATGCCATAGCCAAAAGACCGGCAGTAATCAGAGCAATCGGAGTTCCCTTCATTCCTTTCGGGATATTTACCAAACTCATCTGTTCGCGCAAGCCCGCAAAAAGAGTCAGCGCCAGGCCAAAACCGATAGCTGTGGAAAATGCATAAACCACACCGGTCAACAGATCATAATCTTTCTGAATTACAAGGATGGCAACACCAAGAATACAACAGTTAGTTGTGATCAGAGGCAAAAACACACCCAGTGCCTGATACAAAGAAGGCGATACTTTTTTCAAAATAATCTCTACCATCTGAACCAGTGCAGCAATCACCAGAATAAAAGTAATAGTCTGTAAATAACCCAGGTCAAAAGCATCGAGCACAAATTTCTGAATAAGGAATGTCACTATAGTTGCAATCGTAAGCACAAATGCCACGGCAGCCGACATACCCAATGCAGTTTCCACCTTCTTGGATACACCTAAAAACGGACAGATACCCAAAAACTGCGACAATACGATGTTATTGACAAAGATTGCCGAAATAAATATCAATATATATTCCATACTTTCCAAAATTAAGAATTAAAAATTAAAAACTAAAAGCAGTTACTACTCTCATCCTTAATTTCTAATTTTCCATTATTAATTCTTTTTCAAGCCGTTTATCAATGCGATCAGATACCCCAGTGCAATGAAAGCTCCCGGTGCAAGTACAAATATCAACATACCGTATTCTTCAGGAAGGATAGTCAGATCGAATATCTTACCGGTTCCCAGAAATTCACGTACGGCACCCAGCAAAGTAAGAGCCAAAGTAAAACCAAGGCCCATTCCTAAACCATCAAAGAAAGACGCTACCGGAGTGTTTTTGGCAGCAAAAGCTTCTGCGCGTCCCAATACAATACAGTTTACCACAATCAGCGGAATAAACAAGCCCAGCGTAGCATATAGAGCAGGGACATAAGCTTGCATGACCATTTGCAGTAAAGTCACAAAGGAAGCAATGACCACAATGAACGACGGAATACGTACCATATCAGGAATTACATTCTTGATTGCCGAGATTACGACATTAGAACAGATCAGCACGAACATCGTTGCCAGTCCCATACCCATACCATTGATAGCGGAAGAGGTGGTACCCAGCGTAGGACACATACCAAGCAGGAGTACAAACGTAGGATTCTCTTTGATAATCCCGTTCATCATAACTTTAAAATTATTCATATCTTCTACTCCTTTCTTTATTTAGCGCTGATAGAGTCCGCAGCTTCAGTGGCGGCATTTTCAGCAGGTTCAACAACTTTTTGCGTAGCGCCCGTAGTGGCATCCGATTCATTCTGACCGGCATAAGCTGCATAAGCAGCATTCACAGCATTCAGGAAAGCTCGTGAAGTAATGGTAGAAGCTGTAATGGCATCTACCTGGCCTCCATCTTTGCTTACAGACAACGGAGCCTTACCCGGATTCATACCTTTGATACTTCCTTTATTTCCTTCTTTAAACCAATCGGCAGCCTTGGACCCCAATCCCGGAGTTTCCACATGCGACAACAGGGAATAATCTATAATATTTCCTTCCGCATCAAAGCCGACCAAGACTTTCAGCTCACCACCGAATGCCATTGAACTCGCTTCTACGGCAGCACCAATAAACTCTCCACCTTTCGTAGCAGGATACACAGCATAATCTACACCATTCACAGCCTGCATCTTCTTTTCTGCAATCGGATCATTATCGAAACCGGGAACCACTGCACTGACAGCGTCGCTCAATGTCTTTGCATTGGCTTGTGCTATAGGTTCTTTCGTCAATTCATTCACATATGCCAGCAAAGCCACAGAGATGGCAGTAACGCCCGTGAGTACCAGCAACATATTCTTCAAAGATGATTCTAACTTTTTCATTTCTTCTTCGCTACCTCCCCAAAGCGTTTAGGTTTACAATATGTATTAATCAGCGGAGTGAAGGCGTTCATAATCAAAATAGCGAATGACATACCTTCGGGATAAGCACCGAACAGACGGATAATCACTGTCAGTAATCCGATACATACACCATAAATCAGCATCCCTTTCTTGCTCATCGGAGAAGTGACGTAGTCAGTAGCCATAAAAATAGCACCCAGCATCAAACCACCTGTAAGCAACTGAAGCACGGGAGATACATACAGTTCCGGATCTACCAGATGCATAATACCCGAGAATACAAATACTGTAGCCAATATAGAAATAGGAATATGCCAGGTAATAATTTTCTTCCAAAGCATATAAGCTAATCCCAGCAGTAACGCCAATGCACTGACTTCACCCAGACAACCGCCATTGTTACCAATCAGCAAATCGAAAGAGGAAGGCAGATCTTTCAGAGCCTCTATATTTCCACCGGCAATCTGCTTCATCAGATTAAGCGGAGTAGCAGCCGTCGTAGCATCGGTGTAAGCAGTCAACTGTCCCACCACCGGCCAACTCGTCATTTGCACAGGGAAAGAAAGCAACAGGAACACACGGCCTGCCAATGCAGGGTTGAACGGATTGTTACCCAATCCGCCAAAAGACATCTTGCCTACACCTATGGCAAACAATGCACCCAGAATAATAATCCAGATAGGCAGATTGGAAGGTAAATTGAATGCCAGCAACACACCTGTGATTACGGCAGAACCGTCACAGATCGTTGTGGTTTCTTTCTTCATCAGAAATTTGCCGATAGCCCATTCGAAGAACAAACAGGCAGCTACCGATGTAGCCGTGACAATCAGTGCACCCAGTCCGAAGAAATAGAGCGATACAAGAAATGCAGGAATCAATGCAATAAGCACACCATACATATTCTTCTTCACGCTGTCACCACCATGGACGTGGGGTGAAAGTGATATTACTAATTTATTTTCCATACTTCGTTAATTTTTAGCTTGACGTGCACGGATGATCGCTCCTACTTTGCCTTTACCCAGACGGCAGTAGTCCAGCAACGGACGGTTGGCAGGGCAGGTAAACTGACAGGAACCGCACTCGATACAATCCATAATTCTTTCTTTCTCCATTCTCTCGAATTCTGTATGTTCGGCAAGTGCCGACAGCAAATAAGGTTCCAATCCCATCGGACAAGCACCCACGCACTTTGCACAACGGATGCAAGGTTGAACCTCACCACGTTTGGCTTCCTTTTGATTCATTATCAGAATACCGGAACTACCTTTAGCGGTAGGAACCTCCGTGTTGACCAATGCCTTACCCATCATCGGGCCACCACCGATAATCTTACCTGTATCTTCGGGCAGACCACCGCAAGCATCAATCAATTGCTTCATCGGCGTGCCAATACGTGCCAGGAAGTTAGACGGTTTTGCTACTGACTTACCAGTAACGGTAATCACGCGCTCAAACAACGGCTTGTTTTTCTGTACGGCCTGATATACCGCAAATGCAGTACCTACATTCTGTACCACGGCTCCTGTAGAAATTGGTAAAGCACCACTCGCTACCTGACGACTGGTAATAGCATCTATCAACTGCTTTTCACCTCCTTGCGGATATTGCACCTTCAAGGCTACTACCTCGATACCTGCATAGCTGGATGCCACCTTCGCCATCAACTGAATAGCATCGGGCTTATTATTCTCAATACCGATAAATGCCTTGTTCACCTTCACAGCTTTCATCAGAATAGATACACCTACCATAATTTCCTCGGCATGTTCCAGCATCAGCTGATGGTCAGCTGTCAGATAGGGTTCACACTCCACAGCGTTGATAATCACACACTCTGCTTTGAATGCAGGCGGCGGACAGAGTTTCACCTGAGTAGGGAAACATGCACCACCCAAACCTACAATACCGGCATTGGCTATCTTTTTTACTATTTCCTCGGATGTAAGGTTACATTCCCTCACCAACGTTTCGGTGCGGTCAATACTTTCTTCCCATTCATCACCGTCCACATCAATAAAGATGGCAGGTTTCGGATAACCACTGGCATCGATAACCGTATCGATTTTAGCAACCTTGCCGCTGACAGACGAGTGGATGGCCGCGGATACGAAACCACCGGGTTCGGCAATCTTTGTGCCGACTTTCACCACATCTCCTTTTGCTACAATCGGCTTTGCAGGCGCACCAATGTGCTGGCCCAGCAAAATCACAGCTTTGGCAGGAATTTCCGCCTTTATAATCGGCTGATGTGCTGAAAGTTTATTTTCGTGTGGATGAACACCACCGATTGAAAATGTCTTCAACATACAATTCTGTATTTTAGTCGTTTATTACTTCTTTATTATTAAGCCTCTGCCTTTGGAGTTTCAACCTGAGGAGTCTCAACAGCTTTTGGGGTCTCTACAGTTTTAGGAGCCTCTGCAACCTTAGGCGTTTCTGTAGCTTTCGGTGCAACGGCTACCTTAGGAGCAGCAACCGGAGCAGCACCTTCCGCCTTCGGTTTACGCGGCGGGAAATTGAGTGCGATAATCGTGTTCTGAGGACAAGCCTCTTCGCACTTACGACATGATTTACATTTGTTCGGATCGATGTAAGCCAGATTATTTTCAAGTGTAATCGCTTCGAACGGACAAACCTTCACGCACTTGCCACAACCAATACAAGCAACTGTACAAGCTTTACGCGCTACGCCGCCTTTGTCCTTGTTCACACACTGCACATAGATACGGCGTGACTTCTTACCTTGCGGACGAATCTCGATAATGTTCTTCGGACAAGCCTTGACACAAGCTCCACAAGCCGTACATTTTGCTTCATCCACTTCCGGAAGTCCCGTCTCTGGATTCATGTGGATAGCATCAAACTGACAAGCTTCCACACAGTCACCACACCCCAGACATCCGAAACTACAACCGGTTTCGCCACCATAAAGAGAGGCCGCAATAGCACAAC
>OJNH01000519.1_pt1 | contig 34040 bp, 27 predicted proteins | sample 1597361 | NCBI WGS metagenome assembly OJNH01 (sample SAMEA2452136, study PRJEB22498) | human gut metagenome | biome: human feces; feature: human gut; material: feces | place: Australia | collected 2012
TTTCGTCACGCAACAACTTTTCGCCCCCCTTTCGGCCGAAACGCATGTCCACTTCGGCCGAAACAGACATCAATTTCGGCCGATGGAGATATGCGTTTCGGCCGAAAGGGAATCTTCATGTCGCTTCCGCACCAGGCCAAAGCAAGCATACCGATGATTTGTTAGCCTACGGGTGCCACACCCGTTGCTGTCCGCTTGATACAAGCTTAACATGAATTGATATTCAACGATCGATTTAGGCTAAAAATGAAATTGGAGGATGAACCAACAGGCATCCTCCAATTTCATTTTATGGGGCAACTTTAGTCGCCAGCGTTCGGAAATCTACTTTACGATTACCTTGACACAGTTTACAATGTATATGCCTGCGGGCAATGCTATCTTGACGACACCTTCCGCTCTGAAACTCTGTACTAATCGGCCATCTACGGTATATACGCTAACCTTTTCGCCCTGACCGTAAATGTCTATTCCACCCTTGTGCGAGCTGACTTTCACCCTGTCGGAGTCTGACGTGTTGCCGCCTATGCCCGACAGTTCTCCGTTGTCAGCGGCAATGATAGCACAACCCAGACGTGCAAGGCTGAATTCTGAAATGACCGATGAACTGTAAGCAGGCAGATTATAGAGTACGCCAAGCGACACTTCCGTCTCGTGAGGAAGGGTAAACTCTATGCTGCCTCCGTTGAGAGATCCACAGGCCAAAGTGGAAGATATTTCCTTGATTGTAGCAAGTTTGTCGCCCAATGTTGCAACAAGCATACAGTCGTCTGTGTTGTCAGTGGTAGAACTTTTAGCGCAGAATCTATAGATGCCAGCAGGCAGAGTGACAGTCTGGAAGAGAGTCTTGTCAACTCCGTCTTGCGGAAACCCTAACCATGTGGTGGTAAAGGTCAGTTGACCATCGTTTTTGGTGTCTACAGCCACTCCTTCGTTGTCTAACGATGCTATATCGCCCTGCCATGTTGAGTTGGCTGTTCCTGTTTCAAGGGCATAATACTGCGAAGTATGACTGGTGTTGACATCTGTGTCGGTATGTGCAAAAGCTGCCTTGCTGTTGGTAAGGTAAGATGCAGTTACGTCTTCATCCGCCGGCATTGTTGATGGGGTATTGATGCCCAAGCTGAAAACTCCGTCAGACTTCACAAAGTTAGCATCCGCTATTTTCTGGAACCCAGTCATAACGCCGTTGCGTCCATTGCTTGTCAGGTCAGCTGCAACCGTAGCGATTTCATCGAAATTGTAATACACTTTCAGCGCATTACTGCTCTCTGCCTGTGCTATGTTCTCTATCGGGCTGTTGCAAACGGCCGCCATTGATGCGTCTTTCAACCCCTTGCCCCAAATGCGGAACTCGTCAATAACTGCCGACATCGAAGCTTGGTCACCTCCTATCACGAGGTCGTCCCATGCCGGAGTGTTTAGCACTGGATACATGTTGGTAATAATCTCTCCATCGCGCATAAGGTAAAGGCGCGAACCAGTCAGCACCACTGCATAATGATGCCATTCTTTCGGGACGACAAAGCCCTCTGGCGAAACGACTTCCTTGTTGTTGACACGCACTGTCATCACTCCGGTGCCGTCTGTTGAAACAGAGAATACACCGTTTTTCGTTGCCATAGCACCTGCATTAAGTGTCACTGTCGGCTTCATCCACCACTCTACAGTAAATCTCATCTGCTTGGTAGTAATAGGGCTTGGCACCGTAAGGCTCTCACCCTGATTACGGAAAAACAGTCCTGTTTTGGACTTGGCGCTGCAAACATACAGAGCGTTTGGCACAGCCGACGCGGACCCCGTCTCGCTATCGGTCAACTGTATGTTGTAGCGTCCCACCCCAGCAGGCTTAAATAATGAGGACCCACCTTGAATAAGTGTGCGGCTCTTGTCGTTTGCCACTGTCCACACAAGATTTGCAGAGTCTGCTCCGCTCTTTTCCTGAAGCGATGTGGTTTCGCCCAGCAAAATCACGTTGGGTTCCACAACGAATGCCATATTGCGCACTCCTGAGCTGACCTCTATGTTTTTTGTAATGTTTACCGACCCTGCGGGATTGGTCACCGTGAGAGTAACCTTATATGTTCCGTCTGTAGCATAGAGAGCTGAGGCGTTGAATGTGTTTTGCGTCTGTTCACCTTCAGAGCCCGGCAAACTCCACCTGTACGAGACATTAGTACCCGACGACTTGTTGACCAACGTAATTGGAGAGCCAGCCTTACGATCAGGCTGATAGACTTCAAAGTCGGCTACGGGCAAATCCACTGGCATCACCCTGATGGTGTGCACAGTGTCAACCACATTGCCAACAATATCGGTGGCCATAAGCCTTACACTATATTCTCCTTCCTTTGGGAATACCATTGAAGCGCGCAATAGGTTTTCCTTTGAAAAGCCCGTTGTCTGTTCGCTCCATCTCCATGACACAACGTTTCCGTTAAGCTTTGCTTCTGCAAAAATCTCAGAGCCGGCAACGGCAATGGTATCAGAAAAAACAAAGTCTACGGCTTTGGCCTCTGTCGTGCCTCCTCGCAAAATGGTAGTGTCCTCTGCCAACACCGTTGCCGTGCTGTTAAGGTAAGGAGCATGGTTGCCCCCGACATAATCGCGCAATTTTGCTGTTCCATTGACAACAATCTCGTCCATCTTATAATATGCCAAGAGGTCGGGTTCTGCCGAGGGGTTAACTATCTGAGAGGCCATATCAGATGCTATCTGCCCAACTGTACGTGCAGACTTCCAGAGTCTTACGTCATCAACCCAACCCTTTATGGCTGCTCCGTTAGAGCCGAAAATGAACTCTGGCACTGACGGCATGCCGCTATGCCCTGAAGCATTAAGCGTGCGTTTCCACTCACCGTTGACATACAGGTTCAGACGCGATCCTGCAATTGTCACTGCCACATGGTTCCAAACACCTGGCTTGATGGTTCCGGCACTTGTCTGCATACGTTTGGCTGCAGTGTTGTCAAACCCTGCACTTACACGTTGCATCTGGTCGTATGAGATAAGAAAATTCCCCCAGCCAGGTCCAACTTGATTGCTGTTGGCAGTCAGCTCGTCTGGTTTGAACCAGTATTCTACCGTTGCGTTAGACTGGGGATTGATAAAAACCTCTGGCACACAGAACCCTCCACCGTCAAAATGACGTGCCACGTTGGTGGCAGCAGTTGTATTGACTGGCATGAGAGCGATGTTAGATGGTTGCGAAGTACCGTTCAAGTAGACTGCCACAACAGTATATTCTCCTGTCAAATCGCTTATAGGATAACTTTGACTGCCACTTGGCACTGTCACCATATTTTCTCCGTTTCGGAGTACTTTGTAGCTCTGTAGAGTGGCCGCTGTCTGCAACGGGGCATCCCAGCAAAGATTGCCGCTACTGTCAAGGTGGGCGTTGCGTGGTGCATTGAAGGCTTCACTGCTTGCCGATGCCGACAAGAGTACGGTGCCTGTTTCATGGCTCACCCTTACCGGCTGTGTGGTCATGGGTGTCTGCACTCCGGCAGCCTGCTGGGTATAATCTATCACCGCACAGCTGTGAATTGTGCCTTCGCCCTCGCCACTGACCTGAGGATTGACATATATAAAATATTTTACAGTGGCACCCTCTGGAACACCGGCCATCAAATCGGTGATGTTGAGTTGTACTGTCTTGGGGGTCAGCAAAGCACCGTCATTAAGTCCTATATAGTTGGCTTCACCGTCAGCAAAGGTCAGACGGGTAAACTGCTGTGTTTTATCTGGTGACGTAGCACTGAGGTTAAGGCTGTAGCCCACGGTAAAACTTATTTCCGAGCTCTTAGTATAATCCATGTTAATCTGTGCCACACGTTTCACTGGCAGCTCCTTTGCACCCTTGGCAAGAGTGAGGCCAAGGTCAATATATTGTCCCCCTGTCGTTTGTTTTACGTGTATGGCGAATATGTTCGAGCCCTCAGGATTAAGAGCCGCACGTGCCGTTGACGTAAAGTCTACTGTCTTATAATCAGAAAGATATCCAGTAGCACTATAGGCCATCACACCATTGACGTAAATCTGTACATCCTCGTCATTGTAGACCACCATGCGCAGAGCTTTCAGTTCTTCTTCTGTAAGGCTGAGGTCAACGGTCTTGCGAAGCCAGATATCGGAAGATGTCCAGCGTGTGCCGTAGGTCATATTGGCAAGTCCGTTGGCACCAAAGCCCGACATGCCCGTCAGCCACTTGCTATCGTCAAACGACTCTTTATACCAGTCGTTGCCAGGATTGGTCAGGGTGTAATGCCATGACTGCTGTTTAATGTTTGCTGTAGGCAACACAAACTCTTCTTCGACCCCATCGCGTTCAATGAGATCGCGGTTTGCCTTGTATATTTTGGCTTGGTTGCTCTTAATAATGCGGTCATAGGTCATCAGTCCGTTGACCTCTATCTCTACGTCAGTAAGTTGGGTATAGACAGCTGCCGACATTCCTTTGCTGGTTTTGTAGTATGCCAGTTTGGAGAAATAGTTGCACACGGTACTATCGTATTCTGCCGCAGAACCGACCGAGGCGTAACCCCAACCGCTTCCGCTCCACAGGTGTCCGTCGACCACATATCTCACTCCACCATATTCACCGTTGGCCAAAGCCTGAGTTTTATTTGCCGAAGGGTTGACGGGTGATGGGGCAGGATAAGGGTGAGTGTCCTTGATGTCGCCATAGCCATAGTGGGTCCACCCAGAGGCCTCGTCAATAAGACGTGTTGTGTCCATTGAACGCACGAGATCCACATATTTCTTGGTATCGTGCTGGCCACCTGCCTCATTAAATATCACCCAGTTAATGATAGACGGAGTGTTGTAGAGATTGTTTATCATGGCTTTCAGCTCGGGTGTGAAGATATTGGCATCGTTGCCAACGCCTTCGTCCTTGGTGCCTCCGTAGTTCATGGACGGCATATCCTGCCACACAAGCAGCCCCAGCTTGTCTGTCCAATAGTACCAACGTCGTGGTTCTATCTTGATATGCTTACGCACCATGTTGAAGCCGAACTTCTTCATCTGCACAACATCGTTCTGCATCGCCTCATCGGTTGGCGGTGTCAGATTGCTCTCGGGCCAGTATCCCTGATCCAGAGGGCCTGTCTGGAAGAGGAAATTATTGTTGAGCATCATGCGGTAGAATCCATCAGCACCTTTCTCTATATGGATTTTACGCATACCGAAATAACTCTTCACTTCATCAATGTTTCCTGCTTTGTCCACAAGTTCGAGCTTGAGGTCATAGAGATACGGATGGTCAGGCGACCACAAGTCAGGATTGGGTATCGAAAGAACGATATCCTCATCAGGCTGTCCCTCGGCTTCAGCCACCTTTGTAGTGCCGTGATATGCAGTAGCCTTGATTACGCTTACGTTATCGGCAGTGCCGCCAGCCCGGGCCTTAACAGTAAGGGTCTGGTTATCGATGTTGGGTGTAAGTTTAAAATCCTTAATATATGATTGGTTTACCGCCTCAAGCCATACTGTCTGCCAGATGCCCGAGCAAGAAGTATAGAAGATACCACCAGTCTTTCTCACCTGCTTGCCACGAGGTACCGACCAGCGGTCTGTAGGGTCAAACACCTTAAGGGCAACAATGTTTTGCTTCCCCTCCTTGATGTTGTCAGTAATGTCAAAACTGAAAGGGTCGTAGCCGCCATCGTGCGTGCCAACCACCTCTCCGTTGACTTGCACCTCACAGCGCCAGTCAACCGCTTCAAAGTTTAAGAGTACCCTCTTGCCTTTCCATGCCGAAGGTATGGTGAACGTGCGGCGATATGCCATAGACTCATATCGCGTGCCTACACCACTTAGCGCACTCTCCACGCAATATGGCACCAAAATCTGCTGGTAGCCATTCTCTGGAATACTCTCGCCATACGAAGGCAGGTAAGTGAAGTCCCACAATCCGTTGAGGTTTTGCCAGTCGCCTCTCACCATCTGCGGACGCGGATACTCTGGCAAAGCATTTGTAGGGCTTACGTCATCGGCAAATCTTGTTTTGATTGACACTTTTCCCATCTTCCAATCGGCTTTTGAACCCGCTGGCCAGCAGAAAATCATCACAACAACGATTTGCACAAATACAAAAACGTTTAATCTTTTCATTTGTTGTCCTTATAGATAATTTGTGAATAAAAATATAAGTTATGCCTACAAAGGTAGAAAAAAAATAATACTTCTGCAATCATTATTCCATTTAATTTATATTTCGCCTGTCCAAAAGGAATATCATTAACCACATCTTCACTTCCGCATCATGGTTTTTGCAGACAAGCACAGAATTTCTCGTGTTACAAAACACATTCTGCCGACTTAGTTCAAACCGGTAATTTGACTTCTATTCATGCAGATTTTTGCATCGGAATACTCTTACGTTAATGTTTAAACCCAAATCGGTCGTTAGGACTGGTAGTTAGGACTTATTGGGTTAAATACGTTTTGGCATTTAACAAGATGCAGACGAGGAACTATTATCCTTTCCATATTTGCACAGCCCATCTTTTGAGCCAAATGTCATCCAATACGCAAATTAAACATGTACTATCGCTCTCAAAACAAAGAATTTCGCTAACTTTGACCGTCTTTTTCAAGAAAGACTGCCCTATACATTTGCACATTCTATTACAAATCACATAAAACTATGACAACTAAACCAAAAAGATTTTTCCTCACAGAAGAGGAAATCCCTACGCATTGGTACAACATTCAGGCCGACATGCCAAACAAGCCCCTGCCAATGCTTAACCCCGCCACGAAGAAGCCGGTTAAAGCCGAAGACCTCTACCCCGTGTTTGCTAAAGAGCTATGCCATCAGGAGCTAAACCAGATAGACCCGTGGATACATATTCCAGAACCAGTCAGGGACATGTACAAATTTTACCGCTCCACCCCTTTGGTGAGAGCCTACGGCCTTGAGCAGGCATTGGGAACGCCTGCCCACATCTATTTCAAAAATGAGAGCGCCAGTCCTGTAGGAAGCCATAAACTCAATTCGGCCATCGCACAGGCATATTACTGCAAAGAACAAGGCATTACAAGCGTAACCACCGAAACAGGGGCAGGCCAGTGGGGTGCAGCCCTCTCATACGCCGCCAGCGTGTTTGGTCTTAACTGCACTGTCTTTCAGGTAAAGATTTCATATCAGCAGAAACCATACCGCCGCAGCATCATGGAGACTTATGGAGCAGAAGTACACCCCTCACCATCAGACGTAACCAAGGTGGGACGCTCTGTTTTGGCCAAAGACCCCGACAACAAGGGTTCGCTCGGCACCGCCATCTCCGAAGCACTTGAACGCGCAATGGAGACTCCAAACTGCCGCTACGTGCTCGGCTCGGTACTCAACCACGTTTCGCTGCACCAGACAGTGATAGGTCTGGAAGCAGAAAAGCAGATGGAGAAGGCTGGTGAATATCCCGACATTGTGATAGCCTGCTTTGGTGGAGGCAGCAATTTCGCCGGGTGTGCCTTCCCCTTCATGCGTCACAACTTCCTTGACGGAAAGAAAACCCGCTTCATCGCTGCAGAGCCATCATGTGCCCCAAAGCTTACCCGCGGCATATTCCAATATGACTTTGGAGACTTGGCAGGCACTACCCCTCTCATACCTATGTATACTCTGGGTCATGACTTCATGCCTGCAAGCATACACGCAGGTGGACTTCGCTTCCACGGAGCCGGCTCTATCGTCAGCCAACTCATCAAAGACCATCTCATGGAAGCCGTTGACATAGCCCAGACCGAAACCTTCCAAGCCGCCACTCTGTTTGCCAAAGCCGAAGGCATTATTCCCGCACCAGAAAGCAGCCATGCAATAGCTGCCGCCATACGCGAAGCCAACAAGTGTAAAGAAACTGGCGAGGAGAAAGTGATTCTTTTCAACCTCTCTGGGCACGGCCTTATTGATATGACTGCCTACGACCAATATCATGAAGGCAAACTGCAGGACTATGAAGTAAGCGACCAAGAGATTTCAAAGTTCACCTCGTCACTTGATCATATCATCTGACAGGTTTTTACCTGCCAATACTGACTACAGTCCGCATATTTCCGGGCTGACTATTTATGCGAAACTGCTCGTTGCCGGGTGGTTTCGCATATTAATCCAAAACGGTCATTAGGCCGTTGAATGTAATAATTTAGAACAGTTTGCTGTCTTTTGTTTTGTATAAGGCATCTTTGGCTGTTTTTAGCTTAAAGTGATCCACTATTATTCCCTAAAACGACAAGCAACATCTGCTCTTCTAAAAAAAACAAAATACAAGCAAGGCCCAATAACCGATTTGGGATATATTATCCACTTTTCTGCATCCACTGCATCAAAAATACAATAGATATTTATGGTTTTATAATATTTCTTGATTATCTTTGCAAATGCAACAACCAATAACACCACAAACCTATGAAGGCTATAAAAACACTACTCTACGGACTGACCATCACTATAATGGGAACAGTCAGCACCTTTGCCCAATCAAACAAAAAGTTTTTTCAACCACGCGAACTGATACAAGTGAGCAGTGATGATGTACAACTTGACTATGACCAACTCTCCTCAAGTGTCATTGTCCAAGCCAAGTCTGCCTATGAACTCTACTGCCGCAGTTCATGGCTCAAAGCAGAGCAAGAAGGCAACACCATCAAAATATCGGCAACTGAAAATGAGCTCTTCGTGCCGCGCACCGCAAAAATCATACTTACCACAAAGAAAGAGAACGTGTCGCGCGTGATAAACGTAACCCAAAAAACCGAACCTGGCCATGACAGACATTTTGCCCTACCCACGCAAGGCAACATCTACCCTATGGTCAACATGGATCTCAGCAAAGCTACCCACGACTCATTTATCAGCCAAGTACTCAAAAACAGAGCTGTAGAGAGCGAGACCGTGAGGATAAAGAACAATACTTACGAAACGTCTGTATGCACACACGCCCCTTCTACTTTCAAGATACAACTCAACGGGGCCATGCACTTCGTAACAGACCTCGGCATTGATGACCAGATTCTCAAAAAGAACACCAGCAACCACGGCGACGCCAAATACAAATTCCTGCTTGACGGCAAGGAGGTGGCAAGCGGCCGTATCACCGTGGCCGACAATAAGGTGGCACACATCGACATTGACACTCACGGAGCCAAGATTCTTGAGATAATTTTTGACACTAACGGCTCAAACTGGGGAGACCATATTGACATGGGCAATCCCTATTTTGAACTCACTGCTGACAAACCTGTACTTATAGACTGACCTATCTAAAGTAGTACACACACGCATTAGCGGACTGTGGCCCACACACGCTCCATAAAGACACGCATCACTACATCTATGACACTTTTTCCCCTGTCAATAGCTGTAGGGGTGTTGTTGTGGTATAAAGACACCGACTTCTCGGCAAATTCTTATCTCACACTTGCCATTCTGCTGTTTTCCACCTTAGCTTTGCGTGTTCTTAGCAATGCCATACAACTTATAAGAGTCCGCAGTTGGGCTGTATCATCAATCTTCGTGATTATAAGCGCACTCTGTTTCCACATATACGACTGGCAGCCCGTTTCGGCATTGGGAAGTCTACTGTTTTTGGGCTATACTACCGGACTTCTTGCATCATATCAGTCTCCCCGCCCACAAGTATCCACGTTTATTGCGGCAATTTCGTTGGCTCTGCTTACCATGCTAATGCCCCAACTGCTATGGCTTGCACCAATATGCCTGCTGTCATCACTAACCACCTTACGCACATTTACTCCTCGCACTCTTTTCGCAGTAGCCTTCGGCCTGTTGCTATCCTACGAGGCTTTCTTCTGCTGGCACATCTGTAACGGCACACTTATAGCCTCGCTGCAACATTTCAGCCAAGAGATATGCAATTACAGTGTTCCGTCTTTGCCACGCAATCTGTCGTTTGATACCATTGTGCAACACCATGTACTCTCGCCATCGCACATGTACATGCTACTGCTGTTTATATTTGGAGTCATTGGTATCATACACTTTATCCGCACAAGTTTCAACGACAAGATACGTACTCGCATGCATTATATCACCATTATCATGCATTGGCCCGTGCTGTTTCTACTGATAACTCTGACTCACGGCTACGAGCCGCTGCTCATGTCCATGACAGCATTGTATAGCTGCATAGTACTAGCACACTATTTTGTTTTCTCCAAAGGCTGGATAGCCAACACCCTTTTCCTGATTTTCATAATCTCATGCTTCTGCTTGACATTACCGCTTTTCTGATTGACTACGGCTACATCGGCATGGGCGTGGCCGCCTTTTTGGCGGGCAGTTTTATCCCTTTCAGTTCCGAGGCCATATTGGCAGGACTGTATGCTGGGGGGCTGAACCTTTGGACTTTGGTTATGGTCAGCACCGTTGGCAACGTTCTTGGCGGACTCTTCAATTACTTCGTCGGTCGTTTGTGCAACGAGGAATGGGTTTACCGTCTCTTCCGCATAAAGGAAGAAAAGCTCACCGCAACAAAGGAAAAAGTGCGTAACCATGGAGCATGGATGGGCTTCCTGTCGTGGTTGCCTCTCGTTGGCTCTGCCATAACCATAGCTCTTGGCATACTAAGGGTAAATTTCGCAAAGTCGGTCATTACCATAACTATCGGCAAGTTTCTGCGCTACGTAATTATGGCCATCATACTACAGGCACTTTGAGCAAAGAGACCGACAAGTTTGTGTCAGAGTTGCCCGAGAAGGTGCAAGCGAAAATAGCTTACAACATCAGACGAATAGAGTGCGGAGCAATTGACGAGGACGTATTTAAAAAGCTCAATTCAAATATCTGGGAGATTAGGACAATATATTATAGCAGATGTTTCCGTCTGTTTGCCTTCTGGGACACAAGATCTGAAACCCTGGTTATCGTGACACACGGAATTGAGAAGAAGACACAGAAGACCCCGAGGCGGGAGATAGAGAAGGCCGAAGAATTTAGAAAACGATATTTTAACAACGAATAAAATGTAAAAAAATGGAATTAATCAGTGCAGATGAATTGACCGACAGAGTTTTCGGCAAGATAGGAACCCCGAAGAGGGACGCGATGGAGGCACAGCTTGCAAGAGAGGTGCGCGCTCATGAGGTGGCACGTGCCATCAAGAGGGCGCGGTTGGAGAGGAATATGACCCAGGACGAGTTGGGTGAGAGAATCGGTGTAAGAAAGGCACAGATTTGCAAATTGGAGAGTGGGAAGTGCTCACCGACGATGAACACGATAATACGTGTGTTTGAGGCTTTGGGTGTGCCTGCAACGCTTGACCTCGGAGAGGATAAAGTAAAATTAGCGTAAAAATGGAGATAAAGAAACTCAAGTTTCGGATTTAGACTTTGAGATTGATTTTCTTGCACAAAAGTAGCTTTGAGCATTTCCGCATACCACTTAAAATGAGCAAATTGTAGGTAACAAAAAACATTACTCAAGACTCAAAGCCATGAGCGAATTTACAAAAACGCCGTCAGAAATTCGGAACTTGAGGAAGTGATAAAAAAATGTCATTTACGACCTAATGACCGATTTGGGTTTAATTATATTTAACTTGTCTGATAATCTCACGAATGCACAATATAACTATTTTTGCATTGTAAACCTATATAATTACTACCGTTATGAAATTACCCCATGTTAGCACCAATGTAAAGCAAGCCGCCATCATTGCACTTGGCATCATTGCGCTTGGCTTTTGTATCAAGGCCGGACTCAACAGCCTCGCCGGTAAAGACCGTAAAGTTGTCGTAAAAGGATTGGCAGAGAGAGAGGTTGAAGCCGACAAAGTGACCTGGCCCATCTTGTCAAAGGAAATAGGAAACGACCTGCCCGAACTCTACAAGTCGATAAATGCGACTGTCGGCACCATCAAACAATTTCTGCTCGACAACGGCATAAAGCCAACAGAGATAAGCGTTAATGCCCCTGTGGTAATAGACCTCAATGCCGACCGTTACAGCGACAACCGCCAGCCCTACCGCTACAACGTCACCTCCATCATTACGGTAACTTCAAACAACGTCAAGCTTGTGCGCAGCATCATTGCCCGACAGGGCGAACTGCTCAAAAAGGGGGTGGCCATCGTTGACGGAGGCTATGAAAATCCTGTGAAATACGAATTTGTCTCTTTCAAAGCCATGAAACCCGCAATGATGCAGGAAGCAATAGAAAACGCAGAACTGACAGCCACACAGTTTGCTAAAAACAGTGACAGCAGGCTTGATAAAATAATGAACGCAGACCAGGGGCAGTTTTCCATTGAGAACCGTGATTCAAACACTCCCTACATCAAGAAAGTAAGAGTTGTCACCACCGTCACCTATTCACTAAAAGACTAATAGGTGACGAGCATTACACGAAATGTTAGGACAACTTGTTAGCACTCCATCTTGGTTTTTCTGGAGTGTTGGGGTGCTTTTATTCCCTCTGTAGAGGCAAAACCGTCACAAAGGTCAAAAGAATATGCCTTGAGTAGGACATAACAGTCTCACGGAGCCTAAAGTTGTGAAAATTTCGCTAACTTTGGTCTCCCAAAAAGAATTGTCAGCGGCAGGCTGTCAGGCAGGGTTGCCCACATTTAGAAGGCATCGCTTGACTGCCTCCAAGACGTATAACCGATGAAACGTATTGTAATAAAAGTAGGCAGCAATGTTCTGACTCGCAACGACGGAAAACTCGATGTCACACGAATGTCGGCCATAGTAGACCAAGTGGTCTGGATGCGTCGACATGGCCATGAGGTTATCCTCGTCTCTTCAGGTGCCGTAGCGGCAGGACGGGCAGAATTGCAGGTAGACCAAAAACTGGACAGTGTGGAGCAGCGTCAGTTGTTCTCAGCCATCGGACAGGTTAAACTCACAGGGCTTTATTATGACCTGTTCCGCGAATACGGTGTGCGAATAGGACAAGTTCTCACCATGAAAGAGAACTTTGCCTCGCGCCGTGAGTATCTCAACCAACGCGCATGTATGAGCATCATGCTTGACAACGGTGTCGTTCCCATCGTCAACGAAAACGACACTGTTAGCGTTACCGAACTGATGTTTACTGACAACGACGAGCTTTCGGGACTTATTGCCACAATGATGGGTGTAGAGCGTCTTATCATACTCAGCAACATAGACGGCATCTTTACCGGCAGCCCAGCCGACCCGCAGTCCAAACTAATAACCGAAGTGTCTCCCGGATGCGACCTGAGCGAATACATCATGAAAGAAAAAAGCGGATTCGGGCGAGGAGGTATGACCACCAAATGCGGCATAGCGCGCAAGGTTGCAGACGAAGGCATTGAAGTGGTAATAGCCAACGGCAAACGCGATGGCATACTGCAGCAACTTACCGAGACTCCTGCCGACACGCCCCACACCATTTTTATCGCAAACAGCCAACCAACCTCTGGAGTCAAAAAGTGGATTGCCCACAGCGGGAGCTTTGCCAAGGGCATAGTGCGCATCAACGCAAAGGCGGCAGACGCCCTTACGTCTTCTGAAGCCGTAAGCCTACTCATGGTGGGGGTTACAGCCGTGGAAGGCGATTTTGAGGAAGGTGACATTATCAACATTATCGCCCCCGGTGACAGGAAAATAGGCATTGGACGCAGCGCGTACAGTAGCAGGGAGGCATCATCGCTCATCGGCCAGCACGATGTGAAGCCTATCGTACACTATGATTACCTTTACATTGAGATGGCGTAAGACGTCAAACACACAACATTACACCAAAGTCACAATTCAGAAAACACGCAAGAGAACTCACTTGCTGAAGATTGAACAAAAAATAACCTATGGACTCAAACAACATAATTGTTTTTCAGAAAGCCAAGGCAGCATGTTCCGCACTGGCAGCCACTGACAATGAAAAAAAGAACAAAGTGCTGCAAGCCATGGCCGACGCCATTGACAATAACACCAATACTCTGTTACAGGCCAACGCCCTTGATCTGCGGCAAATGGACACCGCCAACCCGCTCCATGACAGGCTGATGCTTACCGAACAACGTCTGCGGACCATTGCTTCTGACATGCGCCATGTTGCCACACTGCCATCACCACTGATGCACACGCTGTGTCAACGTACACTGCCTAACGGTTTGCGTCTGAAGAAAGTGAGTGTGCCTTTCGGAGTGATAGGCATTATCTATGAGGCTCGCCCCAATGTTACATTTGACGTGTTTTCACTCTGCTTCAAAAGCGGCAACGTCTGTGTGTTGAAAGGCGGAAAAGATGCCGACAACAGTAACCGCGCCGCAATAGAGCTGATTCACGAAGTGCTGCACCGCTATGACGTGTGTGCCGATGTCGTGCAGCTACTACCTGCTACACACGAAGCAACAGCCGACATGCTGAATGCCACAGGATACATTGACCTCTGCATTCCGCGAGGAGGCAAAGGCCTTATACACTTTGTACGCAACAATGCACGCATACCAGTCATCGAGACAGGAGCAGGTGTTGTGCATGCTTACTTTGATAAAGATGGTGACCTATCCATGGGGCGACGCATAATCACAAACGCCAAAACCAGACGTGTGAGTGTATGCAACGCCCTCGACTGTCTGATTGTTCACAGCACGCGCCTGTCAGACCTGCCTGCGCTTGTTGCTGACATGGCAGAGAAACACGTTGTGCTTTATGCCGATGCACGAGCAGCCACCGCTCTTAACGGCTATCCCTATATTGAGCCAGTTGCCTTAGACGAAGAAGACAAAGTGTTCGGCACTGAATTTATGGACTACAAAATGGCCATAAAGACAGTTGACTCCACACAAGAGGCCCTCAACCATATCGCCCGCTTCGGTTCTGGTCATAGCGAGTGTATCATTACCAAAAACGCTGCCACAGCCCAGATATTCCAACATACAGTTGATGCTGCCTGCGTCTATTGGAACGCACCCACAAGTTTCACTGACGGCGCCCAGTTCGGACTGGGGGCGGAGATTGGCATCAGCACTCAAAAGTTAGGGCCACGCGGCCCTATGGGGCTTGACGAAATAACCACCACCAAATGGCTTATCGAAGGCGAAGGGCAGATTAGAGAGTAACACTCTGTCCCCTATACAAAACAAAGATGGCAGAAGCGAGCACGCTTCTGCCATCTTTGTTTTGTATAGGAACATCAATTCCGCCCTGCTTTCAGTCCGCGGATTACGGCAGAAGTAAAGCCCGCATGTTCCATCTCATTAAGGCCCCGAATAGTAACTCCGCCAGGAGTGCACACCTTGTCTATTTCAGCCTCGGGATGATTGCCGTTGGCCTGCAACAAATCTACAGCCCCCCTCATAGTCTGCAACACTATTTCCTTTGCCAGATCGGCCTTAAAGCCCAGCTCTACTCCTCCTTCTGCGGCAGCGCGTACATAACGCATGGCATAGGCTATACCACACGAGGCCAGCATCATACCTGCATCCAACAAACGTTCCTCTGTCACGAGAGTTCGCCCCATATTGTCAAATAGGGCCTTGACGACCCCAACAGAGGCGTCAGTGGCATGCACTGGCACTATGAAGGTCATTGATGCACATACAGCAATGGCGGTGTTGGGTATTATAACGAAAGACTGTGGCACAACGCCGTCTTTTTCAAGCCAAGCGGCAAAGTCACAGCCTTTGATGCCTGCCGCTACAGTGACAAAGGTCTGGTGAGCCTCGTCGATTACGGGCTTCAACTCTTTCACCACCAATTCGACAAGCCATGGCTTAACCGCAATGATGACAAGGTTTGCCCCTTTGACGGCCTTCTTGTTGTCGGTAGTTACACTGATACCCAACTGGGCAAAACGTTCCAGTTTCCCCATAGAGGGATTGGCAACTCTGATGTCGGTGAGTGGCACCACCCCCGACTTTATAAGGCCATCGACTATGGCTCCTCCCATAGCACCGGCTCCGATAATAGCTATCTTCATATTTAGTAAAAAAAGGAAATGCGGAATTTCAGAAATGCGAGGCCAGTCCTCCCTCTGAAGTCTCTTTGTAGACTGATGGCAGGTCATGACCTGTCTGTTTCATCACTTTCACCACCTTGTCAAAGCTCACTGAATGACGCCCGTCAGTCAGCGCAGAGTATAGGCTGGAGTCCATGGCACGCACTGCAGCATAAGCATTGCGCTCTATACAAGGAATCTGCACCAGACCGCACACAGGGTCACACGTCATGCCGAGATGATGCTCAAGCCCCATCTCCGCAGCATACTCCACTTGTGCTATCGAGCCACCAAACAATTGATTGACAGCAGCCGATGCCATTGCGCAAGCAGTACCTATTTCGCCCTGACAGCCTACTTCGGCTCCTGAAATGGAAGCGTTAGTCTTGACAACGTTGCCAAACAGTCCCGCCGTGGCCAAAGCGCGGATAATGCGGGCATCACTGAACTTATGTTTCTGCTGAACCTGATATAGCACTGACGGCATCACTCCGCAGGAACCGCAGGTAGGGGCGGTCACAATTACACCGCCCGAAGCATTCTCCTCTGCCACCGCAAGCGCATAGGCAAACGTCACGCCCTTGGATTGGAGTGAGGGAACATAGCTGTTTGCCTTTACATAAAACTTCGCAGCCTTGCGCTTAAGATGAAGCACGCCGGGCAAAACTTCTTCGGTGGCAAGACCACGCACAATCGAAGCTTTCATGGTCTCCCAAACCTCGCCCAGATAGTCCCAAATATCTGGCTGTTCACACTCCTTGACATATTCCCAGAAGTTCATGCCGTTTTTCTCACAGTGCGCCATGATGTCATCAATGGTGCTTAGGTCATAGACATCAGATGTCATTTCAGCCAAATACTTCGGTTCAATTTCCTTCAGCGCCCCGCCGCCGACACTATAGGCAGTCCATTGGTTGACTACCAGACCGTTGGCATCAAGAGCCTCAAATGTCATTGCATTAGGGTGGAACGGAAGGAATGTCTTTGGACGCCAAAGAATTTCTGCCTTTTTTCCAGCCTTTCGGAATATGGATTCAACCGCCACATCGGTGAGATGGCCCTTTCCGGTGGCCGCAAGACTGCCGTAGAGCGTAATCCTGTAGCAGTCGGCATCGTCATTGTGTTTCAGAAAGATTTCTGCGGCCTTTGTTGGCCCCATAGTGTGGCTTGAACTCGGGCCATAGCCGATTCTGTATATTTCCTTAAGACTTCTCATTGTATAACTTTTTTATTACCGCAGGGTATACCATCCCTGCATTATATTGTTCTTTTTATTCTCTACATTTCTGTGGGTCATGGTCTGACAATATACGATGGGGAACATGGCCGTGAGCCACCATTTCGAATGGGCAACCCACCTCACGCTCAAACCATTTGTCGGCTGGCTCTGCAGAGGGATGGTAGTGCAAGGTACGATTTACACAAGCTATGTTGCGCACCTCCCTCACAATTGTACCCACATCATGGCTTACAAGCATAATGGCACAATGGCGATTGATACTGCGTAACAGATCATACATCATGCCCTCGCTTTCCTTGTCCATATACGTAGATGGTTCGTCAAGCACCAGCAGCTGTGGGTTGCTAACCATAGCCCTTGCCATAAGCACCCGTTGGCGTTGTCCGCCCGAAAGCTTTCCCATGGTGCGAGATGACAAAGGCACAAGCCCGAACATTTCCATTACTTCCACAGTTCTGGTGCGCTCTGCCGCTGTAAAGCGGTGAAATAGCGAATGCCCTCTGAGAAGGCCGCTCATCACCACCTCCATGGCCGTTATCGGAAAGTTAAAGTCAAACGACAGATATTGTGGCAGGTAGCCTATATCTATGCTTCTGACTGGGCGACCGTCATTTCCAAAATACTCTATAGTACCATGTGTGCAAGGCACCAATCCGAGAATGGCCTTTACCAATGTGGTCTTCCCACCCCCGTTAGGTCCTATCACACCGAGAAAGTCGTTTTGCTCCACCACAAGACTTGCGTCCTGCAGGGCAGTTTTGCCATCATAGGCCACAGTGAGGTTTTCTATCTTAATCAGCGGTTGCATCTGTTTCTTCTTTGTCTTTAAGCGTGTGGGCAACAAGCAGAAGTTGGTTGCGCCAATCGTATGCTAAAGGGTTTATTCTCACAATGCGCGCCCCTGTTTGTCGTGCAATTACAAGGGCGGTGCTTTCTGCAAACTCCTGTTGCACAAAAACCACCCGAACGCCCTCCTTGCGGGCTTGACTTATAATATTTCTTACAGACCCAGGTGCGGGCTCTTTGCCACCGCTCTCAATGGCAATCTGGTGCAGGCGATAGTCTGCAGCAAACTGTGTCAGAGCAGGGTGGGCAATCACAAATGCCCGTGAGGGGAGTTCCTTCAACATCTCCGTAAGCTCAAGGTGAAACGAGTCTATACGCAATTCCATCCTTTCAAGCCTCGTCTCATACTCTTGTGAGTTGGTGGGGTCAAGCTCTGCCAGCGTGCGTGATATGTTGCGGCAAATTGTCTTTGCGTTGGCAGGCGATGTCCACGTATGCGGATCACTTGCCGAACCTCCAAGACCCTCAGACGTATCGCAGACGCGAAGGCCGAGCTCTGCCACGACATCGTCTGCAAGCATGGTCGTTTCGAAACCCAAGCTGCCAACCTTGAACAGACAACAGGCTTCTGCAACGTCTGCCATCTGCTTTACCGTCGGCATGAATTCCTCGGGGCTGAAGCCTCTTGGCACAACGGTGCTGACCTGCCAACGTGGCCCAGCCAACTCGTTGACAAAATAGCGAAGGGGTTCTATTGTTACCGCCGCCCGGTAATTGCACCCAACATTGCCTGTAGAGCAGCCGCCCAACGACAGCATCACAGTCAAAACGGTCAAAGCAGCAAAGAGGTGTCGCAATAAAACATGTTTCATATTGCAAAGGTAGTGAAAAACAAACGCAACAAGCTCTATGCCACCAATAAATTGCCTTTCTCTCAACAAACTTTTACCCGAATCCAACTATTATAGAACACCACACGGGGTCACCACATACCGCCCCACTGCATACAGGGCAAATCGGGCAGAACACCGCACAACTCCGTTCTCGTTAGCATCCCCTTACACGCGGAAGTATACATCAACTTTTTGTAACAACAGCAATATTGTTTTCACATAATTATATTAATTTTGTACACAACAAGACTGCATAGTTGCAACATGAAAATATTACATACCGCCGATTGGCATCTTGGTGACAATCTTCATGGCTTTGACCGCATTGCCGAACACAGCCATTTTCTCAACTGGCTGCAAGATATCATTGAAAAAGAGCGGCCTGATGCCCTGCTGATAAGTGGTGACGTGTTTGACAACGCCAACCCCTCCGCACAAGCCGAAGAGCAGCTCTACACCTTTCTGCACAATGCAACACGCCTATATCAGGGGCTTCAGATAATCATCACCGCAGGCAACCACGACTCAGGCCGACGTCTGCAAGCACCCGGAACGCTGCTGGCTGGACTCGGAGTAGAAATCAGGGGTGTCATACAACACGATGAACACGGTCGCCCCGTGACCGACAATTTGATTATACCCATCAAGAGCATCAACAATCCCGATGAGCGTGCCATCATTCTGGCCGTACCACACATACGGCCTACCGACCTTGACTTCGGCAAGTCACACCAAGCCGCTATAAGAGAGTTTTTTGACGGCCTCGCCAGACAAGCACAAAAAACCTATGGCAAACACACGCCCACCATACTTATGGCTCATCTCTACGCCGCGGGCTCAGAGGTGGCACTCAACGACCACTCCGAGCGGCTGGTGGTGGGAGGCGAAGACTGCATCGACGTTGACGGCCTTGACCGCAATGTCAGCTATGTAGCCCTTGGCCACATTCACAAAGCACAACAAGTGGGGGGAGAAGACCGCATGGTGTTCTATGCAGGCAGCCCCATACCCATGAGTTTTGCAGAGAAAAACTACCGGCATGGGGTAAACCGCATTATTCTCGGCCCAACTGGCGGCATCGTGTTTGAACAGGTGGAGTACACACCTCAACGCAAGATGCTCTCGTTCCCCGAATCTGGAGCCGCCTCACTTGCCGACATACTGAAACAAATCAAACAACTGCCAGCGAAGAACAAACAAGACCCTGACTTCTGGCCATACCTTGAAATCAAGCTACAAGACGGAGAAGCCGGCATAGCCGCCCAAAACGACATTCTCAATGCACTGGATGACAAAGCTGCACATCTGTGCAAACTCGTCAAGGTTGCTCCACCCTCTGCAAAAGTAGCAGGGACTTACACAAGAAACCTTGAGCAACTGCGCAACCGCACTCCGCTCGACATTGCACTCGATGCCTATCTGCAGGCTACAGGCGAGGAAATGGGAGACGAACTCATAGAACGCTTCAACAGTGTGGCACAACTCGCACAAAAACAGGAAGAACAGCAACCCCTCGACTGAGCAACCCCACAAAAACAATGAAAATAGACAAAATAGAAATATGCAACCTTGCTTCGATTGAGGGAGAACAGTCCATTGACTTCACACAAGAACCACTCAAATCGGCTGGGCTGTTTGCCATTACAGGCAACACGGGCACTGGTAAGAGTACCATTCTCGATGCCATCTGCCTGGCACTCTACAACGAAGCTCCGCGGCTTGCCAACAAAGAGACATTGGCCAAAAGCGGTGATGACGGCACTCCTAACATCTTCAACACCTGCAACATGTTGCGCCGTGGCACTACACAAGGCTACAGCAAAGTGACGTTCTCGCTTGATGACAACACACAGTATGTCGCCACATGGAGTGCAAGCCTCAACCGCAACAACAAATTCAGACCCCTATGCCGCGAACTGCGACAACTCAAGCCAAAACACACCACACTGGCCGACAAGAACAAAGACGTGCAGGCCGCCATCAACCAGATAATAAAACTTGACTACAGCCAGTTTACACGAACTGTCATATTGGCCCAAAACAGCTTCACAAATTTCATTGTCGCCAAGAAAGCGGAAAAATCACAGCTGCTTGAAAAAATCACTGGCACAGAAATATATGCCGAGATATCACGAAGCATATTCCTGAAAACCAAAGAAGCGGAACGTGACTACACCGGAGCCGCACAACACATGGAGGGGCTGGGCAAAGGCAGACTTGCCGACGAAGATTTGCAACGGGTCAGGGAAAACCTCAACCTACACATAGGCCTGCAGACTAAATTCCACAACGAGCAGACACGCATCTGCAACCAGCTTGAATGGTACGAACAGCACGACAAAGCCACTGCCTTCCTTGAACAAAAGAAGAAAGAACTGAACGAAGTGCGGCAGGAAGTCAACGACAAGTCTGACCAACAGCGCGAACTGGCACGTTACGACCGCCTGCAACCGTTTGCCCCGACATTTATCGCCATTAAACGCGTGGAACGCGAGATTGACCACTACAATACCGTCATCTCGGAAAAGAAAGCCGTTGCCGACACGGCCAAGCAAGATGTGGAAAAGAAGCAGTCAGAACTCGGTGAAGCACAAGCAAGGCTGCTCAACGCACAACAAGTGATGGCCGTGCGACAACCCGACATAAACCAAGGGCGGAGGCTTGAAGGACTACTCTCTGCCACAGAAGAACAACTGGGAAACTGCAGAGACGAACTGACACACCACGACGAAACTCTATCGCAACGCCACGACAACAGCCGTGCTAAAGAGGCAGAAATAAAAGACTGCGAAGCACGTCTCGCTAATGCGAAACTTACACTGCAGACCATGGTGCAACACCAGACCATGGTGGCCAACACCGAACTGGTACGCACCAGACTGGAGAAAATGAACTCACTGCGTCTGGCAATAGAAACATCCCAGAACTCGCTCAACGAAAACAACCGCGAACTGAAACACTGGCAAGAGAGCGAACAGAAACTGAAAGACGAATCGAGAAGCCTGCAGGAAACGCTCGAACGACTGAAAGGTGACCTGCGCATTCACGAGCAGGCCAACCGAGGCGTAAATTCAAACGACATACAGCAGAAACTCAACAAACTTGTGAGTCAAGCCATGCGCTCCGGAAATGCCATCACACTTTGGAAACGCATCGACACATGCTATTCCGAAATAGGTGACAAAGCCAACGAACTAAGACGGCGCAAGACCCTCAATGCACAGAGGGAGAAGGAACTTGAGACTCTCAACATAAAGATACAGGTGCTGACAGACACTTACGAACAAGTGCACCGCACTTATACCCTAAGCCAAAGCAAGGACATCAAAAACCTCAGACAGGAACTCGTAGAAGGGTCTCCATGTCCACTCTGCGGCTCCACACACCACCCCTACCACTCAGACTCGGAACAACACCTTGGGCAACTGCTCGAAAACCTCACCGAACAACACAACAAAGCACAGGAAAACCTCAGACATACCACCGAACAACACGCCTCACTACTCAACCTGTACAATGAGGAGCAGGGACAATTGGCTGCTGAAGAGCTGTTCCTGCAAAGACTGCGTCGCGAACAAAAGGAAAACATCGAAGCGTGGAAAGCATTCGCAGACCTTGACAACAGCTTCGGACAGTGCGACGAAAACGTAAACAGCTATAACCGCAACGTCATACTCCACCAAATCCACGACTCATCGTGCCATGAACGCGACTTCGCAAGCCAACAACTCGACAACTTCAACCTGCACCAAGAGGAAATCAACCGCATCAACGGCCAGATACACACCGTGCAGACTCAGATAACCGAAAACGAAAGGCTCTATGCACAGGCCGCCACCAACTGTAACGTCACCGAAAGCAAAGTACTGACACTGCAGCAAACCATCGAAAGCGACAGGCATCTGCTGACAGAAGAAACCGCACACATCGAACCCCTCATAACCATCAACGGCTGGAAAGACCGATGGCTAAACTCCTATGAAACTTTCGACCACGAGCTACAAGCCATCAAGACTAAATGGGACAACACTACCGAAACCCTGCAAAAGGAAAAACAAACACTGTTTCAGCTGCAACAGGAACTCAACGCTATAAACAACAACCTTGAAGACCTGCAAAACGTGCGCCAGACGCTGATAAACAAGATCAGCACTCTGCAGCAAGACGTGAACCAAAACAAAGAGGAGTTGCGCACCCTCTTTGGCGACTGCACCGTAGATCAAGAAGCCACACGCCTTGAAAAAACCGTTGAGGAAGCCCGGGCTGGAGTAGACACCGCACAACACGACTTCAACAAGGCCAAGGAACACCATGTCACCCTGACAGCTGAAATATACAGCCTTAACAAGCAATTCTCTTCCTGCGAAAAAGAATATCAGGAACTGCGCACCAGACTCGACATAGACATCTCACGCTTCAACTCTGGCGAACATTCCACACTGCAATACTTTGAACTTGACAAATACTTCACAAACCCACAAGACTGGGCCAACATGCGCGCCGAAATAGACAGCCTTAAGACAAAACACGATGCCGTCTGCTTTGAAGTGGATGCTGCTACACGCACCGTTACCGACCTCGAAATGTCGCCATGGCGCCCCTCCGACAACGACCCCGAAGACAACAAACCCACCCTCTTGGCAAAAAAAGAGAGAATTGCCGATGACATCAAGAAAAACGACGAAGCACTGCACCAAGATGAATTCTTGATTAAAACCCACGATGAAAGCATGCGCATGACTGACAAGTTCATGCCTACCCTCGAAAAAGCCAAAAACAACTACAACGCATGGGAAAAACTGTGCAGTGTGTTGGGCAGCGCTGACGGCAAGACCTTCAGGGAAATCGCACAATGCTACACCTTCGAGTCACTGGTAGGGTATGCAAACCAACAACTCGCCGACCTTACACCGCGCTACACACTACGCAACAAGCCCGGCACACTGCAACTGTTCGTCATTGACCGCTACATGCTTGACCAAATAAGGCCTGTCAATTCGTTATCGGGTGGCGAGTCGTTCATCATCAGTCTGAGTCTTGCCCTGGGACTGTCATCGCTGTCGAGCCACAACCTTGACATCGGCAGCCTGTTCATTGACGAAGGATTCGGCAACCTTGATACCAACAATCTCAACATGGTCATCGATGCCCTGAGCAACCTGCAGCACACACAACGACGTAAAGTGGGAGTCATTAGTCACACAGAGCAGATACAGAGCCGAATCTCACCCAAGATACACCTTGAACCCGAGCCCGGAGGTAAAAGCAAGATTACTATTACCAACTGATCGAAACACCAGCAACCCCCAAAAAACAACCCTATGATATACAGACTGAAAAGAGCATTTGTATGGCTACGGCGATTCACACACCTGAGAGGCAACGGTGTGCAATCACCCTTTGTATATGACTTTATTTGGCAAGTGATAGACAACAGGTCTGCATACTATGCCTACACCGACCTGCACAGAGAACTGAAAGCTCTACCCTTGCGCCAGCGCAAATTGGCCAAACTGTTGTTCAGACTTGCCAACTACGTGCAGCCCTGCATCATCCGTCTTGATAAAGACTTACACAACACCTACGCACCATTTCTTAAACGGGGATGCGCAAAAGCAACCGTCACCACTACAGACGACACCGTCCCGACACAAAATTCTCAAAGCTCCGCCCCTATACTTATCGTATCACAAAAGCCCTGTATACCCCCCGACCCCAGCCTTCTGTCTGTCGGTTCAATGATTGTGGCACTTAACATACGTAAACCAAACGACAACAAAAACCTCTGGCGGCAGACCCTGACAAGTCCGCTGGCGACGCTGACATTTGACCTTTACAACTACGGAATAGTCATTATCGCTCCCGACCGCTACAAACAACACTATGTCATAAACTTCTAACATACCATATAAACATGAGTAAGATCTACACCCACTCTGGCGATAAAGGCCAGACATCATTGGCCGGCGGCAAACGAGTGGCCAAAACCCACGTACGCCTTGAGGCCTATGGCACAGTAGATGAGTTGTCAAGCCACATCGGCATGTTGTGTGCCATGCTTACTGACCAGCACGACCGTAACTTTGTCTGTTCAATACAACAGACCCTGTTCAATCTTTCGGCAATCTTGGCAACCGAACCAGAATCCTCGTGGCGACCACAGCCACTTGCCACAGATGCAGTCAGAGAGATGGAACAAGAGATTGACACCATCCAAGACGGACTGCCTCAACTCCGGGCTTTCGTACTGCCTGGCGGATGCCCAACAGCAGCCCAGGCGCACATATGCCGCACGGTATGTCGCAGAGCCGAACGCCGCATCTATGCTCTGGCAGAAGAGTTCCCCGTAGAAGACATCGCGCTGCAATATATCAACCGCCTGTCAGACTATTTCTTTGTGTTGGCACGCAAAGTCAACAAGCATACAGGCGTTGACGAAATTCTAAAAAATTAGTCTTTACGTCTTTTAACATTTTAGTCTAATTTTTTCAAAGAAAATATTCGTATATAAGAATATAATCTGTTACTTTTGCACCCCGATAATAGAAATATATTTCAAACTATGTATTGGACACTTGAACTTGCATCAAAACTTGAAGATGCACCATGGCCGGCAACAAAAGAAGAACTTATCGACTATGCCATGCGTTCGGGAGCCCCAATGGAGGTGGTTGAAAACCTTCAAGAGCTTGAAGACGAAGGCGAAGCATACGAAACAATAGAAGACATCTGGCCTGACTATCCCACCAAAGAAGACTTCTTCTTTGATGAGGACGAATATTAATCGCTCACACAAACAAACTGCTTAAAGCGTATAACATAAGCGGTATAGGAATTGTATTACAACATTCCTATACCGCTTTTTTTCGGTCTTTTACCGCCCACACAAACAGCCGAATCTGGCTATATTTTGAAGAATTAAACCCAAATCCTAATTACCGATTTGGTTTAAGATCGTAAATACTTGCACGAGGAAAACTTATAGAAGATAATCGGACGTAAATGCTTAAGAGTATCTTATTTTCTTTCCTAATTTTGTTGGGGAAGTGAAGCGTTATCACTATATTTGCACAAATCTGCGAGAATTTCCTTAGCAATAATACTTGGAATTAAATGAAAAGATTAAACACATATCCAGCAAGGCCATTTGTCAAGTGGGTTGGAGGGAAAACTCAACTTCTTGATGATATAAAAAAAACTCTACCTCGCGATTTATCACGTAGGAATGAGATGACGTATGTCGAACCATTTGTTGGGGGAGGAGCTGTATTGTTTTGGATTTTACAAGAATACCCAAACATCACAAGAGCTGTTATAAATGACATCAATGCAGAATTGATCTGTACATATCGAGTAATAAAATATGATGTCGAAAATTTAATTCTCGAATTGAGCCGACTTCAAAATGAATATCTTCCACTTAATGAAGTTGATAGAAAAAAGTATTTTCTTGCTCAACGTGAGCGTTTTAACGAAAGAGACACATCAGAGGTTGAAATCGCTGCACTCTTTATTTTTTTGAATCGTACTTGTTTCAATGGGTTGTATCGTGTAAACTCTAAAGGCAAGTTCAATGTTCCACATGGAAGATATGCAAATCCTAAAATTTGTGATGAGGAGACATTAAGAGCAGATTCTGCCGTCCTTCAGCGAGTTGAAATTCTTTGTGGTGATTTTGCACAAACTAGTAAATATGCCCATGATAATGTTTTGTTTTATTTTGACCCTCCATACCGTCCTCTGACAGATACTTCTGCATTTACATCTTACGCTAAAGAAGGTTTTGATGATGCCGAACAGATACGTTTGCGCGATTTTTGTGATTTAATTGCAAAGCAAAAATCTTTATTCGTGGCAAGTAATTCAGATCCGTTAAACGTGGATAATGAAGACGTTTTTTTTGATCATCTTTATAAGATGTTCTCTATTAAACGTGTATCTGCTGCAAGGATGATAAATTCAAAGGGAAATGGACGTGGTGCTATTTCTGAAATAATGATTTCAAATGTTGCTAATACTTACTGACATGAGGGACTTTGACGCTTGGCTTGCTGGTTTCAGACCATCTATTGCCGATTATAAATATTATGTTGATTTTGATAAGGTATTTAATAATGTGGAAGCTATTAAAATTCCACTCAATATCTTGAATTCGCTTATTGGCTCCAAGAATATCGAGGATGAATTCAGGAATATTTTGGTACAATATCCAGAAACATTAAAATGTATCCCTATTCTTTTAGCTAAGCGTGAGCTTGATATTATGGCTATGGATGAAGAAGGACAGATTGATTTTCATTTTGACAAACCCAATTGTACGAATGAAGATTATGTCAAATTCATGCGAAAGACTGGCCTTTTTGATTTGATGGAAAATCATATTGTCAATAATCTTGTGGATTACGTGACCGGTATAGAAACGGGACTTGACTCCAATGGACGCAAGAATCGTGGCGGTCATCTCATGGAGAATCTTGTGGAAAGTTTTCTTTGCAAAGCTGGACTCGTGAAAGAAAAATCATATTTCAAGGAAATGTATATCCATGAGATTGAGGCTAAATGGGGAATAGATTTGTCTTCTATTTCCAATAATGGTGGTGCGGAAAAAAGATTTGATTTTGTTGTAAAAGGAAAGAACACTGTTTATGGCATAGAAACAAACTTTTATACAAGCAGAGGTTCCAAGTTAAATGAAACGGCACGTAGTTACAAAACTATCACCATGGAAACCAAAGAGCTGGGATATTTCAAATTTGTTTGGTTCACCGATGGTTGTGGCTGGCGCAGTGCAAAGAATAATTTGAAAGAAACCTTTGATGTGTTGGAACACCTTTATAATATTGCAGATCTTGAAAATGGAATAATTCCAAAAGTTCTTATCTAAATGCCAACGTCCTATTATAAGTCAGAGAACAAGGATTTTACCCTTTTGAAAGGAGATTGTATCGAACTGTTGAATTCATTTGATTTTAAGTTCGATATGATTTTTGCTGACCCTCCTTATCATCTTTCCAATGGAGGAATCAGTGTTCAAAGCGGTAAAATGGTATCTGTCAATAAGGGCAATTGGGACAAGTCCAATGGATATGAGGAAGATTACCTGTTTGATAAATCTTGGATTTCTGCTTGCCGGAATAAGTTGAAATCCAATGGAACGATTTGGATAAGTGGTACATATCATAATATTTTCTCTGTGGCACGATGTCTTGCAGAGTTAGGATTTAAAATCTTAAACTGCATCACTTGGGAGAAAACAAATCCACCACCAAATCTGTCCTGTAAATATTTTACTCACTCGGCAGAATATATTCTTTGGGCACGTAAGGAACAAAAAGTGCCTCATTATTTCAATTATAAGTTAATGAAAAAGATTAATGGCGGCACTCAAATGCGTGATGTCTGGAGACTGCCAGCAATCGCATCATGGGAAAAGTCGTGTGGGAAACATCCTACACAAAAACCATTGTGTGTTCTTTCTCGTATCATTCAGGCATCAACTCTTTCTGGCGCATGGATTTTGGATCCATTCACAGGTAGTAGTACGACAGGTATTGCTGCAAATCTATTGGGACGCCGATTCCTTGGCATAGACCAAAATGAGGAATTCCTAGAACTGAGCAAGACTCGTCGTGAGGAGATTAACGATGTGTCAAAACGAACATCATATTTGGATAAACTTCAAAAGCAAGCACAACTGTTTGAAGATAACGGAATTCAAGTTCTTAATGAACCTCTTGTAGAATATAGGAAGGATCTGCCGTTTTAATATTCATGTAGCCGTTACGGGTTGTAAAAAATATTCAAGAGTGTGTATGTAAGAATTATTTGAATAACTTACTAATGGAGAAGATGTAAGACAATAAACTGATATATTTGCAAAACTCAAAGGTCTGAAGACTTGACTAAGACACACTGATTGAAATACTAACGCGACTGGTGTACTAATGTGTCTCAGCTACAAGAGAGAAAACGAATTAAGTAAATTGCGAAGAGGACATGAAGATAAGAAAGCTAAAATATAATAACCATAAGGCATTGGGAAATTTGGAGTTGGATTTTGTAAATCCTGCAACAGACCAACCTTACAATACTATTGTATTAGTGGGAGAAAACGGAACTGGTAAAACAACCATATTAAAGACTATTAGTGATTATATCAATGGCATAACTCTACAGCCGTTTGATTATATTGAATATGAGACAAATGGTGGTAAGTTCCGTATAGAACCATTACCAAAAAGGAATAAGACTTTTCATAAGAGGACGGACTTAATGACAGGTGAAGAGGAAGAGGTTGCAAGAGATAATAATAATAATGCGGAAATCATGCGGTCGGATAAAAATGATATGAGGCATTATGCATGCGCATTTTCAAAAGCTCGCGCTGATTTTAAGACCGTTAAAATAAGTAACGTGTCAACAAAAACGCTAGATTCTGAAATACACGATAATGACAATGAAGATAATTACACATCGTTGAAACAGCTAATTGTTGATATAGATAATCAAGATAATTCAGAATAAACTCAGCGGAACAAGACCAATAGGCTGGATTACGCACAGTTCTGGCCGACATCAAGAATGTATAGATTTTCTAATGCGTTCAATACTTTCTTCGGAAAAATTAGTTTTGACAGGATCGAGGATGTTGACAACGAAAAAGTAATCATATTTAAGAAAAACGGCAAAGATATTCCTATAGATGAATTGAGTACAGGAGAAAAGCAAATAGTTTTTCGTGGAGCTTTTTTGTTGAAAAATAATGGAAAGATGGACGATGGTACAGCTTTTATTGATGAACCAGAACTAAGTATGCATCCATTATGGCAACAAAAAATACTGGATTATTTCCGAAATCTATATAAAGATATCGTAGGAAAACAAAAAGCGCAGTTGTTTTTCGCTAGCCACTCAGAGTATGTTGTAGCTTCTGCTCTCAAAGATCCAGGAGAAGTCCTTGTAATAGTGCTAACGGAGAACGAAGGTGTTATCTCGTCAAAAAGAATAACAACACCAATAGTACTGCCGACCATTGTTGCATCAGAAGTGAATTATGCAGCTTTTGATATACCTACAATTGATTATCATATAGCTTTGTATGGAGCTATCCAGGCTAAATATAATAAACAAAGGATTGCTGATTGCGACACTTTTATAGAGGGTTGTGCATGCTATGACAAACAACAACATGAAAGTATAACAACTAACCCGAAAAGCGGGACACAATATAAGACTTTGCCAACAAAAGTGAGAAATGGAATAGACCATCCAGATACAGCACCGCAATATTCAGAGGAAGAGATGAAAACTTCCATCAATCTAATGAGAGATATTTTGATGAATGTACCGTAAAATATTATTCCTACATTCGAGGTAGTGTAAACTAAACTGTGCCAAGTTATTTTATGGAGCTGATTTGAAACCTCAATATTTCCAAATAGCTCCGTTAAATTATCAATATAGTCAAAGAACTCGGTAGTGTCAATTAAATGGATATAAATACTATGGATTTATCTCTCATTATTAGTGCCGCAGCCATAATATGCACAATATGCGGTTGGTTTGTAATTCATATCATGTCTCAACGTAGGGACTTCATAAACAAAAAGAAAGAAATCAGGATTTCATATCTAATTGACGCTTTTCGCCGTATAGAAGATGCGTCGCAGCGAAGAGATAATGATAAACTTCTTCAATTAGAATCAGCCATTGCGGATATACAGTTATTTGGAACGAAGAAACAGGTTGAGTTATCAAGAAAGTTTGCTATGGAATTCGCGCATAGTAGCAATGCAGATGTTACGCCTTTACTATATAATCTTCGCGATGATTTAAGAAAAGAATTGAACTTAGAAGCCCTAAATAATACTCAGTGGATATGTTTAAGAATAACAAACAAGGCTATATAAGATCACATTAATATATAAGTATGTAATTTATTGATATAACGAGTATAATTTGTTTGTCCACCCATTTCCTCCCATCGCCTCAGACTGTCTCAGATGGCGCGGTTTGTTTGCGCAAATTTCATTAATTATCACATAATATATTTACAATCAATACAGATAAACTTCTTCAATGAGGACGAATATTAATCGCTCACACAACCAAACAAACTGCTTAAAGCGTAGAAACATAAGCGGTATAGGAATTGTATTATAACATTCCTATACCGCTTTTTTCGGTCTTTTACCGCCCACACAAACCGCCCGAATTTGAGGCAGCGGGAAAACCATTGGGACAAAGGCACAGAGTGGCTAATATGGCAACGTTGCCGTGTTCTGCTAACTAGTGGACTCGTGTCAGCTAAGTTAGTGGACTATTGTCAGCTAGGTTAGTGGACAATAGTCCACTAGTTAGCAGAATGACAATTGTTTGGGTCACGGCATTATGAGATTGTTCTTGTGTGTTGCCGTGTACGCTTGTTATTATATGTACAAATTATGTAGCTGTGGGGAAACGTGAACTGCACCCCAAAAGTCACACAAAAACTTTTGGGGTGCAGTTCTCTTTTTTTTAACTTACAGCCTGTAAGTATTCAATGAAATATCATTCAATAAACTTGAGATTATTACTTTTCAAAGCTTACTTACCGGCCAGTGTGTGTCATCCTTATCGCCACTGACATCGCGTTTATCCAATACATTACCGTCCTGATCGTAGAACAGTTGATATTCCTGATTTCCATTCTCCACTTCTATAACATACTGTATAGGTTGTTCCGGATACTCAAGCATATCAATATCCTCCAGTTTCCACGCAGCATATTCCCCGCCCTTGAAAGCGGTTTGCACCGCAGCAGGTAATCCCTCCCAGGAAGTATCCACTTCAGTTAGTTTCCATGTGGCCTGAGTGTCGTACCACACATCCATTTCGCTACCATTCATCCAACAGTCGGCTACAAAATAACTGCCTTTCCGTTCCCACTCAATGCCCGTAGCAGCAGGATATTTATCCTTGAGAGCCTTCGACACTGCATCGGGAACGGTTATATTGTCATTTTTATCATCATCATCACACGCGCTGAAAGCCATTGCAGCAATGAACATCATCGCCAACATTTGAAATTTTATCTTCATACTATATCATTAATTTTAAGTTATACATCCGATATTGCAATCAATCGTCCATACTGACAAACTGTCCTTTTTTGTTGAACTTCAAAGAGTAGTCATTGGCCAGCTCCACTTCCACTCCGCTACGTCCGCGTTCAATCTTCGTAATAATCTCCTGTGGGAAATTCATTTTCACATATTCTTTTACAGATGCCGGAATCAGCGCCGCAGGTACGGCTGCTTTCTTGCAGTCTACGTCAGTCCAGTTGCCGTTGCTGTCAAAGTCAATCTCCGTACGGTCGGTCAACAGCACCTCATAGCTTTTTGATCCCAATATTCCGGTCTCGATCTTGATATGCGATATTTGCGGTTTGGTGAAATACTGGTTGATGAAATTACGGGCAGTCAAAGGCAGCTGCTTGGCATCGCGTGTAATCACATCACCGGCAAATGCCATTTGAACGGTTGCAAGAACCAGCACAAGAATAGACAATACTTTCTTCATAATCGTTATTTTTTAATGTTACTAAGTTTGTTTGTATCATTCACACTACAAATAACGACAGGGAAACTGGAAAGATTTGGGAATAATCAGCGTTAACGGTTATTTTTATTTTCTTTAACAAGCAAGAAGCAATGCATACCTTCCTGCCACTCGTAAGTAAGCCTCAATGAAAAAATCCGGGCAATGGAACGGACTATGGCAAGCCCCAGTCCAGTGGAATCCTTCTTTCCGTCAATGCTATGATAAAAACGGCGGAACAGTTTTTCACCGTCCAACGGTGCACCGCCCGTATTCTTGATCATTAACGACACCGGAGTGGTGAGTATCCGCAGCTCTCCCCCATCCTCGTTGTGAAGCAAGGCATTCTTCACCAGATTGGAGACAAGAATCTGTGCCAGCGAATGGTTGCAACGAATCACCAAGGGCTGCTCTCCTTTCTCGCGCACCAAGCGCACTTGCTTATGCTCGTATATATCCATTAAATCAGGCAGAAGATTGTCCAGGATTTCATCCACCGACACATCTTCCAGTTCCGTATATTGCCCATTCTCTATACGGGAAAGCAGCAACAAGGACTTGTTCAGCTTCACAGCGCGTCCCAGCGTGGAATAAATCTCGTCCAGTTCCTTCATCTGCTGTTCGGACAGGTTATCGCTTTCTGCCAACAGTTCCACTTTGCCACGTACAATGGCCAGCGGTGTCTGCAACTCATGCGAAGCATTTTCAATGAATTCTTTCTGCTCCTCATAAGCCTTGTAGCTACGGTTACCCATATCCACCGCCGCTTCACTCAACTGGCGGAACTCGCGTATCTTCGTAGGGTTCTCCAATGCCGGAACCTCCTTGCCGGGCTGGATACAATGCAGCCAGTCCAGCAGTTTATGCAATGGGCGGAACACTCCTTTCAGTATTAACTGAATACCGACGGATGTACATACCAGAAGAAGCAGGAACAAAGCCCCCAAGTACCAAAGCATCGCCTCTACCATATCGTCCCGTTCCAAGATAGAAATCATCAGCGTGAGTTCGTAGAACTGTCCGTCGGGCATGCGGAAAGCCGTACGCATCACACGTACCGGTTCGTCCTCATCCTCCAGTTCGATATAGACGGTGGAATCATAGAAAACCTCCTGATAATGCCGCCCTTCCTTCTCGGAGATAGGAAGAAATTTATAAAAAGACATCAACGAACCTTCCGTTTCAAGAATAGAAGGATCATGGAGCGCATGTTCTATCAGTATTCCGGCATAATTCTCCAGCGTGTCGTCCGTCTCGTCCACCACCTCGTCGATGATGGCATAATAAAACAGTACGCCCCACACTGCCATCAAGACGAACAGCAATAAAGAGATTTTGCGATATGTATAATATACCAGTTTCATAATTCGGACAGTTTATATCCAAAGCCATAGACAGCTTTCAGTTCAACGGAAGCATCCGCCTGCTTCAACTTCTTACGCAGGTTCTTCACTTGCGAGTAAATGAAATCCAGCGAATCGGCCTGATCGATATTATCTCCCCACACCGACTCTGCAAGACTCATTTTATTGATAACCCGGTTCACATTCACCACAAAATAATACAGTAAGTCGAACTCCTTGCGGTTGAGTTGCAGAGGAACACCGCCTACTTC
>OJNH01000526.1_pt1 | contig 33783 bp, 26 predicted proteins | sample 1597361 | NCBI WGS metagenome assembly OJNH01 (sample SAMEA2452136, study PRJEB22498) | human gut metagenome | biome: human feces; feature: human gut; material: feces | place: Australia | collected 2012
ATTGAACCTTGATTTGGATTTTGAGCAACATATGTTGGATTTTCAACAATTTCACTTATATCTTGACCATATTTTTCATAGTCTTCTGGATGCTGTCTTTTCATATGGTCAATATTTGTATCGCCTAAAATTATTGGAATTTCTTCTTTAAAATTCAAATTTAAAAGTTTTATAACCTTAAAATTTAGTTTTCAAATTTCTTTATTCATATTTTGCCCTTTCCTACCAATAATGTTCTACTATATTAAGTCAAAAAAGGCAATAGAAATTCATATATTTGTCATATAACTGATGTATATCTTCTATTTTATTAGAAAAAGAGATGGCAAAACTCGAATTTGGTTCTATTAATTTAAATGCTTTTATTGTTAACTTAATTTTTTTTTCATTAATGGGTTTTAAATGACATACTAGATTTTTAAAAACACTTTTATATTCTTTTGAATTTTTATTTTCAATAATATCAAACATATCTTTTAATGTATTCTCTAATCCATATGAGTACATATCTATGTATAATGTACTTAATAAAATTTGAGGTGGATAACAATCATCTACCTTTATAGGGATAAATTTTATACCTTCCTTTGTGGCTTTATATAAAGCCGTTTGCCACTCTAAATCTACCATTGAACTATTTAATGAAATTTTGACTTATAAAAAAGAAAAAGTATTTACACTTTCCAATTTCTTCATTCATTTTTCCTATTATACTTTCACCTGGTTTTATTGACCATGCATCACAAAACACATTTTCTTCCCTCGTAAATTTCTCTTATCCTTGCTACTATTGATTCAACCACATCTTTATAATTATGACTTAAAAATATCATCTATATTGTACCTCTATTTAGCTCATTTTATCGCAAAAAAGCGAAAAAAGAAAGCCTTCTTTAAAAGACTCCCAATTTAATCCTTACTTCTAAACATTTTATTAAACACACTCCAATATGCATATGTTTTGTCTTAGAAAAATACCAGTTTTTTTAATTTTTTTGACCAATCAACCATTTACCAGGTTATGTTTTATCTATATAATATTTATTATTTAAAAGCATATTTCTAATATAATTACAAGTTATTTTCTATCATAGTTAAACATGTCATAAAACATTGATATTCATGCATTTATTTAAGTTTCAGCACTGCTACGCACTCAACATGTCCGTGTTTGCGGGAACATATCTACAGGAATTATAGTAGTTATTTCATACTTTTTTTCTAATATTTTTAAATCTCTTACAAGAGTTGCAGGATTACAGCTTATATATCCAATTTTTTTAGGATTAAATTTTAATATGTACTCTATGCTTCTTTGATCTAGTCCCTTTCTTGGTGGATCTATAACTATTACATCTGGTTTTATATTTTCTTTTTCAAATTCTCTAATTTTTTCTTCAACACTTCCAGCAATATAATTTCCATTAGAAACATTATTTATTTTCAAATTTAAGTTTGCCATTTTTACAGCTTCTTTTTCTATCTCAATTCCATAAATGCTTTTTACCCTATCACTTAAAAAGATTCCTATTGAACCAACACCGCTATATAAATCAAACAAAACTTCATCTCCACTTAAATGCAAGTTTTCTTTTAGTGTCAAATATAATACTTCTGCTTGTGTAGTATTTACTTGAAAAAATGATTTTGGAGAAATGTAATAAACAAAGTCACCAATTTTATCTTTTATATAATCATCACCAAATAACTTATATGTATTTTCTCCAAGGATCTCATTTGTTACGTCTTCATTCAAGTTTAAAAATATTCCTTTTATATTATTATCAATATCACTTATTTTTTTTACTGCTTCTAACATTTTTTTATTTTTTACAAGTGATTTTTTATTTATAACGATTACAACCATAATTTCGCCAGTATGGTATCCTCTTCTTACTAATATGTTCCTTATTTCTCCTATATTTTTTTCTTCATCATATCCAGAAAACTCATATGAATCTAAAATTTTAAACACTTCTTTTGAAATTTCATCTATAATTCTATCTTGAATAAAACAGCACTCATTTTCAACTATGCTATGACTTCTTTTTTGATAAAATCCCAATACATTTTTTCCGTCTTTTATTCTAATAGGATATTGAACTTTATTTCTATAATAGTATGGAATACCCATTCCAATAGTATCTTTTAACATACTACTATCCATAGATACTTTGTGTAATAGATTTTCTACCATTTTTCTTTTTTGTTTTAATTGCATGTTGTAATTTATATGAAGTGCATTACACCCACCACAAAGTTTATATGCACTACAAATTGGTTCCTCTCTAAAATCACTAGTTTTTAAAATATTATCTATCTTAGCAATTTCATAATCCTTATTTGATTTTATAATTTTAGCGTGTACCCTTTCTCCTAAAATTGCACCCGGTACAAATACAACTTTTCCGTAAATTTTTGGCAACTCCTTCAAAGGAATTGCCAAAATCAACTATATCTAAATCTATATATTCATTCTTATTCAAATTAATCCCACCTATATTATTTCTTCTTTAAAATATAAGTCAAAACTATTTTATACTATCAAGTATTTCTTGTAACTTTTGAGCATCATTTTCAAGGTCAGAAAGCTTAACACCATATTCACTTTCAAGATCACTTTTTAAATATGATAAATTACATATTTGCTCATTTTCTAAATTTTTTAAATTTACTACTACTTCATCAATCCCACTTTGTTTTATAAATACAATAATACTACACTGTTTTGCCCATTTTTTATACTCTCCTAAATCTGAAAAGCCGTCAAAATTGGTTGAAATCCTCATGTTTACAATAGATCCCTTACTAGACTCTACAATATCTGAATTTACTTTTGAAATTTTATCAATATATGTAAAGTCAGTATTAGTATAATTTCTACTTTCTGCAAATATTCTAGAAGTTAATGTATCACCAGAAAATTCATTTTCTACCGAACTTTCATTATTATGAGTGTTGATTGTTACATCAACATCTTTATACAAGTATTTAGCAGGCATAAAAAACAAATAAGGTGCTGTAAATATTGCTATTGTTAAAGCTAGTTTTTTCTTAATACTAACATCAAGCTTAATTTTAGAAAATGCAAATTTAAAATCTAGAACATATATAACAGTAGCAGATAAAACTAAGACTACACCTATAATAATAATTGCTAATATATTACTAAATGGATCATTAGAAATAGCATTTACAACATTCATAACAGCTTCATTTTCAACTTGAATTTGACTAATTGATGTAATAATGGTCGCACCAATAAAATCAGCAATAAATCCAAATCCCCATATTTTTAAAATAGACGACTTATATGTTTTCTCAACATCTGTAATTTTTAAAAACTTTAAAGATATAAGCAAGACAATAGTATCAATTAAAAAATTAGCTGGTAGTGCCACAAGCCAAAATATAGGGAAAAATACAAGAACCCATATTGGAAATAATACGTTATATAATTTATTTTTCATATAAACAACCCCCAGAAATCACACATTAGATGATTACAGTTTGTTGACATACTATGTTTACTTATATATTTATCATCAAATTGTAATTGTAATTTTAATAATAATTAATCAATTTCAAAAGCTAAATCACAGATATAGCAAATTCATACTAAAATTATAGCATAATGAAAAAATTTAATCAATAAAATTTTTATAACAATTTTTAATTTTTAGTGTCACTATTTTTTTTGTTTTGAATATAGTATAGTAATCTAGAAAAAAATAAATTAAGACAAAAATCCTAAACAAGAATTTATTAAGTACAAAAAAGCAAATTTAATGCAATTTTTTCTAGATAAAACTTTAAGGAGTGTTATATATGTGCACAAACGACGATAAATTTTTTTTACTCTTAATATTGATTGCAGTATTATTCTTCTTATATATTAAAGATAATTCATCTAGACCATTGAACTTTGATACTTTCTTTAAAGTAAATAGTTCAACTATTCCATAAAAATGGATTTATCAAAAAGTGAGGTGAATTACAATGGAAGAAAGATGCGGATGTGGCTGTGGATGCAACAATGGATGTGGCTTCAATGGAGGATGCGGTTGTGGATACAATAACGGATTATTTGGCGGAGGAAACTGCTGTTGCTTAATATGGATTATATTAATAATCATAGTTCTATGCTGTTGTTGTTGTTAATACATATATAACGAATATTATTAAATAACCAGGTAATATTACCTGGTTATTTGATTTAAATATGTCATACTAAGTATCTTGCTAATTCTTAATATAGAAGTACTAAATAACTTTTTTTGTAATACTTACATATATTATAAGATACGAAATCGAAAGTAAAAATCCACCAAGTACATCACTTGTATAATGTACTCCTAAATATATTCTACTTATTCCAATTGATATTATCAAAAATAACAAAAGCGTACTTAATATATATTTTAAATATTTATTTTTTATATACCTAAAAATCAGATATATAAAATATCCATAAAAAGCCATACTAACCATAGAATGCCCAGATGGAAAACTATATCCTCCCTGTTCGATTATCCTATATTCAGTTGGTCTTGGACGCTGTAATATATTCTTTATTATTTGGTTAATTAAAGTAACTACTATTAAATTGGTAAAAACAGATATCGATATTTTTTTATTCTTTATAGCAATGGCAAATATAATTGCTATTATAATTATATAAATCGGTCCTCCAAAATTCGTTATTATCTTTGCAACACTTGTCATAGTATCTGACATCAGAAGCTTTGAAATTATATTATATCCAATTACATCACCTTTCATTATTTCTTTACTTAAAACATCTTCAGTAATAGCTAAAAATGCAATTAAGCACAAAAATAATATAATTAATTTTAATTTTGATTTTAATAGACTACATATTCTATTTTTCATTCTAAAACCTCATCAACATAAAAATATTATATACAATATCACAAAAATAGATTTATATCAAGTATACATTATAAATTTTATTATTTCCATTTTAAAATTAAAAATTACTTTAACATTTTCTTTAAAAACTTCCCTGTGTAACTTTCTTCACATTTTGCCACTTTTTCTGGAGTTCCAGTTACTACAATACTTCCTCCTCCATCTCCTCCTTCTGGACCTAAGTCAATTATATAATCTGCACATTTTATTACGTCAAGATTATGCTCTATTACAACAAGTGTATTATTTTGTGAAGTTAGTCTTTGAAGTATATTTATAAGTTTATGTACATCAGCCATATGAAGTCCTGTAGTTGGTTCATCTAATATATACAATGTCTGACCAGTAGAACGTCTAGAAAGTTCTGTTGCAAGCTTTATACGCTGTGCTTCTCCTCCAGACAACGTAGTTGAAGGTTGACCTAAAGTTATATATCCAAGACCAACATCCATAAGAGTTTGCAATTTATTTTTTATTTGAGTGACATTTTTAAAGAATTCAAGTGCTTCTTCTACAGTCATATTAAGTACATCACTAATACTTTTTCCTTTATATTTTACCTCTAACGTTTCTCTACTATATCTTTTACCTTTACATACCTCACAAGGAACATATACATCAGGTAAGAAATTCATTTCAATTTTTATAATTCCATCACCAGAACATGCTTCACATCTTCCACCTGGTATATTAAAACTAAACCTTCCTTTTTGATATCCACGAATTTTTGCCTCATTTGTTGCTGCAAATAAATCTCTTATTGGATCAAACATACCAGTATATGTAGCAGGATTTGAACGCGGAGTTCTTCCTATTGGAGATTGATCTATATTTATAACTTTATCGATTTTGTCTAATCCTAAAATTTTATCATGTAATCCAGGTTTTGCAATTGTTCGATATATTTTTTTACTTGCAGCTTTATATAATATTTCATTTACCAAAGTAGATTTTCCACTTCCAGAAACACCTGTAACGCAAGTAAATAAACCTATAGGGAACTTCACATTAACTTTCTTTAAATTATGTTCTCTTGCACCTTTTACTTCTATATAACCATTTTCTGGCTTTCTTCTTTCTTTTGGTACTTCAATCTTTAGTCTTCCGCTTAAGTATTTTCCAGTAATTGAATCTTCAGATTCTAAAATCTTATCAGGAGTTCCAGCAAACACAACATTTCCACCATGTACTCCTGCACCTGGTCCAATATCTACTATATAATCTGATTCTCTCATAGTATCCTCATCATGTTCAACCACGATTAAAGTATTTCCAAGATCCCTCATTTTCTTTAGTGAAGAAAGAAGTTTTTCATTATCTCTTTGATGAAGGCCAATACTAGGTTCATCAAGTATATAAAGTACCCCTGTAAGACCAGATCCAATCTGAGTAGCAAGCCTTATTCTTTGAGCCTCTCCGCCAGATAATGTACCAGCACTTCTAGATAAAGTTAGATATCCAAGCCCAACATCTATTAAAAACTGCAATCTACTATTTAATTCTTTAACTATTAATTCAGCTATCATTTTATTTTTTTGTGACATTTTTTCATATGTATCATTTATGTACTTTTTTATGGCTACAATATTCTTACTGCAAAGTTCATGGATATTAAGAGTTCCAACCTTAACAGCCAATGATTCTTTCTTTAATCTTGCACCATCGCACTCATCACAATGACTAGCAGACATAAATCCCTCATAAAAAGCTTTCATACCAGCAGATTTAGTCTCATTAAATCTTCTTTGAAGCGTATTTACTACGCCTTCAAATTCTGATTCAAACTCTCTTTGCAAAGTTTTAGTAATATGTCTAAATTTTATTTTCTCTTCTCCACTACCATAAAGAAGTACTTGCATAAAATCTTTTGGCAAATCTTTTAATTTAGTACTAGGATCTATTCCATAGTGATTACAAAGTCCATCTATATACATTTTACTAATTCCATCTATAATGCTACCGCTTCCTGACCATCCTTGAATAGCACCATAATCATTTAACTTTTTCTCCTTATTTGGCATTATTTTATCAACATCAATTTTTAATATTTCACCAAGTCCTGTACAAGATGGACAAGCTCCAAATGGACTATTAAATGAAAACATTCTAGGAGTAAGCTCTTCTAAACTTATTCCACAATCAGGGCATGCATAATTTTGAGAAAATAACTGTTCTTCACCATCTAACTTTGCAATTACCACCAAGTTATTTGCATACTTTAAAGCAATTTCTACCGAATCAGTTAGTCTTTGCTCAATATCAGCATTTATAACTAATCTATCAACTACAATATCAATATTGTGTTTTTTTTGCCTATCAAGTTCAGGTATACCGTCTGATAAATCAAAAATTTCACCATCAATCCTTGCACGTATAAATCCATCTTTTAAAGCTTGTTCTAATAATTTTACATGTTCTCCTTTTTTTCCACGTATAATTGGTGCAATAACAAGTATTTTTGTTCCAGTTTCATACTCATATATTTGATCTACTATTTCGTCTACTGTTTGCTTTTTTATTCTTCTACCACAATTAGGGCAGTAAGGTACACCCACTCTTGCAAATAAAAGTCTTAAATAATCATAAACTTCAGTTACAGTTCCAACTGTTGAACGTGGATTTTTTGAAGTTGTTTTTTGATCTATAGATATTGCCGGTGAAAGTCCATCTATAGACTCAACATCTGGTTTTTCCATTAATCCTAAAAATTGTCTTGCATATGATGATAATGATTCAACATATCTTCTTTGTCCCTCTGCGTATATCGTGTCAAATGCAAGTGAAGATTTTCCAGAACCAGAAAGTCCAGTAAAAACAACTAATTTATTTTTTGGTATTTCAATATTTACATCCTTTAAATTGTGCTCCTTAGCACCCTTTATTACTAATTTATCATTCATAAAATCATTCCTTTTTACTTTTTTAAAGATAAGTTTAAACCTAGTATCTATAATATTTAATATTTTATCCTAAACATCATTATATCACACACATATTCATATGTAAAGTAGTATTACAAACTTTTGTTCTTATTAAATAAAAATATAAACAAATATTAATCTAAAAAAAAAATTAGCTTTTAAAAAGGCACCGATCAAAATCGATGCCAAAAGTACTTAATTTTCTAAACTCTTTAAAAATTTTTCACATGCTTCCTCATATCCACTATATCCAAATAATGCAATCTTATTACCTAATTTACTTAATGCCTTTTCAAACTTTTCTGAATCCTTTTTTGCCACTTTACAAAATATTACTCGATAATCAGTCCCTCTTAACACAGCAAAAAAATTTTTGTATTTTACAACAATTTCTTCATTGCAAAATAAACTATCAGCCAAATACTCCTTGTGATCCACATAAGCGTACTTAACACAAAAAATTCCATTTTCTTTAAAAAAGTTTTTCATGAGGATATCCTTTCTTATTACAACATTCATGTTTGTTCAATAGACCAACAATTCATTTTTTTAACTATGCTAAATAGTATATCACATTTTAAATTTTATGTCAACTTTTTTAAAAAAAATGAAATTATTTAACTTTTTTTTATCATACTTGTGTCCATTTTTTTCAAGCAAGTATAATCATATACTTTAATATACCCATAAAATTTCATTTCCAATTTAATTTATATTTTAATCTTAAAAAATGTGATATCAAAACTGACATCACATTTTTTTGTTTACTTATTTAGATATTCATCTAATGATTTTGTTCTATACTCAAGTACAGGCATTTCCTCAGTTGGTACAAATCCTGGTCTTGCATTAATGACATCAGGAATTCTATTTACAATAGTAGCACAAGTAAGCTCAACTGTTGAAGGTTTATTAATTACAACTGTTGTATCAGGTTCACCATAAATAGTCCATTCATTTTTATCAAAATCTTCTGGAGCATAAACCTTTCCTATACATTGTGTCTCAAGTGTAATTCCTTGTTTTGTTGTAGTAGTTACAACTGCAGACATACCAGTAGCATCACCAGCTTTTACTGTCATTCCAAGAGTTGAAGACTCTAAATCAGTTGTATGAGTTGTTGGAACTGTTTTTTGAGTTTGATGAGTTATCTCAAGACCAAGTCTTGCTGCTAACCATCCATTTACATTCCACATATATGAAGGTAAATAATCACCACTTTCTATTACTTTTTGCCTTTGTTCATCTGTAACTCTATCTACAGATGCAACTTCCTTATCAAAATCTTCTAGGCTAAGACCTGCACCATGGGCTTTTGCAAGTGCAATTCCATAATCCTCAACATTATAACTAGAGCTACCAACAATTTTTGTAATGTTATGAGTACTTCCAGCAATTGTAGCAATCAAATTTCCCCAATATATATCCTGGTATCCTGCACCAGTTAAAGTACATCCAGATTCCTTTGCCATTTCATCTAACTTTTTGGTTAAAGTTGGATTAGAATTCATTGGGAAAAATGCTTCCTCACAAGTAGAAATTGCATTTATACCAAGCTTTGCACACACTTCAAAAGCTGAATAAACATCTTTAAATAAGCTCATTGTTGTGATAATACAAATATCAGGTTTAACTTTTCTTAAAACCTCTTCTGCCTCTTTAACATCAGAAATCACAACGCCTTTATCATCTCCACCTATTAAAGTTGAAACGTCCTTTCCAATTTTATTTTGATCAATATCAAAAGCTGCAACAATTTCTGCTCCTTTTTCGTATACATACCTCATAGTATACACTGACATTTTTCCACATCCATACTGCGCTACTCTTATTTTTTCACTCATAAAATCATACCTCCTACTTACACTCTTATAACTTATATAAGATACTTTAATTCTATCATGAAGAATTTATTTTAACAATATTTTTAACAAATATTTCACAAATATACTATAACAACTATAAAAAATAAAAATTTTATCCAGAATACCCTCCACCAGAGTTACTTCCAGTTGCTGTAGAAATAACAGTTGAAATATTTGAAAAACTGTAGCCAAAAATTAAATATCTATACTTAGCTAATACCTCAAACAAGCTATTATCATCTATTCTAACGCTTTCATTAAATTCATTTTCTTTAGCTAAGTCTTTTACTATTTTTTTTGAAAATCCCTGTAATAAATTAAATATGCAAGCAAATTCAAGCAAATCCAATAATTGATTTATATTAGAAAAATCTATTTTTTTATCAACAATCGGATAATTAGTTATATATTTTTTTAATTTTTGCATTTCATTATAATCATCAATATACTCTTTTTTTATAACTTCTATATTCATAAATGGAAGTAATAAAATTATATATCCTACTAAGAAAAATCCAGATAAAGTAACTGCAACAATATTATTTTCTAATGTAAGTGGTGAAACTATAAAAGTATTAATTAAAGTTATACAAGTAACTATAAATGTCGATATAATAATATATATTTTTATATTTTTATTGCTATTTTTATTATACATTTTCTTCTTTAATTCTTCATCAATTAAAGAGCATTCTTTTGCGAATTCTTTAACAAGCTTATAATTTTTAGAGATTTCTTTTAAAGTTTCTTTTAAAAATATTTTTCTGTGCTCAAGATTTTCAATTTTATCAGATTTTACAATACCATTAAATAAATAATTTATAACAAGAATCTGATATCTATCTAATTTTGAAAAATCAGTATTAGCTTTTAAAGATATAAAAAACTCAAAAGAATCTTTAACATTTTTTACCTCAATATTATTTTTTATAGTTTCCATACTTATATATCCAAGTTTTTCAAGTTCTATTAAAGTAGCTCCAAAAGCAGTAGTTTCAAGACAAGACTTACCACATAAACTGTTATACTCTAACAATCTATGTTTATTTAAAATTAAATTTTCAGCTTTAATATCTTTTTCTTTTCCATTATTTTTTTTATTTATTATTATTATAATTAAAGATATATATGATATTACCATATATATATCACATAGATAATATATTGCTTTACTTATTATATATCTATCCTTCTTCTTATCAATCTTATTTTCAGACTCCATCATTTGCTTTAAATCATAATCTTTTAGTACAGAAAACTCTAGCTTACTTGGTAAATTACCCTTTAATACTATCTTTGCATCTACAGCACTTTGGAGACCTAAATTATATATTTTAAAATTTGCTACATTTCCTTCATACTTAATTTCAGACACTTTACAATAACTATGTGGATATACCTTAAATATTTCATTATCTTGTACTTCATCTTCAAGTTTTATCCCCACATCAATTTTATTGACATCTGTTTTTAAGTTTTTAGCTATAAAATTAATACCAACAACACAAGCATTTTTATATTTTACAGCCAAATTTTTAAGTTCATACTCATACATTATGTATTTTTTTGTATTGCTATTAGCATGCAAATATAGTTCTATATTACAAATATCATCTTGAATACTTTTTAAATACAATTCTTTTTTTTCATTTTTGCTATCTAAAATTTCATGTATCTCAACATAATTTATATCATCATCTGACATAAAAATTTTAAGGTTTTGAATCTCTGATTTTTTTAAATCATTTACAAACTCCTCATTCATTAATGATGAACCATTTAAAGAAAGAAGTATATCTTTATTTATGCTTAATACACTCTCTTTAAAGGAATATTCAATTTTTTCTGTTACCTTCACATTTCCATCATCTTTTATAACAAAGTCTATGCTATAATCTTCTATTGTATAAGAAGAAATAGCATAGATCTTATCACTAAAATACACAAATGAAAGAAAAGCTACTATAATAACTAACATATAACGTAATTTTTTTTCCATTTTTCACATATCCCATATTATTCATAAACATATATTTTTACTGGTGTAATCGTTGGACTCTTATCATCCAATTTACTTTCTTTGCAGTATACTGTAACAGTATCTCCTACTGCTATTTCATCAATACTAATTTTTGCTTTTACTCCGTTTTTTACTCTATACACCTTAGTTTTACTACTTATTTTTACATTAACAAGTCCAGAAAAATCATCAGAAATATTTGACTTTAAAATATTTGACTTTTGATAAGTAATTTGAATTTTATTAATTGTTGTACTAACAATATCCACTCGTCCTACGACTCGATTAGATGAGGTTTCTTCGCTAGTCATGCTTACTTCATGTTTATCTATATAACTCATTACCATAAATATCATTCCGACTACAAATCCTATAATTAATATTTTCTTTATAATATTTGGCATTGAGATAAACTTAAAAAGTAAGTTTAATAAAACAAAACTCATAACAAATATTCCAAACATCATAAGTATTTCAGGATCAATTAATTCTTCCATATTATTCCACCACCTTATTTTACGACAATCTTTATTGCCGTTATTATATCATGACTCTTATCATATGAACAGGTTACTTCTACTTTATTAGTAGGAATTATTTCTTTCATACTAATTCTGACTAAATTTGAAGAGTCCTTTTGCGAGAAAAAAGCAGTCGTATCATTTACTTTTAATTTTACGTTTCCTTTTATTTTATCATTAGTAGTTGAAGTAACATAAATAATGATAGTGTCACCATTTAAGCTTTGTACCTTCCCAGATATACTATATTTTTCAACGTTTACATACTCAAACTCATTATTAGCAACACTATATATTGCAGCTAATGCTATTATCACAAGAATGGTTATTATAATCGACATAAATACAAGTTTTATTGTTGATGAAAGTTTAAACAACTTTCTAAATATTACAAAAAACATGCATACCAACACTAGTGCTATTATAGTTAAATACACTATTAAATTACTATCTGGCATAACATCACCATTTAATTTAAACCTTTCATGCTAAGACTTACCTTCTTTTTAGCCTCATCTATTCCAATTACTTTTACATTCACAATATCTCCAACAGATACTTCTTCCATAGGGTCCCTTACAAACTTATCACTAAGCTCTGATATGTGAACAAGACCATCACCTTTTATTCCAATATCAACAAATGCGCCAAAATTTGTTACATTTCTAACGGTTCCAGTAAGTTGCATTCCTTCTTTTAAATCTTCAAATTTTAATACATCACTTTTTAAAATTGGTTTTGGCATTTCATCTCTTGGATCACGACCAGGTTTTTTTAATTCTTCTATTATATCTTTTAGTGTTGGTTTGCCTACTTCTAGTTTATTTGCTTCAAACTCCACATTGATATTATCAAGTTTTCCTCTTATACTATCTAAATCATCTTTACTCATATTCTTCAAACTATAGCCTATGTCTTCTATAAGCTTAGTAGCAATCTCATAAGACTCTGGATGAACCATTGTCATATCTAATATATTTTTAGACTCTGGTACCTTTAAAAATCCTGCACATTGAACAAATGCTGTTTTACCAAGTTTTGGAACTTTCATAAGTTCCTTTCTTGACGTAAACTTTCCATTTTCTTCTCTATATTTTACAATATTTTCTGATACTGTTGAATTTATTCCTGATACATAAGATAGAAGTGACGGTGTTGCTGTATTTACATCTACTCCAACCTTATTTACAGCATCTTCTACCACACCAGTTAAAGTCATATCTAATCTTTTTTGATTTACATCATGCTGATACTGCCCAACACCAATACTCTTAGGTTCAATCTTTACAAGTTCTGCCATTGGATCTTGTAATCTTCGCGCTATTGAAATAGCCCCTCTTATAGAAACATTTATATCAGGATATTCCTTTGTTGCAAGCTTTGATGCTGAATAAACAGACGCTCCTGCTTCACTTACTATCGTATAATATACTTTATTTTTTGCTTTTTTTATCAAATCAGCAACAAATTTTTCTGATTCACGAGAAGCTGTTCCATTTCCAATTGCTATCATTTGTACATTATACTTGTCTATAAGTTCTAATAATTTCTTTGTTGCACCTTCCACATCATTTTGAGGTTCTGTTGGATACACAGTCGTATAGTCAAGCAATTTACCTGTTTCATCAATTATAGCAATTTTGCATCCTGTTCTGTATGCTGGATCAAATCCCATTACGACCATATCTTTTAGCGGAGCTGCCATAAGTAAATTTTTTACATTTACTCCAAAAACCTTTATAGCTTGTTCTGAAGCTTCTTCAAATTTATCAGCCCATATTTCTCTTTCTATAGATGGTTTTATAAGACGTTTATATGAATCTTTTATAGTCTCTACAATTTCTTCTTTAAATATCGTATCTGATAAAATTATTTTACTCTCTAAAAAATCATATATTTTCTCTTCATCTACTTCAAATTTTATCTTTAGTGCCCCTTCCTTTTCACCTCTATTTATGGCAAGTAATCTATGTGATGGAATTTTGCTTATGTTCTCACTAAAGTTATAATACATATCGTATGTAGATTTTTCATCTTTATTAGTTGCAGTAGTAACTATTTTTCCAGTAGTATATGAAATTCTTCTAATATTTTTTCTATAATAAGCATTATCAGATATATCTTCTGCAATTATATCACATGCATATGAAATTGCATCACTTGAAGATTTTACTTTTTCATTTAAAAATTTCTTAGTTATTTCTTCTTTATCTCCGCATTTTTATATTTTGCTTTATTATAATTTTTGCAAGTTCTCCTAAGCCAAGTTCTTTTGCAATAGTAGCTCTTGTTCTCTTTTTTGGTTTAAAAGGCCTATAGATATCTTCTACTTCAGTCAAAATAGTCGCGCTGCTTACCTTATTTTTTATATCTTCAGTTAAATTTCCAGTTTCATCTATTAATCTTATTACTTCCTCTTTTCTTTGCTCTAAATTTCTTAAATAAATAAGTCTATCATTTAAATTTCTTAGCAATTCATCATCGAGGTTGCCTGTTACTTCTTTTCTATATCTAGCAATAAATGGTATAGTATTTCCTTCATCAATAAGTGAAATTGTATTTTTAACTTGATTATTCTTAATTGCAAATTCATTTGCCAATTGTTCAATTATTTTTTCCATTTCTTTCATCCTCTCAACGCATACATAAATTATATATCAAATACTTTAAATAATCAAGAATTATTTATACTTAAAGTTTGCACAAAAAAAGTAACAAGTACTTATGATTTTCTTATAAATCACATTGACTTATTACTTTTTAAATTAATTAAATTTTTAAAGACAATACATCACTCTCATTTAAAAGTTTAATACTTGCCTTATACGCAATCTCGTATATTACATTTAACATTGGTTCTTTTTTATGTTCAGAAATTTTTTTTACACACCAATAAAGTTTTTCAACCTGCTTTTGAATTTCTAGTGGTAAAGATCTAGGATCATATCCACCATAAAAAATAGCTGCTAAATTCATTTTTACAATCCATTCATCTTTATTATACATATACTATCCTCCTTAAAAATTTTTTTAGAATTTATTTTTTTCACGAAATTATACCACTTAATAATCAAAAAGTAAATATTGTATTTATATTTTAATAAAAAAAGAGCCTGAAACTTCAAATTAAAGTTTCAAGCTATAATTTTAATAATTTTCTGCTTTTATTTCAAAATATGCTTTTGGATGTGAACATACAGGACATATTGCTGGTGCTGAAGTTCCAATATGTATGTGACCACAATTTCTACATTTCCACATTTTTACCTCACCACAATCAAAAACCTTTCCTTCTTCCATATTTGCTATTAATTTCTTATATCTTTCTTCATGCTCTTTTTCAATTTTACCAACAGCATCAAATAGATATGCTATTCTATCAAAGCCCTCTTCCTTTGCTATTTTTGAAAATTCAGCATACATATCAGTCCATTCATAGTTTTCACCTTCTGCAGCAGATTTCAAATTTTCAATTGTAGATGGAATATCTCCACCATGAAGTTCCTTAAACCACATTTTTGCATGTTCTTTTTCATTATCAGCTGTTTCTGTAAAAATAGCTGCAATTTGTTCATATCCTTCCTTCTTAGCTTTAGACGCAAAATATGTATATTTATTTCTTGCTTGTGATTCACCTGCAAAAGCAGCTAATAAATTTGCTTCTGTTTTTGATCCTTTTAATTCCATAAAAATTTCCTCCCTTTCCTTTAGACACTCTTGACATACTACATAAAACACTACATCATGCGATAATACTTTACATTTTAAGTCATTTTCAACTTCAAAATCAAGCTTATTTTGATATTTAGTACTAACATCTTGCATATTGCCACATACACCGCAAAGCGTATGATAATGCCTAGTTGTATCAAAATCAAATCTATCCTTCATATTTGCTATTTTTATTTTTTTTATAATATTATTGCTTACAAGTGTTTCTAAATTTCTATATACTGTTCCTAAACTTATACTTTTATCTTTTTTCTTAACTTCACGATAAATCGCATCAGCTGTCGGATGTAATTTGGTAGATGACAAATAGTCTAAGATTTCTTCTCTTTGTTTTGAATAATTCATACTAATCTCCAAAAGTAGTAATCATTACTACTTTTATATATTATACCAAATTTTAAAAAAAGTCAATTAAAAATACAAATTTTATTATTTTTCATTTATTTCTTTTAAATTATCATCAGTAATATAGCCACACTCTTTCATTTGCTCAATAACGATTGCTTGCCTTTTTCTTGCAAGGTCTGGATTATTAGTAAGTGCATACATACTAGGTGCATTAGGTAATCCTGCAAGCAAAGTTATTTCATCAAAGTTTAATCTATCTGGCCTTTTTGAAAAATATCCAATTGAAGCAGCCTCAAGACCATAATATCCGTCACCAAAATATATAACGCTTATATAATAAGATAAAATTTGCTCCTTTGTATATTTTTTTTCTATATCAATCGCTACAAAAAGTTCTGCCACTTTCCTTGTAAATTTTTTTTCAAAAGAAAAGTATAAATTTTTAGCCAATTGCTGAGTTATAGTACTCCCACCCTCAACTAAGCTTTTAGTCTCTATGTTCTTAACAAATGCTCTTGCTATTGATTTTATATCATAGCCACCATGCATGTAAAAACGCCTATCTTCTACTGCAACTATGGCATTAGAAAAATCTTTTGGTATTTCATCATAGCTAAGATAATCCTGCCTATTTTCAATTTTTGCTATTTTGCTTTCTATGCTCTCACTACTTATGGCCTCTTTATACATATTATATCCATCATAGACTATATATCCACAAATTGCTATTAAAGCTGCAATACAAAAGAAAATTATACTTTTTATTAATTTAAACAACTTTTTCATAACTTTCACCTTTAATATAACAAAATTATGATTGAAATTTTTCAAAAACATAATTTCAATTTTAATTATATATTATAAACATGTGTTTGTCAATTGGCATTATATAATTATGATATTGAATATTTTTAATAAAAAAACTATAATTTCACTGCATGTATAACTATTCTATGATCATTATCATATCCACAAGTAGATAAAGTGATAATTTTGTCTTTTGAATTTACTTCTATATCAAAATTATATAAGCTTCTTTTTTTTATCTTCTTTAAAAATAAATCAAATTCTATGTCAGTTTTAAAATTTAATGTGGCGTAGTAGTTTTCATTTTCTATTTGATACACAGAAAATATTTCATATAAGTTGGTTTCATATTCTGTTGCAAATGTAATATACTTAAAATTTGAAAAACAATTACTGCTATACATTTCTTCTATTTTAGAAAACATTGTACCATTTTTCATATTATGACCATATATTACTATATTTTTATCACTACCATCAATTTTATTTTTGTAATCTGCAAATATCCACCCAGATTTATTATTTTTTTTATAAAAATTATGTGTTAAATAATAATCATTATCATTTCCTTTTACCACAACAAATTTAACATCAGTTTCATTTAAATCTATAAATCCAATTGTATCAGAATTTATTTTTTTAAGACTATCAAAATCTATACCTACATCAATTTTAGTACCACTATTTACATTATTATAATCTCCTATATAATTTGAAATATTTTGTAAAATTTCAACATTTTCCTTTTTATCGAAAAAATATATTAAAACGTTATATAAAGATAACAAAAAAATAATGATAAACATTATCAACAACATACTATATACCATTTTTTTGATATTCTTCATTTTTATCACATACCTCATTCAAAAATAAGATGGCATAAATGCCACCTTATTTAAAATTATTTATCTTTTTTTAATAATTTTATAGTTCTTATTATACCAATTACTCCAATAGACATGGCCACTACCCATAAAGCTACATTATAACTATTTCCTGTACTTGGTGTTCCATTAGTTAAATCATTAACAAGTTCAGGTACCTTTTTATAATAATATTTTACGATAATATCATTTTCTGTCATAGTACCACCTATATCACCTATTATTTTTACAAGTTCATAAGTGCAATCTTTAAATTTTTTATTTATTTCACTAATTCTATTCTCAGTTTTATATTCATCATCTATTTTCCCATTTATTGTTACATTAGATATTAACTCACTATCAGTTTCTATATCTATATATTTTACTATTACTTTAGTAGACTTTTTCTCATACCAATATATCACACTTTTGGTATCTTCATCAAAAACGCCAATATTGCTTCCATCAATTTTTACAAATTGATATTTTTCATTATTTTTATCATTAATCTCTTCAATTTTATCTCTAGTTATATAATTTTTCCCAAGTATATCAATAAATGTTTCTTTAGATGCCAATTCATTATTAGTTCCAATTTCCTTGTATAAAACTTCTACGATTCCTTTCTTCTTCTGATAATAATAAACAACATATGAAGTTTCTTGTGTCATGTTTCCAGAAATGTCTCCATCAACTTTTACAAGTTCATACTTTTCGTCAAATTTTTCATTAATTTTATCTATCTTATTTTCTGTTTTATATTCATCATCTATTTTACCATAAATTATATCTTTGTTATAAATTTCTTCTCCACTTTCAAAATCAATATATTTAGTAACTACTTTTGTTTGCTTCTTTGAATAATAATAAATTACTGTTTGCTTTTCAAGCGTATAATTTCCACTAGCATTTTCAGGAACAGCGACTAATTCATATTTATCATCATACTTAGAGTTAATATTACTAATCTTATCATTCGTAGTATATTTACTATCTACTTTACCAGTTAATATCTCACTTTGTAATAATTCAATATTTGTATCCTTATCAATATATTTTACTTCAACTTCACCTTGTTTCTTGTCATACCAATAAGTTACATATATAGTTTCTTTAGTGATATTACCTTCAACATTTCCATCAACTTTTACATACTCATATTTATCATTATATTTTTTATTTATTTCATCTAATTTATTTATAGTTTTATATGCATCGTCAACTTTTCCATTTATTGTAATTTCATCAAGTAATTTATTATTACTTCCAATTTCTTTATAATTTACAATTACCTTTGTGTCTGCTTTATCAAAACTTACTACCACATGTACATCTTCAGTAATATTTTCAAATTTTGAAAGTAAATACTTTTCATCTACTTTAGTAGGTAAAACTTGTTCCATACCATTTATAGTTATTTTTTTTATTTGATATTTATCTTCTGGTACTATTAATATATCCTTAGTGCTACCAGCCCCATATAAAACTTCCTCATATGGCTGTAAACCATTTCCAGATATAGAACCTCCAACACCTTCTACTTCAGTAGTTATTTTTAATTTTTTTATTGTATTCGTTATCGTATTTCCATTAATACTTGTGCTATACCCTGGTACTTGTTCTTCCTCAATAGTATATTGTATTTCATTACCATTTGAATCATATTTTCTTAAATTACTAATTTGATATGATTGGTTTTCATTCGTAACTGCAAATTCTTTTTTTAATGCTAAATTATTACCATTTTTTATTAAAATCGTAATATTTGAAGGTCTTATGTGAGTTTCATTTTTATTATCAATCCATACTTTATTTACAGTTATATCTTTCAAATTCTGTTTTAAACTAACTTTAGATTCTAAATTTTTTACTGTAAGAATATCATCACTAACATTAGATGGTCTAAAAGCATCATCCGTATTTGTAATTACAGATGTCATAGTGTTAGAAAATTCAAAACCATTTTCAATTTCTTTAATATTTCCAATCTTAGTATCTAAAACGTACTGCGATTTACTTTTAATCTTACTTCCACTTTCATCAACTTCATATATATAATATTTTTGAGATTTTGAAAGATTATCAAATGACACTGAATTTCCAAGATTAAAATCTAATTTCTTTATTAATGATGTATTATTTTGATTTTGATCATTAAATATTCCAAAATACACCGTATCATCTTTTCCTGTTACTTCACTTACCTCAAAGTTTACATTTCCACCTTTGTAATTATATATTAATCTAGGACTTTCTATTGAAATTTTGCTATCAGATGTATAATTTACAGATTTTCCATTTACTTTACTTACTTTTTTATATTCCAAATTAGCACCTTTTGAAACTTCTGTATCACTATTTGTTAACATAGATAAGTTATTAACATCACTAAATCTATATTCCTCTTTCAATTTTATTTTAAACGATTTTGTAACGTTATTAGTTCCTAATTCGCCAATATTCCATGTCAATTTATTTCCATTAACACTTACATCATCACCTAAATCTTGACCTGGAAGTATATCAAAATATTTTGAATTTACAACATCTTGATAAACTACGTCAGTTGCTAATGCATTAGAAAAATTTTCATATACGTTTTGAATAACATCATCAAAATCACTTACATTTTTTATATTATAATATAATAAATCACCACTTTTATCCTTAGAAGCTATATTTTTAATATACTGTTCAGATGTTGCTGGTATATTAATGCCAATTCCATATACATCTACACCAAGTGTTGCAAGTTCAGTAGCTGCATCAACTCCATCTCCTGCATTTGGTACACCGTCAGATAAAAACAATACAACTGTACGCCTATTTTTCTCACTTTCCGGTCTGTTTTTTATAAGGTTTACTGCATATTCAAGTCCTGCAGTATAATTTGTTGCATTTCCACAAGATCTATTTTTTAATTTTTCAATCAATACATCTTTCTTATCCACAGTTAAAAAATCTGTTACAACATTTGCATCATTATTATCCCAAGTACAATTTTCTACTTTAGTTGTTCCATCTTGCAATGCAAATGAAAATCCTGCCAAGGATATCCTACTATTTGGATATTTTTCATACATCTTATTTATTAAATTAGACAATGAATTTTGAACCAACTCTAATCTTTCAGTACACCCTTTTGATTTATCAGTTAGTAGTGTAATATTTGTATCAGCATAATAATCTGTTAATCTTTTTACAGCTTTTTCAGAGAACTCATTTTCTGTATCGGCAATTTGTGCTAATTCAGATCCTGTTAATACTCTATCTAAGCAATTTCCATTTTCATCAAAATGTGAATATTTAGCTACACTAACATCTTCGGAAATTTCTGGAAATCTTAAAATTTCACCTGTATCTCTTACTTTATAATAATGCTTCGGATTTAAACAAGCTGACGATGTTGCACCAGAAAAATCTGTCATTCCAATTAACCAATTTGTTTTCATAGATCCACTTTTATCTAGTATTATTGCTACATCAATTGGTGATTCATCAACTTGACCAGAATAATTTGCTTTTGCCTTAAGTGTAATTTCACCCACAGCATTTTCTGCATCAGTCCATTTTGCTTTTTTATCAATAGATACATTAATTGTATCTATTGCAGTTGTTTCATTATCTCCACTATACTTTTGTACATACCTTATACAAGTATCCTTTATAGAATTACCAAAAATTAAACATATGGCAACAACAAAAGTTGTAACCATTGACAATATACTCACCTTTTTCTTATTCATAAATTTCCCTCCTACTAATTATGCAACTTCCATCATATAAATATAATGATCTTGCAACCGCACAGCCACAACAACAACTTCCATCTGAGACTTTTATAGGTATTATTACCTCAAATAGCATTACATCATAGTATAATTGACGGCTACAATTTTTACAAATGAATATTATCACTAATTCATAATATGATTTTAACATACTTATTTTATAAAATTCAAGAAATTTACACTATTTTATTTTATAAGTCATTTTTATTACATTTTTATTACTTTATTGTTACATTGTATCATTTTTTTACAAGCTTATCATTATCTCTAACATTATACAGTACCATATAATTCTAGTATACATTACTGTATTTATATAATTTAGTTACACTTTGTTAATATAATATTTCAAAGTATTGTTCCACACGAATCTTTCCAACATAAGCTCACAATTTACTATCTTAATTATAGTTTTACATTTTAAATTTTGATTTAACCTTCAATTTCATTTACTACATATTGTTTATTATAAAATTTCTACTTATAGATTAAATAATTTTTCTATCTCACATCATTCATCAAAATATTATGTTTTTTGTACTATACAAAATTAAAATAGGCAAAGTTTTATCTCTGCCTATTTTAATTAAAGTATATACATTTTTTATGTATATACGAGAAAGGAAAGAAAATTATAATTTAGCATTCAAATTTTTTTATAAAACTAACTCTATAAGTTAAGTGCTTCTTTTTTTACTATTCCTGTCGTATTTATATAGAATTCATGTTTTTTTATTATTTCTGATGTACTTATTTCGGTATCAAATATATCATAGCAATTTATTACATACCCTTGTGATTCATTAATATCCAAAAATTCATTTACTTTTTCTACAAAGTCTGCTTTTCCATTAACTACAAAAACAAAATTTTCATTTTCATAATCATTTGTAATTTTTTCATTTAACCACTCTGTGTAAAATGATCTATCATTCATTTTTTTATAAAATTTTGAAATTATATTTTTTAATTTTTTCTTCTCACTCTTTTCACTTATATATATAACTTTTACATTTTCCAATTCGTTGTTTATAAAATTATTTGCAATTATGTAAGCATGTGTTGAATTTACTGTAAAGCAACAAAACTTAATTTTTTTCATTTACCGTTCCCCCTTAACTGATTATAATTTTAACATTTACCATTTCTAAAGTCAACGCAAAAAAATGACTAGTTTTACGTTCTTTTGTATATTTTTAGCGTATATATTCGACATAATTTTTTTATTACAAATTACGATAATTAACACGTAAAACTGATATTTTTTTCTTTAAAATTTTAGTATTATTTTTACATAGTTGCAAAAAATATTTCTAGGTGATAAATTTGAAATCTAAATATACTCCTTTTTTTATAGCAATTACATCTTTAGTTATTTTAAATGTAATAATTTTTATGAAATTTTTTATAAAAGATATTAAGCATGAAAAATATGTACGTCTACATGTAATAGCAAATAGTGATTCTAATGAAGACCAAATAATAAAATTTAAAGTTAATGAAAAAATTAACTCATACTTAAATAGTTTTGATCTAACATTTAAAAATAACGAAGAAGTAATGGATTTTTTAAAAACACATACTTCTAGTATTGAAAATATTGTGAGCGAAACTTTAAGTGAAAATAATATCAAATATAATTCATATATAAAAATAGGAAAAGTTAATTTTGAAAAAAAAGATAATTTTACTAGTAGTATGGAAAGTGGAACGTATAACAGCTTAAACATAATTCTAGGAAAAGGCAATGGAAAAAACATCTGGTCAATAATATTTCCAAATGAAGAAAAAATGTCTAATCTTTCAAATCTAGAAACTATTTTGCCTAAAATAAGTGACATTTACCAAGATAACACGCCTAAAACCTACTCCATAAAACTATTAGAACTTTTAGACAACTTACCAAAATAATGAGTGCTACATAATAAAATAGCACTCATTATTTTTACTCTTTTGCTAACTCTTGATGTCCTTCTTCTTCATCGACTTTTCCAAAAAAAGTAAATGACCATATACCTGCAATTCCTACAATTGTAAATATAATTCTACTAATCACCGATGTAGTACCGCCAAATAAAGAACCTACCAAATCAATTCCAAAAAGCCCTATAAATCCCCAATTAATAGCTCCAATTATAACAAGTGCAAGTATTATATTATTTAAAACTTTCATAAACTAATACCTCCTATTATGAAATTTTAAAAATATAAAAAAACAAACATGGAAAAAAAACTACAAAGTCCCACGTTTGTTTATAACTATAAAAATATAGTTATATAAGACCCACACACTCATTTACAAAAATGTAAAGCAAAATGTGAGACTAATATTATTATATCCAATAAAAAAATATATATACAATTTTATTCCACACTTTTTAAACTTTCTATCATATCTATTTTCTTCAAAGAAAAATATGTTGCTATATTTACAATTAGTGTGAATGCTATTGTAATTAAGGCTGCATATACATAACTCATAACATTTATGGTCTTAGTGAATCTTAGCATATTTATCTCACATGTTCCCATTATATAATAATTTAAAAAATATCCTCCAACAAGTCCTAATGCTATTCCAATTAGTGTTAAAATCACTGTTTCTCTTGTAACATATTGATAAACTTCTTTATCATAAAATCCAAGTACTTTTATCGTTGCAAGTTCTCTTATTCTTTCACTTATGTTTACATTTGCAAGGTTATATAATACTACAAAAGCAAGTAGGCCAGCTGATATTATAAGAATTATTACTACATAGTTTAACAAGCTCATCATATCATTTATTGACTTTACAGATGAGTTTATATCAATAGCCGATCCAATACTTGAATTACTTGTAAGCTCTTTTAATAATTCCTCATTTTCTTCATCAGATAATTTTTTATTTTTTGTAAATACATTATTTAAATCAAATTCCTCATTAAATAATTCATGATAAGTTTCTTTAGACATAAATACATAGTGAGAAACGTAATTTTCTACTATATTAGAAATCTTTATTGTTACCTCTACATCATTACTGTTTTTTAATTTAACCTCATCACCTACTTTTGCACCTATTAATTGTGCAACTTTATCGCTAACATATACTTTTCCGTAATCTAATTTCAAAGATTCCTTTGTCTTTACATCATTTACATTGATTATTCCATCAAAGGAATCTAAACTATCTGGTACTAGTATCTGTAAATCTTCTGATAACTCACCATTTGAAATTATACCAGATGTCATATATGACTTGCAAATTTTTAAAAATTCTTTTTTATTTTCTAAATATGATACAAGCTTCTCTTTATCTTCTTTTGATATATCGCTCTTTATTGAAATTTGCATATCATATGTAAAAATTCTTCCAAACTGATTTGGTATAATTTGCAATACAGAATCTTTCACTCCAAATCCAGTAAGTATTAAAGCACAACAACCAAGTATTCCTACAATTGTCATATAAAACCTTTTTTTATACCTAAATAAATTTCTAATAGTAACTTTTTGACTAAAATTAAGTCTTTTCCAGATAAAGTTTATCTTCTCAAGTAAAACTCTATTTCCTCCTTTTGGAGCCTTAGGTCTCATTAATACTGCTGGAGTACTTATAAGTTCTTTCATTACAGCATAAATCGTAGCACCAATCATGCAAACACATATAAGTAGTAATCCAATTCCTCCATATTTTAGATTAAACGAAATAGATATAGGTGTAATTTGATACATCATTCCATACATTAACCATATTATTTTTGGAAGAATTACAAATCCAACTGACATACCAATTAATGAGCCAGTAATACATGCAATAGCTGCATATAAAACATATTTTTGCATTATCTGTATTTTGCTATATCCTAGTGCTTTTAAAGTACCAATTTGCATTCTTTGCTCTTCAACCATTCTAGTCATTGACGTAAGTGAAATTAAAGTTGCAACTACAAAAAATACAACAGGAAAAACTTTTCCAATATTTTCTATACTTTTTGTATCCTGTATAAAACTAACATATCCTGCATTTTCGTTTCTTGTTAATATATACCACTTTGGATATTCTATATCAGATATTTTTTCTTCTGCATCACTTAATTTAAGTTTTGCATCAGAAATCTTTTGTTCAAATTCAATCTTTTGATTTTCAAGTTCTATTTTAGCATTTTCTAATTCTTTTTTTGATGATTCTATTTGATATTTTGCATCACTCAATTTAGAATAAGTAACTTTTTTTGAATTATCTAACTCAGTTTGACTATTTTGTAAATTAACTTTTGCCTGGTTAATTTCATTTTTTCCATTCAAAATTTTATTTTTGCTTGATTCAATTCCTTCATCAATTGTGCAAATTGAATTTTGTAATTCTTTTTTTGTTTCAGAAATTTTACTTAAATTATACTCAATTTCAGCCTTTTGAGTTAAAAAATTTTCTTTTTCTTTATCGCTTAAATTATCTTTTAAGAGCATATTATTTATAATAATATAGTTTGAATTTAGTTCATTTTCTTGTTTTTCTAGTTCTTTAATCTTTTCATTTAAGTATTCTTTCTTGGTTTCAAGTTCAGCAAATTTTGCATATGCTTCCTCTTCTGATTTTGACAAATTTTTCTCATTTTGATTAATTTGACTCCACGCAACATCTATTTTGTTTTGAGCATCTGAAAATTTAGAATTTGCATTCTTTTCATTTTTTAAAATCTCATTACTACTATTTTTTATTTGTTCATATCCATCATTTATTTTACTTTCAGCTTCATTTATTTTATCTCTTGCTTCATTTTCTTGCTTTTCTAGTTCTTTTTTTGCATCATTTATTTTTGAAGTTGCCTTTTCAACTAATTTATCGTATCTATTTTTTTCACATTCTGATTTTATATTTTCAACTTGTTCTTTAGTTACTTCAACTAAATCTTCATATTCAGAACTTGAAGTTAAATACTTTTTAGAATCTTTTACCCTAATATATATATTTGTAAAAATATCGTTTGCATTTACATTATCTTCTAAAATATATACGTAGTAATTTACCTTACCTGATCCAAGTTTACTTGTTCCTTTATCTTTTGATATATAGAGTGGACTTTGAACTGTACCAACAATTTTTAACTTATTATTCTTTAGATAAGAAATATTATCTCCATCATCATTTTTGGTATCTGCTATATTAGCATCAATTGTATCTCCTATACTCATATTATTATTTACTAAAAATGTTTCTTCTACAACGCATTCATCACTTTTTTTAGGTAACCTACCATTTAATAGTAAAGGCTTGTTAACATCTTGTATTGCAATAAACTTTACTATTGCTTCTTTTTTTTCAATTTCAATTTTTCCATCAGTTTCATATGTTCCAATAACCCTATCTACACTATTAATTTGCGATATCTTTAAAAGATCTTCATTTGTAAGTCCAAGGGTTGATAAAACTTGTATATCATATACATTCTGGCTGTTATAATAATTATTAATAGTATCTAACATATCTGGAGAAGTAGCTCTTATTCCAGCAAAAAAACCAACACCTAAAAAAGCCATAAGCAAAATTGATATAAACCTTTTATATGTATTTTTAATTTCTTTTAAACTATCTTTTAGTAAAGCCTTTTTCATAACTCTCCTTTACCATTCTATACTATCTATAGATACTGGATTTTTATTTATTTCAATATTTTGTACTGCTCCATTTTTAAAGTGAATTATCTTATCAGCCATAGGTGCAATTGCTGTATTATGAGTTATGATTACAACCGTCATATTTTCTTTTTTACATGTATCTTGAAGTAATTTTAGTATCTGTTTTCCTGTCTTGTAATCAAGAGCTCCAGTTGGTTCATCACATAAAAGAAGTTTAGGATTCTTTGCTATTGCCCTAGCTATTGCAACACGTTGTTGTTCTCCACCTGAGAGTTGTGAAGGAAAGTTATTTTTTCTATTACTTAATCCAACTTTTTCTATTACTACATCAGGATCTAATGAATTTTTACAAATTTGCGTTGCAAGTTCAACATTTTCTTTAGCAGTTAAGTTTTGAACTAAGTTATAAAACTGAAATACAAAGCCTATATCTTCACGTCTATATCTTATCAAAGCTTTTCCTTTTAATTTTTCTATATTTTTTCCATCTACTATTACTTCACCCGAAGTAACACTATCCATACCACCAAGTATATTCAAAGTTGTAGTTTTGCCTGCACCAGATGGTCCAACTATTACAACCAGTTCGCCTTTTTCTATTTCAAAACTAGTATTTTCTAGTGCATTTATATACACTTCACCCATTTTATACGTTTTCTTTACATTTCTTAATTCAATATATGCCATTAGCACCTCCACTTAAAACCACACAATATTTTTTTAAAGTATAAAAAATGAAGCCATAATTAAAAATACAGCTTCATAAAAACACTATTCTTCAACATTAATATCCTTTTTAAAACGTACAATATAATCAACTAAAGACCATAGTGTAGCAAGTACAGCACATGCAATAGAAACTGTCATTCCAACATTTATCAAAAGTTCTACTGCTCCCATACTAGTTGATTTTGTCACAAATAAACCAAATGTAGAATAAGTTGGATTTAGAGCAATACCTAAAATTGCAAGAGTTAAACCTATAAGTTGAAATACAGTTTTTAACTTTCCACTAATTCCAGCAGCTAGATCAGCACCCTTATCAGCTCCAAACATTCTAAGAGCATTTACAAAAAAGTCTCTAAAAATTATTATTGCAACAATCCAAGAAGGAATAACACTTACATCATCTACAAATTTTCCTGCAAGCATTATAAAACCTGCTGATATCAATAGCTTATCTGCAAGAGGATCCATAATCTTTCCAAATTTTGTAACTAAATTTTTTCTTCTTGATATTTGACCATCTAAAAAATCAGTAATTGCAGCTACTACAAATATTCCAAAAGCAGTCCAAAGTGTCCATGTCCACTCTGTTGGAAGAGCCATTGCAATTATAAAAAAAGGTACTAATATTATCCTTAACATTGTTAATTTATTTGGTAAATTCATCTTTTTTAACATTTATATTCCCCCAATACACGACTATTATATCAAACATGATTTAACTAGTCAACAAAATTTTTAAACTAAAATAAGATTTCACAACTTTATCACCATAATATTTATTTCAAGCATACAAATGTTGCAAAAGTTCCAAAATCACTTCCATCTTTTTTTGAAGCTCTACATGAAAAAAATTTATCGCTATTACAACATGTACATATATTGCATGTTGCTATGTTTTCTTTTCTTATCCCAGCTTTTAAAATATCACCAATTATTAGTTTTTCCATATCAATATGAAATCTCTTTTTATTATTCTCATAAAAAATATATTCTGATTCATTTTTCCAAACATTCGTAAATTTTTCTTTAAATTCAAGCTCTTCACTACTAAAGCAACAACTTCTTATATGAGGTCCAATACAAATTATTAAATCATTTATATTTGAATCATATTCACTTTTTAACACATTTATTACATTCATATATATTTTTGCAACAGTACCTCGCCACCCACTGTGTATGTTTGATACAATATTTTTTATTGGATCATATATTATAATCGGAATACAGTCTGCCGTTGTTATATAGGTTGTAATATTTTTTTCCTCCACTATATAAGCATCAAATTCCTCTTTATTATCCTTTGAAAATAAGTACTCATCCTTATTTTTATCGTTTAATATTAAAATATTATTACTATGCGTTTGAGTAGCTTTACACACACTTTCAAAATTTACTTTTAATTCATCACAACATATTTTTAAATTTGTACTGACATTTTCTATTTCACCTTTTACAGTCTTTCTAAAATTTAAACTATCATATGGCTTTTTACTAACACCACCATTTCTTAGTGTTATTGCATGTGTTAATTTTTTTTCATATTTTTGCAATATTTTAAATTTTACAAAACTAACTCCAAAGCTTCCATTTATTATTTCATAATCTTTTTCTTCTATTTTTTTCACTTCCTTATACTTCTATTACATCTTCTAATTCAAATGAATAAATATATTTTTTAGCTACATTATATTTTGTTAATTTTTCAATTGCATTTGCATATATGTCTAATTGAAGTTTATATTTTTCTATGTAATAATTTCTATCCATTGATTTATCAGTTTTAAAATCTATTAAATATGCATTATCGTTGTCATCTACATAATATAAATCAATTACACCTTGTATTGTACTATTAGAATAAATTGTATTTTTTAAAACAAACTCTTCTTCTTTTTTTACAATCTTAGCATTTTTAACATCTTTTCCTATCTTTGAATTTAAAAAATCATATATTTTATTAACGTTTATATATTTTGTATCTTCTTTATTTATTACATTTTTTACTTGCATTTTTTCAATATATTCTTTCAAGCTTTCTTTACTATCAATCTGATTAAAATCTAGTATTTGTAATATAAAATGGATCAATGTACCTTTTCTAAGTGATGTATAGTGCTTTGGTTTATCAAAAAATTCAGAAGGAAGTTTATATTTTTCAGATGTATCTTTAGAAAATAAACTATTTTTGTTAATTTCTATATCTTTTATACTTTCTTCTTTTAACTCACTAACACTAACTCTACTTGATGAGTTCACATCGTTTTCAAATTCATATTTAAATTTAAAATTACTTAGTGGCAATACTTCATCATTTTCCTTTAACTTAATTTTTTCTATAATTGAAAATTTATTTTCATTGCTTTCATTTTGAATAGATGATACATCTAAAGCAAGCTCTTCAATGTTAGCTTCTATTTTTCTTATTTCAAATATCTTTTCATTACTACTTAAATCTTTTAATGCCATATTAATATTTGCAAAATAGGAATTATTTTGAGAAACAATCATTGGCTCAATTGCACTTTCATTATATATTACAAATTGTTTTTCATTATACTTTTCATAATTTTCTAAACTTGAAAAAACTATAAGTTTTTCTTTAGCTCTAGTAAAAGCTACATATAATACACGCAAAGCTTCAGATCTTAGTTCTCTTTTTGATATATTCTTTATTGCTTGCTTTATCACAGATGGATACGTTATTCCATAATCCTCGTTTACAACATTTATTCCAATCCCTAGATCTTGATGCATTACTACAACATTTGAAAGCTCTTTTTCATTATATTCTGATGTAGTGTCACAAAGCACAACAATAGGAAATTCAAGTCCCTTTGATTTATGTATTGTCATAATTCGTACCACATCTTCACTCTCTCCAATTATCTTTGCTTCCCCATTTGAGTTTTCAAGTTTCATAAGATTATCTATATACGATATATATGAATTTAGTGTATAATTATTATTTTTCTCATAATCCCTTGCTATATCAATTAATAAGTTTAAGTTTGCAATTTTAAGCTCACACATTTTATCTAAATAATATTGAGTATATATGTTTGTTTCTTTATACATCTTAACTAATACATCAGATATATTATAAATTCTAGAATAATTTCTAAACTTATCAATCAACTTCAAGAAATTATCTATTTTTGCCAAAAGTTTATCATCTTGTAATAATCCCATATTTTCAGATAATTCTATGTCATTTTTATAAATAATTAAACTATCATAAACACTATTTTTCTTATTATCTTTATAAAGTTTTATATTTGCTAATTCATCTAAAGAAAAATTTCCAATTACACTATACATAATACTAAGCATGTCTATATCATTTAAAGGATTATCAATTATTCTTAAAAAAGCAATTACCTGTCTTATTTCATCACTTAAAAACAAATTTGTAGAAGTATCACAATATGCTGGTATTGAAAACTTCTTTAAAGCTTTTTCTAAAATACTTCCTTTGCCTTTTATTGCTCTTGTAAGTATTACTATATCATTCCACCTTGCATCTCTAAATTCATTTTTTTCACTATCAAACACTTTGAAATTGTTTTTTAGTTCACTTATTCTTTTAGCAATGTACATTGCCTCTTTTTCAAATTTCTGCATTTCTATAATCTCTTTTATAGTATCGTCCTGATTTTCTTCATACTGCTCTTTATTCTTTTTATTATTTATGTCAATTATATTAATTTCAGTACTATAATCTTGAGATTCATAATTTCTGTACCACTTTGCCCCATATTTTAATGTTTCAACGTCAGTATATAAGCATTCACCCATTTTCTTTGACATTATTCTTGAAAAAATATAATTTATACTATCAATTACATTTTTCCTACTTCTAAAATTTTCATCTAATACTATTTTTACATTATTTTCTGAGTTATCATAAGTCTCATACTTCTTATTAAAAATTTCTGGTCTTGCTTGTCTAAACTTATATATACTCTGCTTTATATCTCCTACCATAAACCTATTATTTTCTCTTGAAACAGCACTTAATATATATTCTTGTACAAAGTCTGTATCTTGATACTCATCTGTATATACTTCTTCATACTTTTCTTGTAAATTCTTTGCAACTTTTGTAACCTTTTCATCTTTATATAATAACTCTAAAGCCAAATGATGTATATCGTTAAACTCCAATAAATTTTGCTTTTTCTTCTCTTTAGTAAATTCTTTATCAAAAAGTAATAAAAAATCATACAAATATAGCAAATACTCATATGCACCCTTATTATCTGAAATTATATTTTGTGTATTTTCATACATACTACCTGAAATCTTGTCAAATTCTTTTTTTAATACATTATTTCTATAATCTTTTATCTTATCTTTTAGTTCTACATTACTAACTTTTACTAGTAAATTTTTCTTAAATACACTGTTTGCAAGTTCATTTTGAAACGTGTCCCACTTATTAGATTCATTCAAACATTTTTTTAGTATTAAAATATCATCATCTAAAAGTTCAACATGCCTTACAAATTCGTCATTACCAGCAATTTCCTCTCTTAAGTTTTCAGTACGCTTCAATAAAATATTTAAGTTTCCAATAGCGTCATCCATTATTATTTTTCCAAAATTAGTTTCAGATAAATCCAAAATATCTTCATTATACATCTCAATAGCATTTTTTAGATATTTAAAAGGATATGGAAAACTTTGAATATATGTATATACCCTAAGTAAAGTTGAAATTAAATTTTCCTCTTTTCCACCAAACAATTCTAAAACCTTATATAAATCATTCGTATTTTCATATTTACTTTCTAGTACAGATTGCATGGCTTTATTCTTTAGTATTTCAGACTTTATATTATCGCATATTTTAAAATTAGGATCTATCCCTAATACATTAAAATTATTTTTTACCAACTCAATACAAAAAGAGTCTAATGTTGTTATACTTGCTCTTTTTAAAAGCTTCATTTGTTTTTTTACAAAACTAACTCTACCCCCTGCTACCAATTTCTTACTAAAAGCTTTATGTAGTCTTTCCTTTAACTCATGTGCAGCAGCATTTGTAAATGTTAACACCAATATCTTGTCTATATCTACTTTATAATCTATAACTTTTTCCATTACTCTTTCTATAACAACCGCCGTCTTACCACTCCCCGCAGATGCGGCAACCAATATATTCTTATTCTGCAAACTTATAGCTAACTTTTGCTTATCACTCCACTCCATAAAACACCCCACAGCAACTACCATCTCACCTATAATTATATCATGAACAAAAATTAAATCAACACCCCCACCTCCTGAGTTAGTTTTGTAAAAAACATGAAAAGCATTGATTTTTAGCCATTTTATATTTTCCACTTGATTTTTATTTTTTTCTAGTGTATAATTTTATTATATTTTTTCGGAGGTATTTTTTTGAATTACATTACTTATAAATTACGTGCTTATCCTAATAAGTCTCAGCAACAATTCTTTTTTCTTAATTTTATTATGTGTCGCTTGATGTTTAATACATTGCTTTCTTTAGTTCTTGAAAATTATAAAGCTTTTTATGCTGAATCTGAAATTTCTAGTCCTGTTGATCAGTCTGACTTTAATCGTAGACATAAACTTCCTTCTATTGCTTCTCTTAAAA
>OJNH01000531.1_pt1 | contig 33641 bp, 51 predicted proteins | sample 1597361 | NCBI WGS metagenome assembly OJNH01 (sample SAMEA2452136, study PRJEB22498) | human gut metagenome | biome: human feces; feature: human gut; material: feces | place: Australia | collected 2012
CCTCAGGCTCCCAACTCCTTTACATATTCCATACCCTCAAAACTGGTAAACCCTCCAGCATTTAAGATAGCCTGTAAAGCTCTTTTCCCTCCACAAGGAATATAAGGGGCTAAGATACCATATTTATCTCTATTTGAGCTATAAGCTATATAGCCCTTACCTTTTACATAGAAAGCCCAACCTGTAACAACTACATGGAGCTCCTTTGTACCAAACTTAGCGTTTTTTAATCTTTTAATTTCCATCTCTTCCTCCCGGTCTACTAACTCAACCTTACAATTTAATGATCTCCAGTAAAATACTCTACCGTCCTCTGTTACTAAGAACTCTTTGTGTAAATTGCTGTCAGCTTCTTTAAGATCATAAGCTCTACAATTAACACATTTTCCGTCAATGTACTCTACTGTATAATCTTCAAACTCTGCATTTTCTTCCAGATAAGAGATAAACTCTTTAACTGTAAGCTGATCCATAAGTTTCTCTGTTGCTACCATAAACTGTACTCTGTATCTGTTATCATCACTATTTTTATATTTCATATCTCTTACCTCCGATTTTTTTTATATATTGCTCCTTACAATAGATATTATACACCTTTTAGTTAATATGTCAATAGATATTATATAGGTTTTTGAAACTTTCTTTTTTATTCAAAACAAAAGAGGAGCCTCTCAGCTCCTCTCCTTTCCTGATAAAAGTATTACCTTATCAGAATGTCCTATATCTGCTACCTCAGTAACTTCAAGAGATCTCAAAGTATAACGTTCCTGTGTAGCATCTACAAAGCAAAACTCAAGATCAAAGTCTGCATAATCAGACAACTTTTCTATAAACTCTTTTACTTTCACTGCATAGCCACCTCATTTACTTTACCCTTTAACCACTCAAACTCATCCAGATCATTGTAAAAGTAATTGATTACTCCAGCTCTGCCCTGTAGCTTCTTCTCTGATCCATCACTAACAGGAACCTTAAACCATGAGTTAGACTGTTCAATAACTCCCAGCTTTATTCCCAAATCAATAGTATCTGTACCATCATCTACCCCACGGAAATAGTTGAGAGTATAGCTGTCCAGTCTCCTGTCATTCTTTGTAACCTTATTCTTTTCTACCCGGACATTTACCACATTTCCTACCGGATCCGAATATGTACTACTTTTCTCCTCACCTTTCTCATCAAGTAAGGATCCTTTTGTAAACCACAAGATCTGTGAGCAAGCGTGAGCTATTGCTGTGCCGCAAGGGATTTTATACGGCTTGTACATATTCCCTATATTTTCCCTGAGCTGGTTAATCATCAGGAAAGTACACTCAGCTTTCTTACAGAGAGGTACAGCCTTATCACAAAAGGCTTTCATAAGAGCACTGTTACCTCCATAGCTTTTCTCATCCAGCCCTTTCTCCTGTACTGCCTTAGGTACGATAAAAGGAGCACTGTCTAAGACTGCTAAGCCTACCTTACCAGACTTGATATAATCTAAGAGCATATCCAAGAGCTCCTCTCCATATTCACTCTCCGGCTGGATCAGGATAACCTTACTCCAATCTACTCCCAGAGCCTCCCCCCATTCTTTGTCTATAGTATTCTCAGCATCCAGATACACACAATACTTATCAGGATACTTTTTCTGGAAATTAGAGATAATATCCAGAGCTGTAGTAGTTTTACCGCTCTGAGGGAGTCCTACAAGCTCTATCATTCTCCCTACCGGGACTCCTCCTCTTGTGAGATAATTCATTTTAGGGGAGGTATACGGGATAAACTCCACACTCTTAAGCTCAGAGGCTTTTCTCACAATGTTTGTTTTATACTTCTTATTTACACTTGCTACCAGATCATCAATCTCAGACATTATCAGCACCTCCCATAAGATCCTCAAGGATCATAAAATCTTCCACATCTTCCTGAGTAAATCCTACTTTATAGTCCAGCCGCTCTATCTGGTTTACAAAGTCAACTGCTACCTTATCTCCTGATTTACTTATTACTGCTACACAATCCTCACAGATCACAGCCGTTTCCCCATCCTGATTAGATATACTGATCCCGGCTTTTTCCATCTCCTCAAGAAATGAATTTGTTTTATCCATGAAATCTCTCTTATCTTTCACTTACATTCTCCTCTGTTCTATCCAGCTCTTTTAACGTCAGCTCTATACGCTCCTGATAATACTTTCCACAGAATGCCTCCATTACCATTAAAGCCGTTATTAAACTCATTCCTGTAGCAATTACACAGCCAGTCTCATCCAGTACCTCATATTTCTTAACATCCATGATTAACCCCCCTCAAAATAATCTACTTTTATAATCTTCTCTACTGTCTCCTGAATCTTTGGTAACTGCTTAGCCATCCAGTCCACAAGTACCTCATCATTTCCATACTCAACCAGACCACTCTCAGCAAAGAAAGCATGAATAACCTCATGCCGGATAACCTGATCTCTCCTTACTCTCTTTGCTGTTAAGCTATCATCTTTACCTAAGAAATCTTTCAGCTCTCTATAAATGATTTTCTTATCATAAGGCTGACAGATTCCATCAGCCCCCATATCCTCAATAGCTGAGGTATTTCTTGTTACTGTATACTCAGTTCCCAAAATATCTACTACCATTTAATCCTCCTCATTTCTCCTCACATAACTATCTTTACTGAACCTGTCCAGATCACTCTCTGAGATCCTCTTAGATAAGGCTTTCTTTAAGCCGCTATACATCTTCTCAGCCATATCCAGCTTTCCTCTCAGACTATTATAGGTTCTCTTATAAATAACCTCTACAAGAGCCTTATCCTCTGTGAGCTGTTCTACTCTTGCCTTTCTCTCCTGTACTGTCCCGGATACCTTTAACATTGCCTCATTGTATTCCTGTCTTTTCTGACTGGAGCTTATATCTGCCATGAGTCCAAACTCTTCCAGCTTCACCCCAGCTCTATACATGAGAGCCGGGATCTTTACACAATAATACTCAAGCTGTGTATCTGGTATATCCTCAATAGAGCTCTCTCCAATGCTGTCCATGATAACCTCCAGCTCCTTAATAGCGTTATCAAGATCCTCACTGTACTCTTTTGTAAGTTTCTCACTGAACTGTACAGCTACAGAACTCTCCTCCCGGACTTCTTCAATCAGCTTTTTGAGCTTCTCACTACTTGCCATGAACTGTAACCTCCCGTAAAAATTTGTTATACATCTTCTCCAGATGATCCAATCTCCATACAGGAGACATATCACCGCTTACAATTTTAAACACTGTATGAGGAATCACCCACGCAAAACGGAAGTTACCAGACTCCCAGTTAATCCAGATGTTAATACCATCCCCGTCTATATACTGATCCTCTGTATTGTAACCATTTCTACATACAGCCCACTTAGTAAATCCACTATCCTCTAACCACTTTGTAACTACCGTCTTATTTACTCCCACGGGATACCCCTCCTTTTCTCACAATATCTATTGCACTGTCCAAAGCATTACCAACATTCTCATAAACAATATCCAGAGATTTATCTCCAGTATTTGCAAGGGTTAAAAAGTATCTTAGCTTTTCCTGTTCAATTTCTTTTACAACCCTATCCTCCATCATCTGAAAGTTTTTCACTTGCTGTATATTGAAATCTACAGCCACATTGTAATTATGCTCTAAGGTTCTTATATACTGGATCAACTCCTCTTTCTTCATGTTATTGAGGGTACTGTCTGCCTTTGTCTCACAATGCTTTCCTATCTGGTTAAAATCCATTAACACTCCCATCTGTATCCTCCCTATATTTTCCATTCTTCTTTACACAAAACAACTCATCACCTTGAAAACAACAATCCTCACAGCCTTTATAATATCCGCACTCCTCACAAGTACAGGGCTCATATCCATACTCCGGGTACTGATCTGCTAAAGCCTGAGGACAGCTACCGTTTACACAAGTTACTCCACAATATCCCTCACATCTATTTTTCTTGTCCATTATCTCATACTCACCTCAACACTCATCTCATATCTCTTAAGCCATGAGCTCAGATTATATCTGTACAGGGTTCTTTTCTTCTCTGACGGGATCCTGATACCATTCTCCCTACAAAACTCTACAGGAATACTTTTTCTCTCTCCAGCTTTCTCAAAATCATCTACCTGATATACTGTCAAATAATACGTCTCTTCCAGATCCCGGAAGTTTATCATGTATCCCCCGTACACACCCAGATACTTTACAGCGGCTAACATTGCTTTTTTCTGAGCTGGTCTAATCTTCGATAAAGGAAAACTCTTTCCTTTATGACTTTTGAGCTCTATCAAAATAAGTGTAGGGAATCTAAATAGCCGGAAGTCTGCCGGATTACTTACTCCATAAAAACCACTGGTATCGTCTTTGTATCTTTCAAGAAAGCAATCAGCCGGGACACTATCCTTAAACTCTTTCTCAAAGACCTTACCCATGTTCTTCTTTCTCTCAGCCATCAGAAACACCCTCCTACAGTCTTATTATCCTGTGTGTTAAGTTCCTGAGCTCTCTCAAGCCTCTTACAAGCCTCTTTATATCTACAGTAGGTACATTTATCCTTATTAGCCGGAGGAGCCTCTCTGTGAGCTATATAGGAGTTTACACGCTGTATCTTACTCTTTACTTCCTCTTTCATTTCATCTGTGATCTTCCAGAGGTAAGGCTTTTTGCTACAGAAATTACGATCCTCATAAAAGAAAAGTATGTAATCAATTCCTAACCCCAGTCCATAACAAGTAGCTTGATACTTGTGATCCATCTTAGGCTCATATCTCTTAGAGTGCTGGTAAGTGCTTTCTGTTTTAATCTCTAAAATCACATCTTTACCCATGAAATTTAAAACTCCGTCCGGCTGGAACCAGATACTCAGATCATCATTTTTACACCTTGCCTCTGTATGATCTTCATTCCATCCTACAAAATCTGTATTTACCCCTTTTGCCTGAGCCTCTTTTACCATCTCCTCCAGATCCAGAATTTTTACACCCTCCATAGACTCTACAAGGTGCTGTATTCTTAAATGTCTATCTGTCCCGGAGTGACAGATTTCCATAAGGTTTATATCATGCTCCTCCTTATCCTGTTCTTCTTTGGTTCGCATGAAATATAACATTCTCTCACATCCATACATAGAAGAGGGACGGAAATAATCAGCCGGGATAGGCTGTTTATGTTCTTCCTCATACTTAACTACAGCCGCCTCATACCCTTTAAGAAAAGCATCCTCAAAGGAAACATTAGCGGCGTTCTTTCCCTGAGCTACCTTGATTAAACTTGATAATCCCATGATCCTGTATCCTCCTTTTTTATATTCACTAAGTGATAACCAGATCTGAAAAGAAATTTAGACAAAGAAAAGAGCTCTTATGAGCTCTTTAATAATTCCTTAAATACCGCCTCCATCACAGGCACAGCTATAGAGTTTCCAGCTTGTTTTTTAAGCTGATTTTCTCCAACACCTACAGCTTTAGCTTTATAATAATCCTCATCTTTAAAACCCATGAGCCTCCAGTTTTCTATCACAGACAGTTTTCTAAAACAATCGGGACTTTCAAAATAATATAACTCCTGTGAGGAGGCGGTTAGAGTGGGGCATACATCACCGCCTCTCTGTACTCTTCCTCTTCTTGTGGTACTTGTGGGATATGATAAATCACACACTCCCGGATATTTAAGCTCAATCTTACCAGCCTTTGTAGCTTGCTTTACAAATAGCTGTTTATCAACTATTTCTATAAGCTGAGGTCGCTCTCTCTCTCTCTCTAATAGGATCTAAAAAATCTATTACTGATTTTTGTAAACCTGATCCTTGAGGCATAGCAAAATTAGCAAGTCCTCCGCAACTCCTCAATCTACTAACTAAAAATACCCTACTTCTATTTTGAGGCAACCCAAAATCACAGGCATTAAGTACAGCATAATTATTATCATATCCTATGCAATCGAGAAACTCTAACCATCTATTAAAGTCCTCAATAAACTTATGACTAAGTAAATTGCTTACATTTTCCATAACAAGGTACTCAGGTAACTCCTCACGTTTTAAGGACTCATTTAGTAATCTCCCCACCTGTAACAACAATCCACTCCTTGTATCCCACGATATTCCAAGCATTTTCCCAGCATTAGAAATATCAGTACATGGAAATGAATAAGTCCACAAGTCAGCTTTCTTTAAAACATCTATCCGAGATATATCACCATAGTTATAGACATCTCCATGAATAGCGTTATAACTTTTTACACACCACTTATCAATTTCTGAAATTCCTACAATCTTATGAGGTATCTCAAGATTACACAGAGCCCTTTCCTGTGCTCCTATCCCAGCAAACAACTCATTCACTAACAACTGTCTCATTTTTATTTACCTCCATTATCACTTTTTAAGTAATAACAGATTAGAAAGTGTATTTTAGACGATCAGTAATAAAAAAAAAAGAGAGGATCACTCCCCTCTTCTCTCAGCCTCCAGTTTTATCTCTGTACATTCATTTTCCAGTACAACTACAGTAGTTTTAATATGAGTCTCTGATCTCATTCCTACCTGACCTACTCCTATAGCTGTTACACTTACTGCTCCGGCGTACTCATCCGGTATATCAATTATTAGTCTTTTCATAATTCTTACCTGTGTTTATCATAATATTCTACAAGTGTTTCATCTACAGCGTTTGCATAAACCCACTTAGAAATTTTATTCTCACTTATCTCATAACCACCACACCACCATGTATTATCAGAAATTCTAACTCTTACATTCTCCAAATACCTCCCATCAGTAGTAGTAATACAAATCTCCTCACTCATAGGACTAACAAACATAGGATCAATCTTGTGCTCTACTACATCCAGTGGATTTAATCCAAACCGCTCCACATAACGATATGCTTTACGCTCAAATTGTATATTTACTCTCATAATATCCTCCTTATACCCCGTACTTCTCAGCTAAATTCTCACCATACCAGTAATCATTAACCTCAGCATCCACACTCATAGGGAGATCAATCAGGCTATGTCCTACTCTCTTCATTGTTCCAACTAAGAGCTCAGCTCCCTCTTTAATATGATCCTCAGGTACTTCCATAATTAACTCATCATGTACGGTAATAATCATGTGACAGTCCAGAGCCTTGTACCGTGGATCATTGTAAATAGCAATCATGGAAAGTTTCATGATATCCGCTGAGGATCCCTGTATTACTGAATTAAGGCTCTGTCTGTGAGCCTCCTGATATCTGTAATCATCTTTATCCTCTAACTGCATATCCGGCAATCTTCTTTTTCTTCCTGTGATAGTAGTTACATAACCATAAGTCTCAGCCATATTTTCAATCTTAAGGCGGTACTGGTTAATCTTAGGAAAGCTCTTGTAAAAGTTATCAATCAACTGCTGAGCCCACTCAGCACTCTTATTAAACTGTTCTCCAATAGCTGTAGCTCCACGCTCATACATGATACCTAAAAGTACACTCTTCATAGTTGTACGTCTGTGTTTACCCTCAGCGTTTACAGTTCCATCAGGATAAAACTCTCTACAGTCCTCATAAGGTAACTGATACACCTGAGATCCCATGATAGCATAAAGATCTTTCCCCTCTTTGTAGGCGTTAATCATACTCTCATCACCTGACAGGAAAGCCAGTACACGGGGCTCAATCTGTGAGAAGTCTCCACCCACCAGCTTATACCCATCACGGGCTTTAAAAATCTTCCTGATCCTCTTCTCCTTTGACGGGATATTCTGGAGATTGATTTTACTTACTGTATCAGAGCTTGAAAATCTTCCCGTCTTTGCCCCGTACTGGTTATAGGTGGTATATACTGCATTGATCTTAGGCTCTTTCACCTGAGGGATCTTATCCACATAGGTTCCTAACAGCTTTTTGATTTCCTTAAATCTCTGATAATTCTCCAGAAAATCAGCAAACTCTCTTGACTTCTTTGTATCTTTCTTTTTCGCTGTGCTGAGAAACTTCTGGATGATCTTATCTCCTGTACCCCGTGGCTCTTTACGGCTCACGCTTCTCAGCTTGAAAATATCATAAAACAAAGCCGCCACCTGTTGAGGACTGCTATAGTTAATCTTGCAAGTACCTTTTGTGAGTCTCATCAGGTTATTGTGATCCAGTATGTACGGCTTAAACTGTTCTACATAAGCATCACACTTAGCCTCTACCTCTACCATTTCCTTGTTAAAATCTTCTGACAGCTCCTTAGCAAAGTCCTCCCGGATCTCTACCCCTCTCATTTCCATGTCTGTACAGAGTGGGATCAGAGGCATCTCTACCTCACGGAAAACATAATACATTTTTCTAAAGTCCTCACGGGGATGATCTTCTCTAAGGTACTGAGCCTGAAACTTATACAGGGCATAAGTCTTAAAACCATCATTCGCACCATAGACAGTAGCTATGTCAATCGGCACATAATTAAACGGAATCCCATCAAACAAATCCTTATAATCCTCACCGGATCCCTTACCGTGGAGAATATACTTGTTATACATTGGTTTCAATTTATGAGACTCATTTTCATTTAACACATTACCAGCTATCTGAGTATCCCAGTAAATATTTACTATAATCTGTTTCCAATCCCACGCCAGTTTCTTATTATCAAACTTAATATTATGGTTAATACATCTAAGCTCCTGATCCTGTAAATAAGGGATCATTATATCCCTCACTTGCTCCTCACTCATCTGATCCGCAACTCTTACATTCTGGAGATCAGTGTGATTAAATGGAACATAAACACTTGTCTCTCCCGGAGTATATAAACAGATACCCACAAGGATATCATTGTAAATGTCTAACCCTGTTGTCTCTACGTCCAATACATATTCTCCAGACTGCTTACAGTGATCCATGTACTCCTTTAATCTCTCTGGAGTCCTGATAGTTTCAACCTCCCCCTCTGCGTGAAGTCTGCCAGATTTTACAAGCTCCTGAATAACTGCAAGAGCGTTCTCCAACTTATTCTTATTTCTCTTTACTGTTACATTACACACTTTATTATGAGAAAGGCGTGAGCTAATATCATCCATGCTAACCTCTTCTCTTTCCATGTTTAACTCTAATTCTTTTCTACTCATCCTGTTTTCCTCCTGTAAAAAAAATGAGGGGCTATTACTTTTACCCCTCACTCTCACCTCATTTCCCAGCTTTATAGAGGTTATCTCTCAATGAGCCCATTTAGCTGTATGTTAGGATATATTTAGGCGGTAAACAATATTTTTACACTTATACCTATCACTCCGCTCCTTTATGTTTTGTCTGCCAAGAGATTACAACTTATTTAAAATACTCTGGTACTGTCTCCAGCTCCATCAGATGAGCCGCCGCCCTCATTGTTGTTATTCTTCTTTACTTCCAGTCTACCCTCAATAGCCTTGATCTGATCCTCAGGAGATAAGTCTAAGATCAGGGAGCCTACAAGGTTCTGCTTTTCCGGTAACTCTCTCTCAGTCTTATCTTTAGGGAAATACTGATAAGTAGTTTTCAAATTTCCCTTAGCTCCAGTTCTCTTAATCTTAATGTCTCTTGCGTTAAGATCTCCATACTCCTCAATGATACCTAAGATCTGCTTAATATCTGTGATACCTCTCTCCCAGAGCTGGAGCTGTTTCTCTTTGTCTTTCTCATCAAGATTAACCATCTGTAAGAACATTCTAAGCTGTGACTTAATACCAGCTTTACAAAGCTCACAGCCCTCTCCTTTGCAAAGTACAGTTCTGTCTCTTCCTGATCCATCAACATCCAGCTTATGTACCTCATATACATCCAGATCATACTTAGGAGATCCGTCCGGCTCAGTACCGATAGCTCCCTTATGTAACATTCTGACTGTTGCGGAGTCTCCATCATCTTTCAGTGAAAACCAACCAGCTTTTGAAAATCCCTGTCCCTCATACTTGTTAATTAACTCTCCTAATGATTTTCCCATTGTTCCTGTATCCTCCTGTTTTTGTTTTTTTTTATATTTACAGTGCCATAGCCTTTAAAGTGCTATACAGGCTACTGACTGCATACTTTTTAGAAACATTCTTTCCTACTAACACATCTGCTACTTTTTCCTCAGGACTTTGAGCAATCACAATAGCCTTTCCTGTAACCAGTGCCAGTAAAACATTTAAACGCTTTCTCATGTGTGTTACCTCCTCTCCTGTTGTCTTGTTTCAAATAGTATTAACCAGAGAGGAGGCTGTTTTTTAGACATACGCACCAGCTAAATTTATTTTTGTTCCGATACGCTTAACGTAGTTATGTACAGACGGGGTTTTTACTCCCAGTTTCCGGGCAATGTCCGGCTTGCTGTTTCCAGCCATCAGGAGATTAACCACTATCCTCTCAGTATTTGAGAGCTTGAGTCTGCTTATAAGATCTCTGATCTCTACCATGCTGTAATCTTCACACTCTACAGAGAACTCAGATGATCCTAAGCTGTCCCCATCTTCCTCATATTCTGAGTTAGAATTAACCTGTTCATAACTCTGTACAAAACAGCCCGGATTTCTTTTTTCACAAATCGCCGCTGTAAACATATCGTTATAATGACGGGAGATAGCTGAGTACAAAAACGTACTAAAAGAGGAGCTGTAGTTTTTGCTGTCAAAATTCTGGATAGCTGAGAGCATCTCTATAGCTCCCTCACTCATCAGATCCTCAAACTCACTACCCGGAATGTTTAAGTATCTCTGAGCTAAAGTAACTCTCAGTCCCTCAGTGTTTTTAAGTAATGCCTCAAAAGCATCAGACTCTCCAGCCTTGTACAGTTCTACCAGTTCCTCATTGCTTAATCCTTTATATAATCCTGTTCTCATCCTGTTTTCCTCCTGTTTAATACCTTTGGAGATAATCCTCAAAATCATCTCCGTAATTCTGAATCAGCTCATTTACATCCTTGAGATCTGTAAGCCAATTGAGATTAAAAAAGCGAAAGCCTAAAGGTATGAGCTTGTCTTTTATCCGTCTTGCCGCTTTCCTCCCGGCTTCGTCATTGTCTGTAGCTATGACAAATCTCCTATAAGGGCTCTGACACATTTCCTTAATCTGCTTTTCTGAGATATCCGATCCCATGAAAGCCCACGCTAAAATACCTTTAGAAACAAGGCTCAGAGCATCTATCTCACTTTCAACTAACCAAATCTCTGTACTGTCCGGGATCTTTGCCTCTAAGGTCTGATAGAGTCCGTAAACAGCGGCGGTCTTATCTATGTCCTTTGCATTAAAGAAGTGCTTTCCCACCAGTGATCGGCTCTTGTAAAAGAGCACATCTCCCTTTCTGGAGTAGACCGGGAATAACACCACCTCATCCGCTGGATCAAAACCTAAGTTGTAAATCTCCATCACATCCCGGCTTATACATCTCCCCCTGAGATAGTTCTGAGCTTTTGAACTCCTCAAAAGGTTCTTGTGATACTCCTCAACCTCTCCCTCATCCATAGCGGCTACCTGTCCCTCATCAGTTCCCCGGAAGAAATTAAACTGAATCTCTTCCCGGTCATTTGCTGAGTAGTTGTAATGTCCTACCAGCCACTTAAAACCCTCCATAGGGTTTCCCATCCCTAACAGATCACTGATAAAAGTAGGGAGGTCAGCGGTATAACCACAGGTGTAACAGTGAACTGTACCAGCCTCATAGGTTTTATCCGGCGTTATCTTTTCCTTGAGGCTCACACCACAGGAGGGCTTTCTTTCATGCCCTCCCTTGTGGAATGGACAAGTAACCATCACATCAGATCCGGTATTGTTCTGATCCCTAAGCAACCCCTCAGCGAAAAGCATGAGCTTGAGATCCCTGAGGATCTGCTCCACACTTGCCGCTATTGGAGTATTCCAGACAGTTATCATTTCTTGACTTTTGCCGGATCTGTGAGTTTCAACATCACAACCTCTTTGACTGTGAGGTACTTCTGGAGCTCCTCAGCGGAATACTCTCCGGCTTCAATAGCCTTAAGTACCTGAGGCTCATCTACTGCCTCAACCGTCTTGATACACTGAGTAAGTCCTTTCTCTTTGAGGCTCTCCAGCACACCCTTTTCGTCCATGCTCTTTCTGTTCTGTACGATTCTTTCAAAGAGAAAACCGTCCTCATCCGTGTAGTTTTTAACCCCGGCTTCTTCCATTGCTTTCTTGAGGGCTTTCTTGAGTTTGTCCTCTTCTTTTGCCGCCTGATCTGCCGCCATCTTTGCGGCTCTGTACTGTTTGTAGAGTGTTGTTAATTCCATTTTTTGTGTCCTCCTTAGATTGTTATTTATTCCTCAAAAGTTAAGTTGAACTTAACTCAATAGGTATAAAAATAGGCGTTGTAAAATTTTTTGATAAAAACCTCCCAACATCCTCAGTATATGTTAAGTTCAACTTAATGTCAACAAAAAGTTTTGTTAAACTTAACTTTTCTTTTATTCTTCTTTACATTTGTTTTGTTTAATGTTATAATTACCATATCCCCAAAAGAGAGGAGGTGAGAACAATCTCAACCAGAACACCTCTCATTGACAATTTTGTTAAGGCTTTTGATTACTACAAGAGTAAATCAGACAAAACAGGGAGAGACATAGCTAACCACTTGAACACATCCGCTCCTACAGTTTCAAACTGGGGAGCCGGAAAGCATCTACCTGATATGGATACCCTCCAAAAATTAGCTGATTATCTACACGCTCCTGTAAGTCAATTCTTTAACTTCACAGCTCTTACAGAGACAGAGAGTGAAGATCAAAAAGATCTAATAGCCTTAATCAAGACATTGCCTGATGAGGATATCAAAGTTTTAGGAGCCGTAGCCCTCCGACTGAAAGAGCTACAGGGAGAGGAGCCATAAGGCTCCTTTCTTTTTACTTAATCCCAATTACTACACTGTTACCTCCACCTTTTGATAAGTGTCTTAACAGTTCTTCTACTGTCAAACTGCTGTCAATTTTTCGTATCAGTATCTCATTTTCTCTCTGATAAGCATTAGACTTGTCTCTTTCAGCCGCTAAATCAGCCTCTACCTTACATTTATCATTATAGAGCTCCTCATAGCTTCTCTTATAACCCACAATCTCAGCCTTATACTTTTCAATCTCAGCCTTATACTTTTCATTTTCACTCAATAAATTTTCATTCTCTATCGAGAGAGCTTTTACATTATCCATCAGCTTATTAACATCCAGATCCTTGCTCATTCCTGAGATCCTCCTTTAATCCTTTATTACCCTGTTCCCTACTTTTGTGAAATCCATCATATCTATAGGGACTCCATAGAGCTCACTCATTTTCTGTCCTAAGTCCATGTCCGGGCTACTCTTTCCCTTTTCATAATTTACAAGGGATACCTCAGAGATCCCAAGAGCCTTAGCCGCTTCTCTCTGATACAATCCAGCCTGTACTCTACAGGCTCTCAATTTCCACTTAAACATTTATTCTACCTCCAGACTTTTTCTGTATGCCTCAAGAGCTGACTCTGTTACTATGGATCTCTCTTTTATGAGGATCTGTTGATACTCCCTTTTCTCTGTCTGGATTTCTCCAGCATCAATCTTTCTTCCCAGAGTCCTCCTTGAGATCCCCAACTCAGCCGCCGCCTCTTCAAGAGTATATTCTTTCTCAGGTTTGCTCTCAGGCTTCGTATTTTGCCCCTCTATGCCATTTTTAAGTCTTAATCCTACAGCAATAAGGAACTCCTCTTTTAACTCTCCTTTGAGCTTATTAGAGATCCTCTTACAGCCATCTAAAGAAACTTGAAAGCACTCACGGACTTTTCCTTTACCATCTGTGTAGGTATCCTCTTTATAATACTTCTCCGGGGTTTCAAGGTTCTTTAGATCTGTTCTGATAGTTCTCATCAAGTTATCATGTCTTTTCTCCATGAGATCAGCTACATCTTTACTACATAATCTATCACTCAACTAAAATCACCTCCCTTAGGCTTCTCATAGAGTGATAACCTAAAAGAGGTGAATATTTAGACAAAGAATTTTAAAATTCTTCAAAAGTTTAATTTTACTCTACCAAGTGGCTCACATCTTTCCTCCCCAGCTCTGTAGCGTCATAGAGATATAATACCCCATCTTTTACCTCACATACTGCCCCATAATCAATAATAGCCTTGTTACTCCGATCATATACAATCACCTCATAAGGGAGGCTCTGTGGTTCCTGAGGTTCTTCAAAGAACACATGATAAAAGCCTATACACATCAAGATAATACTGAAAAATACAGCCGCTACCAGACCAAGTAAAAACAGGCTCCATTTTATATTTTCTCTTTTCTCAGAATCCATAATCCTCAGCCTCCCCTTTCTCTCCCTCTTTGTTCTCCAGTAATGGCTTAATGTATCCGGCGTTAATTTCCCACATCACCATTACATCCTTGTTATTGATACCATATCTGTTTTTCTTCGTGGAGAGCTTTAAGATCCCATCAATTACTGAGAGTGAGATTACTCTGGTAGCGTTCTGAGCTACTCCATCAGACTCAGCCAGATCATGTAACTCTGGAGACTGACCTTTCTTTTTATTCTTGACCGCCTCTCTGTTTGCCTGAGCCAGCATGATTACAGGCTTACCCAGTTTCTTACTCATCATAAAAGCATCCTCAGAGATATTGTTATAAGCAATACGGGGAGTATCCGCTCTCCTCTGATCTGCCATAAGGGAAAGCTGATCTATGATTATCATATCTGAGCCCAGCTTTTTAGCCAGAGTCTCCAGTTCTCCTACTGTTGGCTTTCTTCCTCCAAAATCATCAGGAGTAACAATTACATAGCCAGACTTTGTAGAGAGCTGAGAGATATAATTTTTATAATCATCCTGTAAGAGCTTAGCTCCATCTGATCCCTCTTTCTTTCCCAGTATCCCGGATCCGTTAAGGAGTCCCATGTTAGAAAAATGTTTATGGAGTGTATCAAATCTAAACCCTACCATCTCCACACTCATTTCTCCTGAATACTGGAGGATCTTATAACCAGCCTCCCACGCCACTGTACCGAAAAACTCAGCTATCCATGATTTACCCACATTAGTTCTACCTGTGATGATTACAAGCTCCTCACCAAACAACCATCCATTTGTAATATCATCTAACTGAGTGAGTCCCGTAGGGATACCCATTAACCCTTTCATATCACACCTTTTCAGGTAAGAGCTTAGTCTGTCTTTCGCTGAGGAGATGATATCTACACCCTCTCTGTTTTTACTTACCGGGTTATCTTTCTGTAAAGTCTCCAGTGCCGCTCTCAGATAATCATAGGCTTTCAGGGAGTCCTCTCTTAACAGGTTTCCTCCCTCCTGAACTATAGGGACTAACTTAGTGTAAAGGAATTGCTCCTTTATCCTGTCAGCTAAATAGTCCATGCTCTCTGTTACTTCCAGCATTTGAAAATCTTTGAATTTCTGTAAAAAAATCATTTTATCCGGGAGCTGTTTATACTCTGCCTCATGCTTCTGGATAAACTGGATCTGATCCTTACAAGTTAAAAACATCTCATCCCGGAGCCCGGACTCTTTCAGGGTATCAAGAGATCCCCCCTCTAAGAGTTTACAGATATAACTCTCTTCTACTAATCCATTACCAGCCATTACTTAACCCCTCCCCTCTTATCCTGTCCGGTTAAATGTATCTCTGTAACGGATCCTCTTATCCGGCTCCTGATCCGCTCTCCCATTCTTTTCCCTATATCATCCAGAGAACAATTAGAGGTATAAATGGTACTAAGCCCTTTCATCATCCGGGTATTGATAATACTGAGCAATCTTTCATTTACCCACTCTGTAGACTTCTCGGCTCCGATATCATCAATTATCAAGAGCTTACAATTTTTAAGCATTGCTAAAAGCTCAGAGAAATCTGTATCAGGATCATCATAGCTCTGTCTGAGATCATCCAGAAAAGTAGGGAGATAAATATACAGTCCCTCATTTTCTAAGTCGCTCTTAAATGCCACTTTCCGAAAATAGTAGCTCAGGATCTTACAAGCCCATGATGTTTTACCGTTACCCGTGGACTCACTCCAGATATACAGCCCCTCACCTTTCTCAACTCTCTCCTCAACACTTTTCATAAAATCATTGAGAGCCTCAAAAGCTCCCAGATCTTTCCCCTCTGGTACAAGTGGGATATTATAACAGTACCGCTCCGGGATCCGGCTCATTTTATATAAAGCTCTCAAGAGTCTGTACCCGTCACAAAACTCATTGCACTCATTTTTTCTTTTCTTGCAATATGTCTCTGCATAGCATTTCATAGATTTACAACTCCTTTCTTTCTGAGTAATAACCAGTTAATCTCCGATTTTTAGACAAAAAAAAATGAGGAGAGCTTTTATACTCTCCTCAAACTTAAAACACTTTCAAGTTTCCACTCTCATCTCTTGCAAGCTCAGCCGGATCATACTGTTTACTTGTGATCTTTGAGTCCTTACTTGTACCTACATACCCCTCTTTCAGAGGATAAATGTCTTGCCAGTTATTCCTTATACTTTGATCTAATATCTTATCAGCTAAAGACTCATCCCCATCAGAGAGCTTTTTCACCCGGTTAATCATTCTGGTAAGAGCTCCTGAGGTTGATATAGGCTTTTTAATGTTTACCCTCATTGCCAAAAAATCATTAAAAGAAGATCTCAGAGACTCATCAGTAAAACTCTCTGCTATTCTACTTTCAACCTCTTTTTTGGTAAGAGAATTTTTTACAGGTTTCTTTTCTGCTGGAGGCTTTTGAGATGTATGTAACACAGTCCCAGAAAAACTACTGCTACTGACAAGGGAAAAGAATCCTTTTCCAAACCCGTAAAAAGAATAGCTCCCCCCATCCTTAACAAAAGCATGAGTTAAGATCCCCTTATCTACCAGATCCTTAAAGCATCTGTATAAAGTTTTCTTACTGATTTTTAAGATAGGCAACTCCTGTAAAACATATTCGTAACTAATCCAGAAATACTCCTTTCCGTCTATTATTCGTTTCTCCATTGCTCCAGTATTAGAGAAATCCACAAACCATCTGAGTAAAACCATATCAGCCACGCATAGCCCCAACTCTACAGCTCTTGATTGATCGAACCCCTCTATTGAAATTTTCATCTACCCCACCTCCGGTAAATAATGGGAGGGTGCTACCCCTCCCAGAAACTAATTAACAACCTAAAGAGAAATTCAGATAACGCTTATCATGTAACTCCTTAAAAGCTGTCACATATTCAGGATCCGAAAAATCAATATCCTCAAATCCACAAGATAACAAAATAAACAGTCCCTTAGCCGCAAGAGATAAATCAGATTTATTATAAATGGCTTCTACTACCTCTGAGGAAAGTGCTGTACAATTTACCTCTTTCATCCTACATCTCCTCTAACAGTTTCTCAATGTTCTCACATACCTCATCAAATCCCTGTTTGATGATAGCCGCTCTCTGAGCCGGAGATGTTCCTCCATCTACTGTAAGTACCATTCTTGCTGTAGGCTTACACCAGATCCCAGCCTTATTCTGTACACTCATTCCTAACTCCACCTCAATAGAGGCTACTCTTACCTGTGGTTTATTGTTATTATTCTCTGCCATGATTATTTTTCCTCCTCTTCAAAATCTTTTGCAAATAATTCTTTCGTGAGATCAGCCATGATAGGGGTAACTGCTAACACCAGCATAGCTCTCATCTGAGGATCACGCTCCTTAGCAATGCTCATAAATTTACCATTAGTTATTACCTGAGCTGAGATCTCCATAAACTGACGCTGAGTGATTGTGATAGGCTTATCCAGATTCTCCTCATACTTCTTTCTGAGCTCTGCCTCACGTTTCATCTCCTCATTTTTTTTTTGTCTCTTCCTCTGGATCAAAACCAAAAGCTCCAAACATTCCCATACCACTAAACATATTACTTTTCCTCCTTATTCTTTTTGAAATACTTTTTATTTAACTCTTTTGTAGTCAACCCCATTTTCCGGGCAACAACCTTTTTCATTGGCAACTCCTTTTTATTCTTCTGGATCTGCCTGTTTAACTTCCTGAGAGTGCTCATCCTCTAACCCTTTCTCAAACTCTGCCAGAGTAACCTCCTGTACATTTCCGTTCTCAGAAAAAGTAATAGTTTCTGTGATCTCTGTTGATATATCATCAATAGTCACTGAAACATTACAGAGCTGAGACTCAAAAGGTTTACCCTTATTCTCCTCCCCCAAATACTCATATCTACCGGGGATCTTTTTGATAGTTCCTAAAGCCGCTGAGATAATGCTATTGAGGTCTTTACCGTTTACTCTAAGCCCGTTACCGTTATCCTCTACTACAGCATTTAAAAAATTTAATTGAATCATATAGCTCTTAGCTCCTTTCTTTTATTTGCCTTGCACTGAGTAATAACTGAAAGCTGATAAGATTTTTAGACAAAAAAAAAAGAAAAGTTTTTGAACTTCTCTCTAAAATAAATCTTTGATTTATTTTTTATATTTTAATGGATTAATCTTTGGTAGGACAAAAATGAGATAGGGGTAGGACAAAATTGTCTTAGGGTATCCCATTTTTGTCCTACCCTACAAGAAAAAAAAAGAGGGCTCATTTGCCCTCTTTCTTCATGTTACCATATCTCTCTTTGTGAGATTGTCCAGCATACTCTATAATCTTCTGAGTATCCTCAGCACTCCAGTATTTATAGCCGTTTGGCTCAGTGTGAGGAGCCGGGATCAGTCTACCCTCCCCGGCTTCTTCCCTTTGCTCACTTGCTTTATTCCAGAGCTTTATAGTCTGAGTAGATACTCCACATAACTGAGATACTTCTGTAGCTGTGTAGTGGATTATTCCATTGATAACTTTCATTCCTCAGTCCTCCTCAATGATCTATTTTTATTCCTCATTTATCCCTCATTAGCATAAACCTATATAATATCTTAGCATTAAAGCCTTAATACTGCAATATCTTTCTGAGAATTTCTCCCATATCTACACGGGATCCTTTACCCTCAACTACTCTGTCAAAGAGAGCCTTGTTATCCCTCAACATCTCCTCAATCCCCTCATCTACTGTATTTGTAGCTACCAGAGACACCACGTTTACAGTATTTTTAGTTCCGATTCTGTGAGCCCTGTCCTCAGCCTGTTTATTCTCAGCATCCCAGTAGCGTTTATCTACAAAGAAAACATAGCTTGCCGCTGTCATTGTAAGACCTGTTCCCATAGCTCCTATAGTTCCTATAGCTACTTTACAAGTAGGATCATTCTGGAACCTATCAACTTCTTTCTGTCTGTCCTCAGGATCTACAGCCCCCACTATATAAGCCGGATTATAGCCTTTCAGGGCATCTTTATACACAGAGGTAACTTGCTCCCACTGAGAGAAGATTAAAGCCTTATGACCGCTTTCTGTGATTTCCTCCAGCATATCCTTTACTCTCTCTAACTTAGGGTTATCATCTCCAAAGACTCCCCCGGTAAGCTGTCTGAGTCTTACTGTACAGCTAAGAGGGTTAGGGATCTCAAGGATGTTTTCCAGATTATCCACGATACCCTGACGGATCTCTTTATAGAGGATCCTCTGTTTTCTGGTAAGCTCAATGTACTCAGTAGTATAAATTTTGGGAGGGAGGTCTAACACTTCCTCTTTCTTTCTCCTCAGCATAACAGTGTTAAGCTCTTTATTTAGCTCATCCAGATTTCTGTGAGCAACTACCTTATAGCCATTAAAGCCTCCCATGATACAGTATCTATTTTTAAACTGGTAGTAATTTCTTTTTTCCACTCTAAGCCATGTGAGGATATTCCAAAGATCCTCAGCTTTATTCATTGGAGTACCGGAAAGCCCTATTCTGATCTTACTGTTGAGCTGTCTCACAGATCTACCCTGAGAGCACATACCATTTTTAGCCTTATGGATCTCATCCACGATTACAGCCCCTATAATATCATCTTTACAATCCATATAGATTCTGTCCATGATCTTCTCATTTCTCAGGCTCTCTATATTGATGATCCCAAAGTAAGGACTGCCATAGATCCACTGATCTATCTGTTGAATCCTTTTATCTACTGTCTTTCCATCAATCACAACACAGTTCTCATTTGAGTGTACTAATACTTCTTTTTTCCAGTTATATTTTACTGAGTTTACTCCACAGACTATCAGACATTTACCTATCTCACCTTTCCGGGCTACTGCAATATCAATACTTTCTTTTGTCTTTCCAAGTCCTTGATCGTCTGCAAGTAAAAGATTCTTACACTCATAGCCCCTGTTAAAAGCCTCTATCTGATGAGGGAAAGGCTTTGTTTTAAATGGATAGTCAACAATAGGCTTAATATCTTTCAAGCGTTCCTTGATATCCTCAGGAGCCTCCTCAGCCTTACTCTCTTCTTTCTCAACTAAGCCCTCCAGATATTTAGCATTTACATTGATATCATCAACCCCAAAGAGATCTACTAAGTGCTTAAGCTCACTTGAAGGGATCTCCCACGCCTTTTTATCCGGCACATACCTTTTGTATTTGAGTGATCTCATCTTGTTTAAATAATCTTTGTTGTACCTGTAGGATACAAGAAAAGCATCCTCAAAAAATTCACCTTTTTCCAGTTTTTCAAGTTTAATCATAAAAAAACCTCCTTAGCTATTACTTTGAATATTTAGTAATAACCAAAGAGGCATTGAGATTTTAGACAAAACCTGTATAAATTGTTTTATGCGGCTATTTTAATCCCCACATCTACGCTATTTCTTTTATCTGTTTGTATGCTATACCATCTCGGATTGTCAACAAACAGATAAAAGTCTTTCCCTGTGAGTATAGCCCCTCCTATCAGATCAAACTCTAATAGAAAAGAATCTTTATTTACTGTGACTTTTGTAAGGTGCTGGTTAAGGAACTCCACCCGGCTTTCATTGAAAGATTGAGTCTGTAGATATTCCTCCATCTCCTTATCTATATTTTGTATCACTTCCTCAATACTTTGTAAATCCTCATTTACTTCCAGTGTGAGGAGTTTATCTTTTAGATCCTCAAGAGTTTTCTCCAGCTCCTTATATCTCTTTGAGTAATCTTCTTTACTTATGATACCATCCATATAAGCATCTGTGAGCTTTTCTTTTCTTGCTGTCTGTTTTCTGATCTCTTCTTTGATTGTATCATCCCCCTGTGAGGCTCTGAGGCGTTCTCTGAGGCTTTCTAACCAGTTCAATAGAGATTTCCTTACCTCCGCTGTATTAACCTCTACAATCTGCTCAGAGAGAGATTGTAGGATACTGTAAAGAGCATTTTCTGAGAATGATTTATTATCACACCCTTTACCCGGAATCTTACCGTACTTAGAATAGCTTGAGCACTTAAATTTAATGTAGCCGTTTTCTTTAGATCTCCAGTATTTAGCCCCACACTTAGCACAGTAGATTTTACCGCTAAAGATACTCTTACCACAATTCCTACCACGTTTCTCATTTTTAATACTTTGTACCTTAGATCCTTTGATCTCCTGTACTCTATTCCAGAGCTCAGGCTCCACAATAGCCGGGACAGCTCCGGGAATATGTACCCACTCACTTTTAGGATTTAGTACAGTCTTTTTTGTATCAAAATCATAATGTCTCTGGTTAATGACGTACACCCCTTTATACTTCTCACTTGATAACATTCTGGAGATAGTGGTAGGATCAATCTCATTTCCTGATCTATTTCTGTACCCCATGTCGTAAAGAGTATTAGAGATAGCTCTCAAGCCCTCTCCTGAGGCGTACATATTAAAGATCATCCTTACAACCTCAGCCTCTTTCTCATTGATTACCAGCTCTCCATTAACTTTATCATACCCTAAGGATCTTGAGTTATTTACTATAGAGATTTTCTCCCCGTTCTTAGCCGCCTCTATTCTTCTTTTGTAGCTGTTGTTGATTTTCTTACTGAGCTCCCTACTGTACTCCTCAGCTAAGATAGCCTTGATCCCGGAGATAAGAGCGTTATCCGGGGAGTAGAAAGTATCCTCAAGGTACATATACAATCTTTTCCCATGAGTAGTAAGGCGGTCTATCCAGATGTACCAGTCTAAAGTATTTCTCTGGAGCCTGTCCTGTGACTTGATAACTACAATATCAAATTTATCATTTTCCAGATCTTCAAATAATCTTTTATACTCATCTCTCCTCTTTATCTGAGTACCACTTTTGCCCTCATCTACATACTGATCTACCAGTTTCCACCCTTTCCGTAAAACAGCATCTTTACACTCAGCTACCTGTTTCTCCAGAGCGTTAAGCTGTCTCTCTTCCTCTGTAGATACCCTTGCATAAAATACCGCTCTTAATTTCTCCTGTACCATCCTGTTTTCCTCCTGTTGATTAGAATTTGTACAGGTTTGTCATAATATCTCATACTTATTATACATCTTTTTGATACTATGTAAACCCATTACTTATTATTTGAGTAATAACCAGAAATCTCCTGAAATTTAGACAAAAAAAAAATAGGGCTATCAGCCCTTACACTGATAGCCCTCTCAAAATAACCCTTTTGGATTATAAGAGTGTCAAATCTGAATTGTTTACCCAGCTCATAATACCGCCAAGTAAACACTTACCGGATCCTACCTGAATAACCTTGTATTCTGATCCTTTTACAAAACTTGCAATCTTCTGCCCTGTAGCATAGTGAGTAGCGGATTTATTCACCCTCACTCTACAGCCTACACAAAAGCCTTTTGTACCCGGTAATTTAAGAACCTGTCCCACATAAATGAGATTTTTATTCTTAATGTTATTCAGGTCAACTAATACCTGTACTGTAGTTTCAAACTTGTTAGCAATCTTTGTAAGATTGTCTCCAGATTTTACAGTATAAGTTTTAGCTGTTGTAGTAGCCTCTGTAGGCTTCTTATTTGCCTCTGTATCTGGTTTTTCCGGCTTAGGTGTAGAATTGTTAGCCTTTGCATATTTAGGTCTTGCAAATCCACGAATATAGCCCCATCCGATAGCTACAGTTCTGTGACCTACAATACCGCCGCTTATGTTACCCTCTGTAGTTTCAAAATTTTTAGATCCTACAGATCTTACAACACCGATATGATCTGAGTATCCATCATTCGGCTGAGTAGCATCATCCCAGTTAAATACTACGATATCACCTTTCTCCGGGGTAATGGTTCCATCTTCAATCCAGATCCCAGCTTTCTTAAAGAGTTTAACGTGTTCTTCAACTCCACATTCAGTACCGCCGATAAGATCCACGGCTCCAGCCTTAATAAAAGCCGCTGACACTGTAGTATCACAATAGCTATCATTATAGCCTACTGCATAGCTACGGGCTAAAGGCTTGTGACTGTTGTACAGATCAATGATAGGCTTGTGAGTGCCTTTTGCTCTGCTAAGCCCTACCCAGCTATCCATGATATCAATAATCTGTTGTGCTGTTACTCCCATTTTGGTTTCCTCCTTTACATTGCTATTCACCTTACTTTTTAAGGTGGTATATACGAATTTCTGACGGGACTTATAAGCCCCTACCTGATTACCTGTATCAGTACAGCAAGCGGAATAAATGTGATCCAGTGTATAAGGCTTTTCAGTCTTACCCAGTACCCTCTTAACTGCACTTAAGCCTCCCTGATGTCTAAAGTTAGCACACATCATAAGAGCCGCCTGATCTGTTACTCCCAGCTTCTCAGCCTCAGCAACATATTTCTCCATCTGTTCTCTAACAAGGCTGTCCTGTACCTCTTTTCCGGCGGCTGAGGAGATGATCTTAACGATTGTCTTAGCCTTTGCTGAGGATTTCTTTAACTGGTACTTACTCCAATCTGCACTCTTAAGATCTGCCACAATCTCTCCCTTAGAATCCAGCTTTTTGAAAGTATCAGGATCTTTCTCTTTAATTTTCTGGAGGAGTGTCTTAGCCTCTCCAGCAAACCACTGTCCGGCTCCGATAGTAATAGCTGTCTCTGCTTTACTGTTTGTATAAGCCTCTGTAAAATCATCATAGCGGCACTGTCCGTAAATCTGTCCTCCTGTCTCAACCGCATAAACGATTTTTACCAAAATCTCTAAATTTGTTTTACTTAACATCTGCCCTCACTCCTTTCAGGCAAAAATAAAGAGAGCACCTGTGAAGTGCTCCCCTCATAATAATTACTGTGGATCTGTATAACTCTTTGCTCTTTCACTGTCTCCTAAGCCCTTTGTAGTCGGATCGTTTAATGTGTTCCAAACTGATACAGCTACCAAAGAGAGTACATAAGGATTAGATACAGCTCTCACAATGAGCTCTCCTAACTTTCCCCATGTAGTAAGATCCTGAGCTGTTAATCCGGCATATGCAAGAACCGGAGTCAGGATACTAAGTACAATCTGTACCCAGAAAACAGGATTTTTAACTCTTACTTTCAGGTTCATAAAATACCTCCAAAAATCTTATTTACAGTGAGTAATAATCTGAGGAGTATCACTGTAAGTTATCCTCAGATAGATAATAAGGATCACCTCCTACTTTGGCCCCACCTGTACGGCTAAAGAACCCAACACAATAGTTACTAACCCGGCTACAAGTAACCACTTGAATTTCTCCCACTTATCACTGTCTTTTCCCTCCAGTTTGTTAAGTCTTTCAATCGTATCATTAAGATCCGCTCTCATATACTTAACTTCTGTGGCAAGCTCTTTGATAGCACCTATGAGATTGTTATTCTCTTTAATCTCCTGATCGTGCTCATCAATTCTTATGGTATTGCTTTTTGCTCTTTGCTCAACTTCTGTAAGTCTGTGCTCAAAGTCAATATCTCTATCCTCCACTCACTGAGATCCTCCTTTCTGTCAGAATAAAAAGGAGGGTAACAAAACTGTTACCCTCAGTCCTAAGGATTCTCTCCTTACTCAGCCAGTTCCGGCAATTCAAGATCAATCAGGATCTCTTTTACCTTGTCCTTAAGGACTGCCGGAACCTCAGCAAATGTTTTCTTACCCTTGATAATCAGAGTAGCATAAATCACAGCCATGACCGTTACCTCCTTTCTTAAGATTGTTTTAAGGATGAGACTGATAAACATATCAAGCCTCACCGCCTAAAATCTTTTCCACCTGTTTCCTGAGCTTTACAGGAACATCCTCCAGAGTCTTTAACCCCTTACGGATCAGATCAGCATAAATCTTAGCCATCTCTCACACCTCCTCTTAAGAAATAATCTGCTCATAGACCTCAGCAAGAGCAAGCTGGAGATCTGTAGCCTGTTGATCCAGAGAATCATTTTTCTCAGCCATGAGTTTGATATACTCATCTTTCTCATAGACTTCCTCTGTCTCAATCTTCCACCCGGTAAATCCCGGCTGATCTTCTGTGCCGGGATCTTCAACACGGGTAATTCCAGATCTGACAATAACAGTCTCCTTTGTGATTTCCAGAGCCTCAACCTTATCTGCACTGGAGAAAACCTCTGTAAACTTCTGCATGACCTTTTACCTCCTTTTCGTAATAATCTTGCATATAATCTATAAGGGGCTCAATGTACTTTTTAGATAGCCTGTAGCTATCACAGTTTCCAAGCCACCCTTTATAGCTGTTAAAAGAACACCACTCACTGTAAGTAGGTGGTATGTTATTTTCCATTTTCTTTCTACAAGCTCTCATTTTCCGCTTAAAATTGATAGCGGTACTCTTCCTGAGTAATGTATACTCTCCAAAGAACCTGTAACCTACAAAGTCAACACCTCTCACTTTTGTAGGGAATATCTGATAATTGCCTTTAATATTTAGGTGTAAATAATCTCTTGTGTAAGCCGTTACTTTTCTATGAATTTCATGTAACTCCTCTTTTGATGAGGCAAAGATAACTACATCATCCATATATCTGTAATAGTGCTTAACGTGTAATTCTTCTTTAACCCAGTGATCGAAAGAACTAAGGTAAAAATTGCCGCTGTATTGGCTCATATAGTTCCCTATAGGGATCCCTGTGTTAGGATCAACCTCTATCTCTCCAGATAGAGATAACTCAATAAGATCCTCCTCTGTAGCTGTGTTTATACTGTCTGCTATCTCATCCAGTAACCATAGGAGCTCAGGATCTTTAAATACTTTTCTGAATTTCTGTTTGAGGACTTCGTGATTTATGGACTGGTAATAGTGGTGGAGATCAATCTTATAACAGTACCTTGTATTCTCCTCATCACTGAGAAGTATTGACGGAACCCACACGGATTTCTTTTTACCGTCTACACGTTTCGTTTTATAGTATCCTCTAAGATCGTTTACTATAGGCTGTATCCCCTTTCCGGGAATTGCACTATATGTATCTGCTGTCATATTAGCCACTAAAAACGGCTCTATAACTTGTAAGATAGCCCACTGAGCTATCCGGTCAGGGAAAAATGGTAACTTGTACACATCTCTCTTTTTCTTGCCCTCATTTAATATAAAGATCTCATAATCTGAGGTTTTAAATAAATGATTCTTGAGCATATACTGTAGTCCGGCTAAGTAGTAAAACGGTCTTTTCTCAATCTGCTTTACTTCTTTGTACCAGCCTTTTCCTGATTTAGCATTTTGATAGGCTCTGTATAAGTTATCCATGCTACAGATAGAATTAAAGAGATCTTTTGTACCTGTCATTTATTTTTACCAACCCTGTTAAATTTTTTGTATGTACCAAAGGGGAACCGACCTTTATTGGTATTCCTAAACGGTATTTCAAAGATTTTTCAATCCCCTTATCAGTACCCCTTTACATACTTTTTACCCAGTCCGGGAGGCTCCCGTCTGTTTTATGTTCTGCCAAGAGGCAAGGTCACTAAATCCCAGTACTTTCAAATTTTTCTTGCTTTTCACAAGGGTACATATTGCAACTGACCGCTGATATTACGATTACGATTACCTGAGGTATTATTCACATTCAGATAGAAAGGTGAGCAATTACTGCCATTATTCCATTTACCGCCAAGTTGAGTAACTATAAAGCCAACTCTATTAGTGACCTATGAAAATAGGGAGCCTTTCAGCTCCCTATTGTTCAATCAATATTCAATTTTATTTTCCCTCAGCCTTAAGCCGCCATAACCTTATAAAGGTATTTAGGCTTATCTGCCTGAGGTACATACAGCAACCGACCGCCGACATTACGATTACGATAACCCGAGGCAGCATTCACACCCAGACAGAAAGGCGAGCAACTACCGCCATCACCCCAATGACCGCCAAGCCGAGCAACCATAAAGCCATTGTAGGCATGATTCTCCCAGTGGTAAGCTCCTACAAAGTTACTTGCACCTTTGCACTCTGTAGGGAGGAAAAGATAAGGGTGAGCCTCATCATATCCAAACTTACTTACATAACCGCCAGCTTTTGCCATTGTAAAGCCTGTGTTCTTGTAGTTCTCTTTTGTATCATCTGCCATAGTCAGGTTATCAGGATTAACATAAGCGTTCTGGATATCCTTACACTCAATGTTAATACCGTCCAACCATGTCCAGATATTTCCCCAGAGGTTCTCTTCTCCTCTGTAAGATACTGAGCATTTACCGTTAGTACCTGTAGGATCAATACCAGACTTGTTACCAAGAGCACTTGTACCGCCTGTATTAAGAGCTAAGTTAGATGAGCTATCATCTGTCAGAGTACAAACTCCCTGACCTACTTTAGCCTGAGCATCAAGGTGAGCATACTCAACCATTAAGAGAATCTGAGTTACTGAGAGAGCAAAAATATTATGCAATCTCCACCCCTTTCCTCCGGCTGTATTGTCTGCCTCAACTCCTGTATTTCTGTTATCTGCAAGAGCTCTTGTGTTCTTTCTTGTGAGGCTCTGAGTTTTACCTGAGCAAGGTTTAGCTCCGGCAATACTACAGAGCTTATCTCCTGTAGAGGCTGTAAAGTCTGCTACCTGAGCATCATCCAGAATATAAGCACCCTCAGAGGTATCATACAGAGATCCCTCAAAAGCTGAGAGATAAATGAAATCCTGTTCCTGTCCATTAGCCGCCTTAAATTCATCAATAACGATAAATCCCGGCTTAGCTACAGGAGATACATAGTAACGGGCTTTATCAAACTGATAACCTCTACCATAAGAGGCTTTACTCATGGAGAGAGGTACAACCTTAACCCAGAACTTAGGCTGTTTTACCATAACCTGTACCAGAGTACCTACAGGGAAGTTTTTAGTTACCGCCGGAGTAGATTCTCCATTAGCCGGAGTGATTTCTACATTTACCGCCTGTACCAGCTTTCCGGTTTCTGTATACTGAGGATCTCCATAAGATCCCAGCTCATAGCCATCATCAGAAAGGATAACTCTCTTTCTACCTCCCCACGGGGTAAGGTTATCAAAAAACTCTCCCTCTGAATGTCCTACAGCTCCAGCTAAACGGGTACATTTCTTATTTACAAAGTCTACCTCAACTCCATAAATATCCTCATCCATGTAACCTGTATAGCCTTTCAGATCATCAATCTGATTCTGTAAATCAATAACCTGAGATACAGTAGCCGCCGCCGCTGGATCTACGGTAACTGTTACGTTTGCCGCATTTCCTACAGTAGTTACCATATTCATAATCAGGGATGATACACCAACCCCATTATAAGGCGGCATATAGTCCGGGGTGGATACTGATTCATCTACAATACATACACTGTAGAGGATATCTCCCTTAGCCGGATCTACTGCATAAAGTCCTACAGTTCTAACATAATAGCCCGTCTTAAGAGCTGTATTAGAAAACTGAGTGCTTACCTGTACAGTAGCATCATTTTTCTTTGTAATGTCTGCAATCAGAGCCTCCTGTTTAATCCCTGTCAGGGATGTAAGTCCGGCTAACTGTTCCTGTTTGTAAGTAGTATCAGATGTACAGATCTTACTAAAATTAAGTTTTGTACTTCCTGACATAATCTTACCCATCAGGGCTACACCCTTTTTAGTAATGACCGCTGATTTATACTGTGCCATTTTTAAAGTCCTCCTTTATACTGTAATTACTTGTGAGGTACTTACTGCAATTCCTACAGTTTTCTCCTCATTCAACTCATTTACTGAGTTAATATCATTTGTTACTGTTTTACTTACCGCCTGTGCTGATCCAACTCCCGGATAGAGAGTAAGCTCAGAACTATAAGACTCAGAGATATCATTTGTGATAACACCCTCTGAGGCGGTAAGAAATGGATGAGCAATATACAGCCCTTGCTCAAGAGGGTACTCTTCTTTTATGTCATTGGTTACGGTATAGCTCATAGCTGTTACACCGCCAACTCCATAGTAGATCCCGGCGGATCCCTCCCTCCTGAGAACGTTCTTGAGATCAAGTACCAAGTTAGCCGGGAGAAAGTAGTCAAGCATCCGTGTAATTTCATCAAAGATACCATAGCCTCCTACATTCGTGATAATATGGATCAGGTAATTTTTGTAGTCAGAAATTATCTTATAGTTACCAGCTCCACACAGACTCTCTAAACGCTGTCTAAGCTCTCCCTCTGTGTATTGCTCTTTGTCATTCCAGTACACATAAAGACGGGCTTTCCTTTGCTCCAGAGTATCCTCAGCCTCCGGGTAAATCCCAGCTATCTTTTCCAGCCTCTTAACTCCGTACTCATCCGCTGTCTCAATAAACAGATTCTTTAAGGCTCTATCAGTTTCCCCATAAAGCCTTAAAAATTCCAGATCCTCAGTTTTTGCAAGTTCCTGAAATTCACGGATCTTTCTGAGCTCTTTGATCCAATACTTGATAATGTTTACACTATCACGCATCTACTACCACCCCCGTTTCTGACGGTACGGGGATCTCATCAGAGGCAAGAGTGAAATTATCCGCTACCCCGTTTATCTTTGTATCTGAGATATCAACAATTCCCTCAATTTTTAAGAGTCTTGCCTCAACCTGAGTAATACGAACACTTAAAAAAGACTGGTTAGCCCAGTCTTTCCTCATTTCCAAAAGGTATGCCTCAATGGCGGCTTTGATATCCTCACCCAGCCTACTCCATGAGTAACCCTCTTTATAAACGATATTAACGGATACAGTAATAGGAACCTCCTTAACAGTCACTACCGTAACAGTGTGACCTATAGGAGCTATACCGGATCCATTACCTCTATCAGATAGTGGATCCATAGCCTCTTGTACCTCACTTACTAAAGTGTCTGAGGCTTTATCAAAATCACTGTTAATAATAATCAGCTTAACAGTTCCTCCCCCGTCCCATGCCGGGATAACCTTTGTATCTCCTACGCCGTTTAGCTTGTTTGCTTTTTCTTTGTAGTCTTTCTTGTTACCTCCGAAAGGAGCTGTCTCAAAACTGGAGAAATACCGGGCTCTTAACGCCTCAGTTTCTTCCTCATCCTCTGCCGGGATAAGTACCTCTGTCAGTCTTGCAATTTCCAGATTAGTAATAAACTCAATGGCGGTAAGATCACCAAAATGTTTATTACCATCTGTACCTACAGTCTCACACTCCATCTGATACAGGTATGTACCAGAGCCGCCCTCCTCTGTAGGATTTCCACGCCCTATATATTTCTTAGAAATATAGTTGAGCTCATCCAGAGAGAAACGCTGACCTACTCCAATGTCAACATTAAACTCTCCCTTTAAAACCGCCGCTGTAGCCGGATAAGGAGTGATACCACGCTCTTTACACCTGAGTATCAGGTTATCCCTATCACAGGTATCAGCATAGCCCTCTCTTATGAGCCCATCCAGCTCTGTATAGTGGATAGCAAACTCTAAGCCAGCCGGAGCAATAGCGGTATATAAAACAGATCCCTCTGTTTTATCAATATCATCCCTTGTATTCTCTAAGAGTCTATCTAAGATAGCCTCATAGGTCTGATCCTCATACATCTATTTCCACCTCCCCTAAATCTGTAAGTAATGTGAATGTAATGTGGAGCTTTTCTTTCTCCACTGTTACTGTTAAATCCTGTATCCCTGTGATGTAAGGGTGCTGAGTCACACACTCAGTTATCATCCTCTCTACCTCACTCTCAAGGTACTCCTGAGTATATGAGTAGCCTAAAAGATCTGTATACTCCTCACCGTAATCCCATGAGAAGATCAGCCATTCATAACGCTTAGTTCTTAGTGCAAGATGTACCCACATTACAATAGCATCCAGCCCCTCAACGATATTCCCGGTCATTTTCATAGTATCCCAGTCAATTTCAAAATCTTTTATTGTATACTCTTCCTCTTCGTCTACAATATCCTCAGCGAACTCCTCAGCATCATCAAAAGGAAATAAGCCTCCTGTATCACTCATGGTTTCACCACCTTTTCAAGGATCACATAAGTAGTATTATCATTGCATTTCATGACAGCCACCAGATCTCCCTTTTTAAGCCCGGTCTTTCTTACAGCCGGATTAGTGGTTTTAAAACTTCCGTCATAATGTCCGAAAGTTACATCTGATACATAAGGAACTTTCAGAGGAAATTGATACCCAGCCATTAAGTGAGCCGCTATATAAACATCATCACCATCCAGCACAAGCCCATCAATTTCCACTGACGTAGCACTTCTCATAGTGCCTATAAATAGAGTTTCCGGGTTATCCTTTGAGCCCTCTTGCCTCATTACTCCCATTAACTCAGCATAGTCCTGATCTGCATTAGCCATGTATCACACCTCCTTTGTATCCATTGCCTTTTTAAATTCAAGGGTAAGCGTCATTGTATGAACACCTTTTTCCCATACATGGGTATCTCCTGTAATCCAGAATAATCCTTTTAATCCTGTAGCCTTGTCCACAACTGCTACCCCGTTACCTGTGATAGCCGCCATCATATTTTTACCGAGGGCTTTAATAGTAGCGGTCTTATCAATACCATGTAACTTTGATTTTGCTGTTGTAGTGGCGTTTTTATCTTTCTCCTTTGTGTAGGTTTCCTGAAAAATACCATATTTCTGATTTTTGGTATTTTGCACTACACCAATCTGCTTACCGTCCCCGTCATAGATACGAACCTTATTAACCATATTCTCAAGAGTTTCCTTGAAAGCTGATTCTGTAATGTTTGTATTCTCATCCAGTTCATAGGTACAGACTGTAGCCCCATACTCAACTACATTCAGTTTTCCCTTACTTGCCCTAACCATATAGAGCTTTTTGTTTACCTGATGAGCCTGAGTATAAGCACTCATAATAATGTCATAGATTGTTTTATCTTTGACTATGAGCTTTTGACTATGCCCCGTCTTTGCTAAGGATCCTACCGGGATCTTTAAATCCTCACAGACAACTCTTGTGATCTTCTCAGCCGTCTTACCTTTAAAGTTATAAGTGGCTTTACTCTTCTTTGTGTAGTAGCAAAGATCATAAGCTGTATAAGTGATATTCCCGGTCTTACTGCTTCTTTCTCTCTCAACAATAAACCCTCTAAAATACTCAGTCTTTAAATCATCTGAGTATAAGTAGAGGGTTTCTGCAAGTTTCAAATTAAGCTGTTTGATGTTAGGATCATAAGGAGCATTTACTACCGTGATCTCCAGCTTACGGGTTACTTGTGACTTAGATCCGCTCCATTCAATAGAGATCACATAATCTGTTATATCATTCTCCAGCTTGTGTAGAATCTTCATATATGCCCTCCTTATGGAATCGTCAATTTCTGACCGGGATAGATCAAGTTTGGATTTTTGATTTTACCCCGGTTAGCATTGTAAATCTTTGTGTACTGAGCCCCGTTACCATAAAACCTTTTAGCAATATTCCAAAGACAATCACCACTCTTAACAGTGTAGGTCTTTGTCTTTTTCTTTGCCGCTGGTCTTTTCGGTTTGCTTTTCTTTTTGGTAGTTTTCTTTTTCTTTGTCTTTTTGAGTTTCGTCTTTTTGATTTCTACCGCCCTGTATTCTTTCAGGGTAAGATCATAATAAACATCTCCTGTCCCGTCCTGTTCTCCATATTTCAGAGTTTCAATAGTGACCTGAAAGTTTATCTTTGTCCCGGTAATAATCAACCGGACAGGCTTTCCTGAGCTCTTCCATGAAAGCAACTTATTGATGTAAGTGTAAGGAGCCTGTCTACCAGAATTGTTAGCATAGTTCCTATCTCTTTTAGGAAAGTGGGAGGAGATAGTTCCCGTCTTTAAATCCCTCTTTCCTAAAAGGTTTACCTCACCAATGCTATTAACATTTACTGAGGTATTATTATGCTTTTCTGTAAAGGCGAAAGACTCAGGATTTACAGGTAACATAATTTTGTCAGAGTTTGACTTTTTTAACCAAAACTCCATAATCCTCCTCCTTTACTTAAACCATTGTTTCCTGAACCTTGCGGAGTTTTCTTACCATCTCTTTTACAATCTCATCAACATCCGCTGTCTCTGTGAAAGTAACATTCTCAAAACGGATCTCAAGAGGTCTGTTCTCTTTCGTCTGTTTTGTTTCCTGTTTAGTGAGGAGCTTTTCTCCCTCATGTGCAAGAATAGGAGTACCGTCCTCACGGATTTCTCCTGTACCCATTGCTCTACTAACCATTCTCACTCCCCTTGTGGATCGTTCATACTGGTTAGCTTCGTTCTTAGTCAGGAGCTTCTCTCCCTCATGAGCCATGATAGGATAGTTGTCATATGGTACACGGTCTACACCCATTGCTCTACTTGCTCCACCAGCACCCTTAGGCATACTTGCCGCCGCACTTGCCGCACGACTTACCGCCGCCGCTATACTTGCCGCCGCACTATTCACAGCCGC